>Ga0172382_10004398_pt1 | contig 21600 bp, 19 predicted proteins | sample Leawel138RmetaG_FD_122245 | JGI IMG/M metagenome (GOLD analysis project Ga0172382, IMG submission 122245) | Leachate microbial communities from a municipal landfill in Southern Ontario, Canada - Leachate well 138R metaG | ecosystem: Engineered > Solid waste > Landfill > Unclassified | place... | reverse complement strand
AGTATTTCTTCAGGTTCATCACCCCTCTCTACCAGGCGACGACAGAGCAGGTAGTTCTGCCGGGTATCTACCGTAAGAGACGCCCGAAAGAGAGTGTAGTCCTCCGGGGAGGGTTCTGTTTCAATATCAAAAGCGTTGATATCCCGTTGCAGGGTGGTAAACAGCATACCCGGTTCCCATTTCTGCTGTACTGCCGTGGCCAGACCTTTTAACACCGGCAGTATATCTCTCCGCATTACCTCAACGGAGTACCCCTGGGGGTATCCATCGGCAAAGGTGTAGTCGCACCAGTTTGTGCGATGGAGACCCACCAGCCGTCGGGCGAGGGTGAAATCGGTAAACGGTGCGTCAACGCGGGTCCACAGGGTGTGTTCCGCCTCGCCGACCAGCTGGTACACGCGGTCGTAAACCTCGCCGGCATCTCCGGAGGGAACATCGGCGCGCTCCCAGTCGGGGGGAAGGTCGAATTCCGCCGCCCTGGCCGACTCTTCCCTCGACAGTCCCGCTGTGAGTAAAATTGGTGGGCTATCGAAACCGTCAAGTCTCCGCAGGGCAGTAACGCGTGCCACGGTGTATTCCAAAGGGGTTTTTCCGTTTTGGAATGCCGTGTTCAAGTACGGTGAGACGGAATAGGCGCATACGACGATTCGGTCCATGTATACAATGTATCGGCAGGGCTTGAGTGTGTCATGAGGTAGGGGTAGCATGTTACCGTATGAATGACACTCCCGTGTTTCTGGCAGTTTCGGAACTGACAAATCTCATCAAGAACCGTCTTGAAACGGACTTTCCCTCCGTTGCAGTAACGGGTGAAATATCCAATTTCAAACCTGCGTCGAGTGGTCACTGGTATTTTACCTTGAAAGACAACAACGCCGCCGTTCAATGCGTGTTGTTTCGCGGTCGACAGCGCCACATTCCCGACATGCCCCGGGACGGAGACCAGATCGATGCGGTCGGTTCCATCAGCGTCTACCCTCCCCGCGGCTCCTACCAGCTTATCGTTGAGATACTCCGCCGGTCGGGAAGGGGCTCGATTCTTCAGATGCTTGACGAAAGAAAAGAACGGCTCGGCAGAGAAGGTCTTTTTGAGCGGCGTCGCGGATTGTCCCTGTTACCCCGTTCTGTGGTGGTGATTACCTCGCCAACGGGTGCGGCCATCAGAGATATCCTTCAGGTGCTCAGTCGCCGTCGGCTTCGCCTTATCATTCGGATTATCCCTGTTCCCGTACAGGGAGCCGACTCCGCGGAAAAAATCGCCGCAGCAATACGGTACGCTTCAGCACACCGCCTTGGTGACGTCGTAATTGTTGGACGTGGTGGCGGATCTATCGAAGATCTCCTGGCCTTCAGCGATGAAGAGGTAGTTCGGGCGGTAGCTGCTTCAGAAATACCGGTTGTATCGGCCGTTGGTCATGAGACTGACTGGGCCCTCTGTGACTACGCCGCAGATGTCCGTGCCCCGACCCCATCGGCGGCGGCGGAACTCGTATCGGGAAGGGATGCCGATTTCGCTGAAACAGTTCGTCTTGCGAGACAGGATATTCACCGTACCTACAGGGGGCTCCTGGACGCGCTGCGCCGCCGCCTTGACCAAGTCAATCGGACTGAACTTCGCTACCGATTTCGCAATCTCGTCCAACCCTGGTACCAACGCCTGGATGAAGCTCGCCGAGGCGCCCTTGAAGGGTATCAGCGGATGCTTCAAATTAAACGGCACCACCTCACCGTGATAACCGAACGAATTGGCGCCGCCGATCCCTACGGTCCTCTCAGCCGTGGATTTGCCCTTGTCCGCCGAACTGCCGACGGCCAAATCATCACAGCGAGGGCAAAAACAGAGGTGGGCGCCCGGCTTACCGTTCAGTTCAGTGACGGTACTATTAACGTAGAAAGGACGGAAGATGAGTGATTTTGAAACACAGTTGAAACGCCTGGAAACGATCAGTGAACAGCTGAGAAACGGCGAAATTCCAATCGACACTGCGACGAAGCTTTTCGAAGAGGGAATGGTGCTGTCGGGCAGCCTTGACCGGGAGCTGCAGAATATGGAACGCCGTATTGAAGTACTGGTAAATGACCCGGCAGATGTTGAGGACAAACCGGAGTTCTCTCTTTTTGACGCTGAAGAAGAAAAAGAAGCCTGATACACATATCGCGGTCACACTACGTTCGCAATGCAGGGGCGACGACTACCGGCCTTTCACCCACGACGGCAGGGCGCTTAGGTCTACTGTATCGCCGGGACCAATCCCAAGCTGTTCAAAGATACCCTGCCCCACTTCCAGTGCGTATTGAGCCGGGTATCGGGAAGGAACGGCCGCGGTAGATAGCGGTTCCATATCATAGATCTCCAGAATTTCTCCGTGTCGGTTGATATACGCAATAGACAGGGGAACGAAAGTGTCTTTCATCCAGAAACTCCGGTTCCTGGAGTCTGGAAAGACAAAAAGCATACCCCCGTCTTCCGGCAGTTCTTTTCGCCCCATAAGACCTTGCTCGCGTTTCGCGTCGGTATCGGCTATTTCAACGAGCAACAGATGGTCCCCCACCGGGAGGCGCACCGTCTTTTCCCCTTCCTTTTCCCCAGCGCCACAGGACATCGCGCCGGCCGAAAACAACACAAAAATCGGCAGGAAAACCGTGACAGTCGACCTCACCACCCGGGCCTTTCCGCGATGACGGTCAGATGAGTTCATCAAAAGAGCTCCAGGAACTGTCGTCGGGTCATATCTTCAACCGCTTCGGCCGCCCGCTGTGTGTCTCGACGTCGTTCAAATACGGTGACATCCAGATACCGGACCGTTAGCGGTCTTTCCAGTTCAATCCTCGTTACGCCGTCGTCCCAAACAGCCCTGCGCGGATCGAGATCGGTGGGATCTCCGTATTTCCCGGCCAGTTGGTTGTACATCTGCAGGTAATCAAGACGCTGTGTTGAAAGATACAGAGAAATGGAAAAGAGTCGGTTTTCATAAAAAGAGAAGACGCCCCGGTCGACGTATCCCCGACCCCGGGTATCGATAAGGGGTTCTCCATCGGATAGGGCGATCGAGACATCGGGTTGGCCGCGAAAAGCGAATGCCGTATCTGCCGACACCTGCCGTTCCGCCGTTTCATACTCAAGCCCGAGTGTGATATTTCTAAAACCCCGGGGCAGAGCGTTGTTGACGCCTTCCTGAGCAGGAGCAGTCTGTGCCGTCAGCAGCATAAATGCAACTGATATCAGACCGTAATACCGTCGTCGCTTCATCCTGTTTGATCTCCTGGAGGCACGCTATATGGAGGTATACACCAGCGACAGCACTCCGAACGCCAGAACCATCATTACAATTATGAGCCAAAAAAGCCAAGTCGGTGTCTCGGCGCTTGCCTTTCCCACACGTCCAACTCCACGAAACAGCCGGTGTATCCGTGTCGCTCTTCCAATCCTCTTAACCCTTCGATCCCCCGGTCGCGTTTCGCGAACCTGGTCTTCACCGAGGAACCCGCACGACGGGCACCCCTTTCGAAACTCGTGCATTTTCCCGCGATACCCGCAGCGGGGACACTTGATTGCAACAAACACGGCCCCGCAATAGCGGCATATTTCGTCGTTTTCCCGAACCTCCTCCCCGCAGTTCTCGCAAAAAAAGCGTCGCATCAAAGCGCCACATCAACGACCTGTAACGGCCCCGCCGAGATGCAACGTTGTAAGGGTAAAAACTTCCCGGTCCGCACCTGATCCGGCGGCAACGGCAAAATCTGCAGTCCAGGATTCGGAGATTCCTGGGGGAAACAGTACCTCCGCGTACGTACCGGAGATGGAGACTTCAAGAAACGAACCGCTGTAGATGTACTGACCCACCGGGATAAGGGAATCTCTACCGGACGGACGGAACAGTATCGGTCCAGCCCCATCAAGGACCGGTACAATGACACTTCCGTAAAAGGCGTCCCGTTTGCGGTCGGAGTAGAGGCGGAAATAATAGTAGGTTCCCCGGGCGATTTCCTCGGTGGAAGTTATGGACAGAAAATGGCTCTGTCTGCCCGGAATATACCGAATACGTCGTACACCTGTGCCGTCGTGTTGCCAGTGGCGGGCCAGTTCTACGGGAATCAGGGTACCCGAAAGGCTCTGTTCAACTCGCTTCGGCCGGGTGGTCGTACTAAGAAGCACATCTACAGAACGGTCCCGAAGTTTCTGCCAGTCACCGTCAAGTCCGTCCAGGAGTACCGGTTCACCGTATTCAGGCAACTGATACCGTTCCCCGCTTCCCATAACTGAGGTGGTTGCGGGGCCGGCGTATACTGGATTCCGACCGGGATTAAGGACGATAGATACGTAGGAGATCTCCGTTGGAACTTCGGTTTCACCGGTTTCACCGGTTGGAAGATAAAAACCGGTCAACAGCCCTCTTCCGTCCGGAATTTTCCACATCCCGCCGGGCGGCAGAACTTCCAGTTCGTTTTTATGTTCATTCAGAAGAAGATGAGTCTCATCGATACCCGGCGGCGAGTCGTTGTTCGCCAGGTTAACCGGCAGTTCTTCTTGCGGTATAAAGATATATACCAGAGGAACCTGCTGCGTGTTCACAACAGTACGCATCGGCGTAAGGGCAGATACGGGAGAAAATGCCAGAGCCCACAGGGCCGTCAGAAGGACAATACGTTTCATGTCTACTTTATCGGCGTGTTTCCCAATCCTGTTGATGATCCTGATCCGTCTGAAACGAACCAATCCGCAACAAGTGCTGCTACACGTTCTTTTTCGACACCAGTGGTGACTACATGACCTGATTCTTCCAGGACGACCGTCTTCTTCTCCACTGATGGCGACCATTTCTCGATATACCTGGCCACTTTCAACGGCACCGTCTCATCTTTTTTTGAAACAACGGTCAGAATGGGTACAGAAAGGTGCCGCAACGACCTGCGGGCCATACGCATCAGACGGTAGAGCGATGCAGTCTGGGTAGGCCATTGCCAGTTCCAGTACTCATCTGCCAAAAACTGTTGAACCGGATCTTCCTTCTCTTCCGGTTTTGTCTTGGGAATCGGAGGCACGAAGAAACGTAAGAGAGGAGTAAACGGTACCAACGGATTTGTCGTGAAAAACGCCGGTGCAAGAAGGGCAACACGAGACACCGGGAACCTGGCCGCGATGATGGTCGAAATTAGTCCTCCCATTGAGAGGCCTCCAACCATGACATCTTCGAACTCGGCGGCCAGTTCCAAATACGCATCTGTCGCCGAACCAAGCCAATCCCGCCAACCGGTAGTGCGAAAATCGCGACTGTTGGTACCGTGACCGGGCAAGCGGGGAACAAAAACCGTCAAACCATTCTGCTGCAACAATTCCGCCGGGCCGCGAAGCTCGTCGGTTTGTCCGGTAAAACCGTGCAGAAGCATAACGGCCTTGTTGGAAGAAGCACCATCAAGGCGAAAGGATCGGGCGGTAGAAACAACTCGGGTTGTACCGGGACTTTTGTGTGGGTGTCGCATACCCCAAGATTACGACCTATTGTCTACTGACACAAGTTGCTTTGAAGCGTAGAATACAGACATGAGTTTTATCCATCAGCAGAAACCGTTTCGCGTGCCAACGACGGACGGGAAAACAATAGAGGAACATTTTGGTGCAGCAACGACCGGGCATGACAATGTCAGTGCCGCCTACATGGTCGCTCCTCCGGGCTGGTCCGAACCTCCACAGCAGCCCGACTTTGATGAGTACACATTGATGATCAGTGGTAAAAAACAGGTAACCGTGGACGGAACGGTCCTGACCCTTCAGGCAGGTGAAAGTCTTCTGGTTACCCGTGGCTCCACCGTACAGTACGCAAACCCCTTTGATACAGAAGCGGTGTACTGGTCGGTCTGCGCACCGGCATTTACCCCCGAAAGGGCCCGGAGAATCGACACCTGATCATGACCTTATACCACTTCAAACGGCATGACGGCACCCCTTTCTTTCTTCACCCTTTCATGAAACCTGGTAATACCCTGGATGTCGATTCTTCCACGGAACTTAAGGGGTATTACGGGGCAGAACCGCGTGTTGAATCGCTGACCCTTCTCAGAAATGATCTGTACCGACAGATAGACACGGACATCAGGAACTGGATCAACGAACGACGCTTCATACCCCGCTTTCTCCTGGCGGCCGGGGCATTTCTCATAACATTTTTCTTTTTATCTCTGGTTATTCGTGACCCGATTCCTTTGGTGGACGAATTTCTCGGGTCCAGTGCCGTAGGTGTATTCATCTTTCTGATCATCGGCCGGCGTTTTGAGCAATCCCGAACGGCCACTGAGCGACGGATAATGTTACGTGCAAAGGTCGACGGAGTGGTCTTTACCGAATCCGCATTCGTCCGAAAAATGGAGCACCTTTTGGAGGAACTGGAAGGTCAGGAACTGGAACGTGCTGGACGGTTAGGGAGCCTTACCGGCCGGAACGATGTGGAAACTGATTCGAATTCAGATTCGGCTAGGGGTATCAAAGTGGCTGTTTCGACAATCAAGTCGGAATACCCCGATGAAACTGCGCAGGTGATCATGTACTTAAGAAACCTGGCGGCACAAAAACCGTATAAGAACCTGCAACGTCAGATGAAACGAAAAAACACTTCCGTGAAAACCGACAACGCCGTCAGGCAGGGAGCGGTCATACCCGCAGCGGTTGTTCTTCTGGATTTGCTTCAGAGGCGGTGAATCTCAGGAACGACCTTACCGTGTCAGGCTGCGATGTACGTACCTGTGCGGCCGGTCGGCCCGGTCACCGTATTTCTTGCGCCGAAATTCGGCGTATTCGCTCCAGTTGCCGTCGTACCAGAAGACACCGTCTTCCTCAAAGGCAATAAGATGAGTACATATCCGGTCAAGAAACCACCGGTCATGGCTGATAACCAGGGCCGAACCGGCAAATTCATCGATTGCCTCTTCAAGCGCCCGAAGGGTATTTACGTCAAGATCGTTGGTAGGCTCATCGAGAAGCAGGACGTTGCCACCTTCCTTGATCATCATTGCCAGATTTAACCTGTTTCGCTCGCCCCCGGAGAGAATTCCGACCTTTTTCTGCTGATCACTTCCGTTGAAATTAAACCACGAACAATACGCCCGGGAGTTGACCTGATTGGCGGCTCCCGTCCCTTCACCCAGGCGTATCTGGTCCTGACCGTCGGACAACTGTTCCCATACGGTCTTCTCGCTGTCCAGGTTTTCCCGCATCTGATCAGCCCATGCCAACTTCACAGTCTCACCCACCCGCAAATTGCCGCTGGTTGGTTCTTCTACGCCTGCAATGAGTTTGAACAGTGTGGTTTTGCCGGCGCCGTTGGGACCTACAATTCCGACCACTCCACCGGGGGGAATCTCGAAACTGAAATCCTTGAATAAAAGGGTATCACCGTATGCCTTTGACAGCTCATTTCCCTGAACGACCAGGTTTCCAAGCCTGGGACCCGGGGGAATTGACAGCCGAGCAGACGAAATTTTTTCTCTGTTGCCCTTTTCCAGGAGTTCTTCGTACCGTTTGATCCGCTCTTTACTCTTTGCGTGCTGCCCCTTGGGAGACATGCCGATCCAGTCCAGTTCACGTTGTAGTGTTTTTTGTCGTTGGCTTTCGGTCTTTTCTTCGCGAGCCAGACGCGCCTGCTTCTGCTCAAGCCAGCTCGAATAATTTCCTTTCCAGGGAATCCCTTCACCTCGGTCCAATTCCAGTATCCAGCCGGCTACGTTATCCAGGAAATACCGGTCATGGGTTACGGCGATGATCGTGCCGGGATATTCTCGTAAATGTTTTTCCAGCCATGCTACCGTCTCTGCATCGAGGTGGTTTGTCGGCTCATCCAACAACAGTATGTCCGGTTTTTGCAGCAGCAATCGGACCAGGGCAACCCGACGCCGCTCGCCGCCGGACAGAACGTCGGTTTTTGTATCACCTGGAGGACAGCGAAGCGCATCCATTGCCATTTCCAACCGGGCGTCCAGATCCCACCCTCCCAGGGTATCGAGCTGTTCCTGAATTGCCGCCTGTCTCTCACCGAGCTTTTCATAGTCGGCATCGGGAGCACCGTAAGCCTCGTTTACCGCATCGAACTCGGCCAGCAAACCGGTGATTTCAGCAGCGCCTTCAGAGACGATCTCTTTTACGGTCTTTCCCGATTCCACGTGTGGTTCCTGCTCCAGATACCCGATGGTATACCCTGGAGAAATGGAAATTTCACCGGTGTACTCGTCGTCCACCCCGGCAAGGATTCGAAGGAGGGTCGACTTACCAGAACCGTTGAGGCCGAGTACGCCAATTTTTGCACCGTAAAAATAAGACAGGCTGATATCTTTCAGTACTTCTTTTGTCCCGTGGACTTTTGTTACACCGTTCATGGTGTAGATGATTTTCTTGTCGTCGTAGGTTATCGCCATGGCGGCAGTATATCAGAAGGGACTAAAAAGAATAAGCGAGCGATGGGAATCGAACCCACATCTCCAGCTTGGAAGGCTGGGGTAATAAGCCATTATACGACGCTCGCCTGTGAGAAGATAATCTAACGGACATGGCGCAGCGGTGTCAAGAAGTTTGCACCGCCGTGATTCTCACCCGTGGAGACCACGCAGAACAAAAGTAAGTACGTCTTTCATTCCGTCGATTCTATTTTTCGTGCCCGGATCACGACATTTTCTCTCTGATCAGTGTATAACGGAACTCCGAAGAGATCGTACTTCCCCAGGTAATCGGGAAGACCCCCGGGAACGTCGCCAATTCTGCGTCGGTACTCTTGAAGTAGACGGTACTGGTGGGGTGGAAGGACGATCGCCGTCGCCTCTTTGCCTTCCTCCCGAAGGGTACTTATTCGACCGTACACTTGTGCTATCAGTTCGTGAACTTGCCGATCCTGATCACCTGTCATCGTATACCCTCCGGCCGAATCATATGGTACCTTTGTGACTATGTCATTTGATTGGTCTGATTATCATCCCCACGACCGGGCGGTTCTCTGTTTTTTGCGGGAACGCAGCAGGAAACAGATTCTCCTTATCGAGAAAAAACGGGGTCTTGGGGCGGGAAAAATAAACGCACCGGGTGGAAAACTGGAAAAAAACGAGACTACCCTTGAAGCTGCAATCAGGGAGACCACCGAAGAAGTTGGGTTGGTCCCGGATAAACTCATTGGACACGGTGTGCTCCGGTTTGCCTTCACCGATGGATACAATCTGGAGGTATCGATTTTTTCAGGTACCGACTGGAGTGGGACCATGATCGAAACGGATGAGGCCGTACCGTTCTGGGTCAATGAAAACGAAATCCCTTTTGAACAAATGTGGGAAGATGACGCTCACTGGCTGCCGTACATCCTTGACGGTCATAACGTGAACGCTGAAATGGTGTTTTCCGGCGACAAAATGGTTCAGTGGAACATACGTTTCTCTCACGGCGTTCGTCTCTCCGGTCAAAGCACACTGTCGCACCACCGGGCAAGGACAAAACACAAATCACTCAGCTGATTCAGATACCGGGAGACCGGAATTTGGTCCCGGTTTCCCCGCTCGCGTACCAGCCGGACTACATGTCGCTCAGCCCGTCTTACCACTGTCCGGGCGCGGTCAAACTCTGCACCGAGACGACTGTCGCCGGCGATGACAAATTTAGGTTCTATATCAACCTGCCCGCGCCACCACTCAAAGGTCTTTGTCAGTTTTCCTATACTGATATCGTCAATACGGGGCATAGTCTCTTCAAGCTGATCAGTGAAAGTTGTCGACAACGCTCCTCCTGCGATAATCAGGTCGAACTGTATCCGTGACAGATCATCCTCAAGGCGTTTTATCTTTGAACCGTTCCTGCGGCGGGCCGCTCCGCCACGGTATGCTCCGTCGCTGTGCAGGTTTTCCCTGATCAGACTACGACAGACTCCTATCGTAACTTGTGCTTCATCAACCGCTCCAAGAGCGTGAAACGCAACGTCGTCTTTCGGTCGGCGCGATCCGTCCATGAGGCTGCTTTTTCCATCATCACCGCCACCGGTCCGTACGGGGGACTCTTCTTCAGTATTGATTTTGAAGATCCTGAATCAACATGTTGTCCCGGAGTTTTTCCAGGGCTTTTTCTTGAATCTGCCTCACTCGCTCACGGGTGATCCCGAGAAACTTTCCCGTTTCTTCAAGCGTGTATGGCCCTTCTCCGCCCAGGCCGAAACGCAGTTTTATGATCCGCATTTCCCGTTCATTCAACTGTTCCAGCACCTCCTCAATCGTGTCCTGTAACGTGAGGTTAAAAACCAGATCGAACGGTTGAACCTGCGTTTCATCCTCTATCAGGTCGGCAAGCCTGGTAAAATTGTCATCATCGATTGTAACGTCCAGAGACGTCGTATCCTGGGACAGTTTCATGATCTCCTGCACACGGCCGGGAGTCACGTTCATGTAGTTGGACATCTCAACACTATCGGGATCACGACCCAGCTCATGGGTTAGATGCTTGGCCACATAGAAACACTTCTTGATTGTGTTCAACATGTGAACTGGAATACGAATCACCCGGCCCTTATCGGCAAGACTCTTGATAATTGCCTGCCGGATCCACCACGTGCCGTATGTGGAAAACCGACATCCTCTGGTGTAGTCAAATCGCTCGACCGCCTCGATCAACCCGATATTTCCTTCATCGATAAGGTCAAGCAGCGACAGTCCCCGATGCTGGTATTTTTTTGCAATAGACACAACGAGGCGTAGATTTGAATTGATCATGAGAGTCTTGAAAAACCGAAGTTCTTCCTGAATTTCACGCAAGTCTACCGGCTCAGGGTTACCCACTTCCAGCTGCTCTGTCTGATCGATCTGATCGATCTGATCGATCTGCCGACGAAGGTCCTGAATTTTTTTTCCGATTTCCTGTTCCTGTCTGACGTCAAGAAGAGGATACCCGGATATCTGTTTCAAATAAAAAGCCAGTGGATCTGTATCTCCTTCAAAGGGATAGTCTCCATCCGGTGATGTAACGTAGTGATTACGTCGATCCATACGGCGTTTCCCATCGGCGGTAGTTTTTGCACACATCAGTCGCCCCCGCTGCTTTCTTCACAGGTTTTTCTATACATAACTATTCTACCACGGAAATCGTTCTTAACAACGTTCAAACAATGGAAAAAGTGAAAGAATTATTGACTATCCCAAGTCGGTATACAAACAAGTTGGAAAAGCAAGATTACGGCTGTCGGTATCCAGATTTGAGGGTGTGCTATCCCCGAGGCGCCGTTTCCGGGTCAACAAAGCGGTTGTTCTGCCAGACGGTGAAGTACAGTGCCCCGCGACCCTCGGATGGCGAAATTCCGACCGTACCGATGGCCGACCCGGCATTTATCAAGTCGCCAACTGCCACCTGGACCGACTCCTGCCCGCCATAGACGTATATGTAGTCCTGTGGGGACTGAACGAACACGACGTTTCCAAAGGTCGTATGCGGGCCGGCGTACACAACCCGGCCGGAGGCAATTGCATATACCGGTGCACCACGCTCCGTCCGGATGAGAACACCGGGCAACTTCCCCTCAAGCAAACTGCGACTGCCGGCAACGGGCCAAATCCCCCCACTTGCAAAATCAAGCGGTTGCGAAACCTCCGCTGCTACGACAATACGTCCGTCTCGAGAGTCGGTGCTCTTCGGCGGTTTTTCGTCGACTTTTTCTTGGCGAGCCACACGTACAGGGTCATCCTTGGGCACAACTATTTCCGGTAGAGTTATGATCTGCCCGATTAGTATCGCCGATGAGGTCAGGCCGTTGGTCTCGTTCAGCGACTCCACCGTTGTCTCAAATGTACGGGCAATCGAATAAAGAGTATCGCCCCGCTCCACGCGATAACGGTTAGGAATTGTAAGAAGCGTTCCCGGTAGTAGAAGATCCGGACTTTCCAACCTGTTTCCTGTGGTGAGTTGATCAACGGTCAAATCATAACGACGGGCAATACCATAAAGGGTTTCGCCCTCCCGAACTTCATGTTGAAGGAGTTGAGCGGGGATTACGACAACGATGCACGCGATAAGGGCGAGTACTATTCCTGTCTTTTTCATAACATGCTTCCGTTTACAACGTCGGCAGAGTTGCACTATACATTGAGCCCCGCGATTGCAACACACGCTTTACACATGAACGTAGAAATAACGCATAAGTCAGAAGGACATCCCCTGCACCCCGACAAGCACCAGCGCCAAATCGCGTACTGGAGAAACGTGAAAGAGACGTGAAAGAGATAGTCGGGCTGAGAGGATTTGAACCTCCGACCTCACCGTCCCGAACGGCGCGCGCTACCCCTGCGCTACAGCCCGTAATCGAAGATGACAATACCAGAGGTGGCCACCCCGGTCAAGCCGTCTTGATACGTCTTCATTGACAGAGCCCCCCCTACACGTGCTACCGTTTCGCTCTCAATTAGTCATTATAGAGAGGAAAAGTACCCGACATGGCCGAACCCACTGATACAGACAAAAAAAAACCACGAATACCGATCACTCGCAGTACCTGGCTGTACATAGGCAGTATTGTCATTCTCGTCATAGTTGTGGTGACCTTTGTCGGCGCACCTGTGATCACATCAACTGTCGGCGGCCGCAGCCTGGTCTTCGGCAGTTATGACGGCGAGGACATCGTTTATAAGCCGGGAAACTTCTTTGCACGGCAATATGAGGTAGTTGCCCAATCCCTCAGGGACGCCGGTAACGGGGCGAATCTGGAGCTGCAAATCCGCCTGGCCTGGCGAGAGGCTTTTAACCGGGCGGTCCTGCACAAAGCAGTACTGCACACGGCGAGCGACGCAGGAATGGTAGTTTCCGAATCCAAAGTGGACAAGATGATAGCCCAGGATCCGAGGTTTCTGGTAAACGGCAGGTTCGATGCGGACGCATATCGCAACACCGGTAATCAGGAACGTTTTTCGATGCGTAATTTCCATCGGGAAAATGCCAAATTCGACCAGGTTGTACAAGACTCACTCACGGGCACCCAATTCAGCAGCGCCGAACGGGATTTTGTAGCCGCAATGACGGGGCCGCAACGCTCATTCGATGTCGTTCGGTTCCCTTTTTCCGAGTTTCCTGAGGCCCAGATTGAGTTATTTGTCAACGAAAACCGCGATCTCTTTACCCGATTGGACCTTGCCGTCGTTACGCTGGCAGAACGGGAGGAGGCTGATCGAATACGGGGTGACGCCATGACACCGGGCAACCCGTTTAGCAACCTGGCAAGAACCTATTCCCGCGATCTTTACGCCGATCAGGACGGAGAGATGGGAGAGGTTTTCGGATATGAACTGCAGCAAGAACTAACAAACCCTTCTGATCTGGATGTCCTTCTTGCGTTGAAGGAAGGTGATATCAGTGAACCTGTAGAAACGACTTCGGGATGGTCTTTTTATCAGGCCATGTCCAATCCTGTCGTTCCGGCTGCCGACAACTCTCAAAGCACCAAGAACAGCGGTATTCTTACGGAAGCGCGTTCTTATATGCAGATCTACGAGCAAGGGCGTATTCAGGACTTTGTCCGGGCCGAAGCGGAACAGTTCGCCGCCGTCGCACGTACCGATGGATTGGAAGCTCGTGCCGCCCAGGTCCGGCGAAAAGTCCTGTCCACCGGATTTTTCCCCATTAACTACGGAAACTTACAGTTTTTCGGCCAGATTCAGAGCAGCGATATCCCGGACCTCTCAGATGCGGCGTATCGGGATTCGTTTTTTCAGGCGGCATTCACCCTTGTTGCTGATGAGATAAGCGACCCTATCCTATTACGTCAGTCGGCGGTTGTTCTGAAACTCCGAGGTGAAAGTCCCGCTCCTGAAGAGAGCCGGGAGTTTATCGCCGATTACTACGAGGCAATTGCAAGACAGTTTTACTCTCAGGGTATTGAAACGGCCTTTATTAAAGAGGATCTGTTAAAAGACAACTTCAACCAGGCCTTTACCCGCTACGTCATGGGTAACTGACGGCTGGGATGGGTGATTCCGGACGCCCGGTACCCCGGCTCATACCGGGAAATGACGGGGTCCAGGTTGAATGGCAGGGGCGCCGCCTCCTTAGTGCAAAACCGGTTGAAGGCCAACGTCGGCGTCTACCCGGAATTCCGGACGAACAGACCCTCTATTTGATCCTGTCCCCCTTGCTGGGGCAGGGTCTATCCGATTTCCTGAAGGATATCCCCCGCAGCAGCGCAGCTCTTCTTCTGGAATTCGAGCCGGCACTTGCCGACTTGAGGCGGCATCCGCTGGCAATCGGATCAAAAATTTCAGCTGATTGGATAACTGATCTCTCATTTTTTTCTGACGCTGTGGAACAGACCGTTCGTAAACGAGGCATACGCCGCGTTCAAGCCGCGTCTCTCAGTGGTGGAAGCCATCGTCATCGGGATGCTTATCGCCGCTGCGAAAGGACGGCCAACGATTTGGTTCAGCGCTACTGGAAGAACCGTGGCACCGAAATTCGCCTGGGGCGCCGGTGGATATCCAATATCTGGAAAAACGCCCCTCTTCGAACCGTCAACTACCGGAGCCTTCACGGTACAATCACCCCGACGGTCATTCTCGTCGGAGCCGGCCCGAGTCTGGACTATGCGCTGCCGCTACTCAGACGCGCTCACTCGCTGGCCGTACCGCTTGTTGCGATCGATACGGCCCTCCCTTCTCTCGCGGCCGCCGATTTACCGGTCGATATCGTTATTTCGATGGATGGGCAGCTGGCCAATGCAGCCGACCTGATGCCGTGGAAATGGGACTCTGCACTTCTTCTCTCCGACCTGTCCTGTCATCACAGCGTCGTCCGCCGTTTTTCCCCGGAGCGTCGGGTCCTGTTCTCAACGCATTTCTCCCGGTTACATCTGTTAAACTCTCCGGTGACCGCCGGAATACCCCGGTTTATACCACGAGGGTCCGTGGCGCCTACGGCTGTGGAAATTCTCTACCGTCTCTTCGGAGTAGAAGAGATCATCGCTGTAGGCCTGGATTTCTGGTACCGCCTGCCGCGTACCCACTCTTCGCTGGCAATGCACCATCGACACATCCTTTCCTCTGCTGTTCGTACAACCGGAAACGATGGACCCGCTGCATGGTCGAATCGTCCATGGGTCGAATGTACCCTAAAGAACGGAACACCCGGGACGGCCGATGGCGTTCTGGCCGATCAGGCTGAACAGCTTCGGCACCTTTTGAAAGGGCTGTACAAAGAAAACGGTCGTTTCCATCTCTATCAGCTGCCGGGAGAAGGTCTTGATATCGGCGGAGAAGTTGTGAGTTTGGCGGAAGCTGAAAAATTGATTGAAAAGGCGGGCGAAACACCCTTGCCCCCTCTCAATGCCGACGGCACCGACCCTACAGAGGAAAGACGGGACGCATTGAAGGACTACCTGCAGCGGCTGAGAGTCCAGGAAGAAATCCTCGCTGATGCTGGTCGACCGGTTCGGCTGGACGCCGGTCTGGATTTTGCCTGGTTTGATCTGCCACAATGGCCTTTGGTGAACCTTCGTGGTGACTGGGCCGAAATGCATCGGGCCGGTCTACTCCGAGCCGTCCGGGATCATCGTCGCCGTATTTACCGAGGTCTGAAAAGTGTAGACGTCAGTCTTCCGGATTTCCCTTAAGAACCGCGAGAAATGCCGACTGGGGCAGTTCGACATTACCCACCATTTTCATCCGTTTTTTGCCCTCTTTCTGTTTCTCCAAAAGTTTCCGCTTTCGGGAAATATCACCACCGTAGCACTTAGCCGTCACGTCCTTACGAAGAGCCGCAATGGTCTCCCGCGCGATAATATTGCCACCCACGGCGCCCTGCAGCGGAATCTTGAACTGTTGCCGGGGAATCTCATTCCTCAACTGTTTGACCGCCGATCGGGCTCGTCGTTCGGCGTGTCCCCGAAAAACCAACATGGACAGCGCGTCTACCGGTTTTCCATTTACCAGAATATCCAGTTTGACAAGGTCGACCGGCCGATGGTCGAGAATTTCGTAATCAAATGAAGCGTAGCCCCGGGAAAGGGATTTCAGGCTGTCGTAAAAATCGAACAGGACTTCAGCCAGGGGCATCTCAAAGACAACTTCAACTCGGCTCGTATCCAGGTAGATCATGTCTTTTTGGATACCCCGCTTGTCGTTGCACAACGTCAACATGGGGCCCAGGTAACTGTCCGGAGTGATAATGGACGCCCGGATGTAGGGCTCCCGGCTTTCGGCAATTTCGCCGGGGTCCGGGTACTCCAATGGGCTGTTTACCATGATCTCTTCACCCGAATTCAAGGTTACGTGGTACTGCACAGATGGGGCGGTAAGGACGATGTTCAGGTCAAACTCCCGTTCGATACGCTCCTGCACCACCTCAAGATGAAGCATGCCGAGAAATCCGCACCGAAAACCAAAGCCAAGTGCGGCGGAGTTGTCTTTTTCGAAAACGAGGGACGCGTCGTTCAGTTTCAGTTTATCCATAGCCCGAATCAAGTCGGAGTAGTCGTTTGTATCGATAGGATAGATGGACGAAAAAACTACCGGCTTTACTTCTCGGAAACCTGGCAATGGCGAAGTACACCGATTATCGGGTTTCGTGATCGTATCACCCACCCGGACGTCCCGGATCGTCTTGATGCCGGCGATGATATACCCCACATCTCCGGCACTCAGCTCATCCGTGGATTCCAGCTTTATCTTGAAAAGACCCGTCTCTTCCACGTCGTAAGTGGCTCCGTTGAACCACATTTCAATGGTGTCCCCGGGTTGGAGTTGTCCGGCAAAAACGCGGATGTGGACGATAACTCCCCGGTACGGATCGTAATGACTGTCAAAGACAAGGGCTTGCAGCGGGTCCTCATCCCCTCCCTGGGGCGGCGGAATCCGGTCTACCAACGCCTGAAGCAGTTCTTCTATGCCCTGACCGGTCTTTCCACTGACCAGAAGAACGTCGTTCGGATCAAGTCCCAGATCGCGCTCTATCTGGTGAAGGCAGTTATCGACATCGGCGGCGGGAAGATCGATTTTATTGATAACCGGGATGATCTCCAGATCGTGTTCCAGGGCCAGGTACAGGTTGCTCAACGTCTGGGCTTCCACCCCCTGGGCTGCGTCAACGAGTAATACGGCGCCTTCACAGGAAGAAATTGCCCGGGAAACTTCGTATGAAAAGTCCACATGGCCGGGCGTATCCACCAGGTTCATACGGTATATTTGGTTCCCGATTTCCATCGGCATCGTGACCGCCTGACTTTTGATGGTAATACCACGCTCCCGTTCTATGTCCATAGAGTCCAGCAGCTGGTCCCGGAAATCTCGATCCGCCACTATTTTAGAACGTTGTATAAACCGGTCTGCAAGCGTCGACTTGCCGTGGTCGATATGTGCAATAATACAAAAATTACGTACGTGTGATTGTTCGACAGCATGAATCATGAGGTTACAGTTGTACTACGTGGCCCGTTCCTTGTCGAGGTCCCGCGGCTTCTCTGCCCGGTGGTCTCACAGGAAAGAATCCGTTTCGAGAAAAGCTCCGAGTTGTAAACCTGACTCAATAAACCCGGCTTTTTTCTTTTTAATGACTATGGTAATAAAAGCAGCCCGCAGATCCCGATCAATTCGCCAGTTTCGCAAAGCGAACGGATCGTCAACGGAAAGACTCGATTCATCGGCGATTGAACCGGGATACACTTCCGTGATCACGTAGTCCGGTCCCCAGGGCACCCCTTCCACGTCTTCAACACGTATGCCAAACAGAACGGGAAACAACGCCTCGATCGGCTGCCTTTCGAGGGCCTCTTCAACCGGGCTGAACGGCCGTGTTCCCAGAGCAATAAAACGGCGTCGCTTCTCCGGCTGTTCTGCGGCAACCGGTGCTTCTTTATCTTTGCCTCTATCTTCGCCTTCGTCTTTGTTTTTCGGTTCCGGTCCGATGTGCCAGACGGTATCCAGGACATAGTCCACATCGGCGCTGAGAATCAGGTCCTGTGCACGGGAGATCGTACGGACAGACACACCGTTTATACCGGTCAAGGTATCACCCGCTTTGACCCCGGCGTCACTCGCCGGTGACTCGGGCGCCACATAAGTGACTCTAAGTCCGGCCGGGCTTTCCCGGACACTGATTCCAAGCCACGGATGGGAAACCTCGCCGTCTTCAAAGAGTTTCGGGAAGAAATGCCGGATCCAGTAGGACGGAATGGCAAAGTTGACCCCTTCAAACTGTTCGAGTCCGGCAAAGACGATCCCGGCCACCTGCCCTTCCGGCAGCACCAGCGGACCACCACTGTTACCGGGATTGATCGGTACATCCACTTGAATCGCGTCACCTATCTGCAAAAACCGTCGTCCCGCAGCCGAGACGATTCCCGAAGTAATGGTGCTGTCGAGACCGCCCGGCGAACCAAGGGCAAAAACACGCTCACCCGGTGATAGTTCACGGGTATCACTGAGGGAGAACACATAGGCCGGATCGACCTCAACTTTTAACAGTGCAAGATCGAATATGCGATCATACCCGATCACCCTGGCGGGAACCCTTTCGTCCTGCCGTCCCGGCAGCTTGATGAACAGTCGCGAATACCCCTCGTACGTAGGGTCAACCTCACTGGCAATGACGTGGTAGTTCGTCAGCAAGTATCCCCGGGGATCGACAAAAAAGCCGCTTCCGATCACGCGATCCGGTACCCCGACACCCCGATCAATTCGAACTCCCTTATTTACCCAAACGGTCACGGTTCCCGGCAACATGACCGATGGTTGGTCACCTGGTGATGCCAGAACTGTCTCCGGTTGTGGAACGGTTACACCCAATTCTCCGGCTATCTGGGTAAATCGTTCGAGAGCCTCGTCATGGTTGTATTTCCGGGCAATCTGCACGTACTCATTCAGAATTTCAGGGGTCAAATCGGCGAACTGACTGCGCCGCAAGAGACGGTACAACGCCAGTACGGGCTCCCCTTCTTTTCGCAGCGACTCAGCCCATTCCAGAAGAAGAGCATCTCTGGAAAGCACCTGCATTTCCGAAATATCCAGATCTGTCCAGTTGCTGTAGTCGACTAACAGGCTGATGTTCGACTGCGCCACCAGAGCGGTTCGATAATCACCGGATTTATACGCCTCACGATAGCTCTGAAGAGCGTGATCACTGTACCGGTTCAGATACTCTTTGCCTTCTTTGTCTGAAAAAAACCCCCGTTCAAACCCCAGGTTCAGTCTGTTTATAAACCGTGACCACGCCCCGGAACGCATGTCCTCTTCTACCGCATCCTGAAAGAGCGATGCCCGGGTAAAGGGCGGCTGCAAGGGGTCTGGCTGGGTTGTACACGACAGGAATACCGTCGTCACAGCGACAACAGCAACAGCGCGTGCTATAACAGTTCGTTTCATGACTAGTGGACCATGCTCCGCTCACGCAGGCCTTGTAGAAAACGCTGTGTCTCCTCAGCACTCAAGATGTGTGCATCGTCGGAACGGAGTTGTCGGCTGAACCTGCTGTGCAAATCGTCCACAACGGTCACCCGCCGGCGCCGCCCGTTCCACGTGGCTTCGAGTACATCGCCGATACCCGTTGGATATGTCGGTGGGTTGGCGGGAATCCAGCGGACCGCCCGAGCGCCGTCTGCCTCGTTATATTCAACCTGAACGACTGTCGTGACCCGTGGATACGGTGCATAGTGAATATGATAGAGTTCTTCGCCGGCTTCAAAGAACAACTCCACTCTCCGTGAATCGTGGTCGATTTCGATACGGCGATTGACCAGTCCGTTCTGGTCCCGATCGTCTTCCCAGACAACCAGGCGCCCGTCGGTAAAGTGGTACCGTTCTTCCCAGAAGGTGTCCCGATCTTCGTCTACGACGAGGGTAATGTCCTTCGGCATCGGTGGAAAAGCCGGAACCAAATCCCCGGTGTCACCATCACTCGCCCCGTACCAGTCATATGCGTATTCCCAGAAGACCTTGTCTTCCTGCCAATGAAGACTCGGCCATTTATCGTGGAAAACTCCTTCCATATCCGCCGCAAGAAATACGAGGGGATCCTCCCCACCCTGGCTCAAATAACGGGCCGCAAGTTCCCGTCGAAGGGTACCATCCGACGCTGTTCGTACTCCGTATAGCAAGAGATCCAGGGGAGCGCCTTTACCTGATGCGACACTGCTGTCGATCCACTCAAGATACGCCAGAGAAACGCGTTCTTCCCGTGTGAAATCCATGATTGCCAATGTCGTGTCCAGGGGATAACGGCTTCTCAGCCGTTGTAGATACGACGTGGAGTACCAGTAGGGACCCACCCGGAGCTGGGCGGCAAGAAATTTTTGTGCCAGGGATCCTATCCGGTTGTCGTTCCACACGTCCTGTGGCCCCGCAGTATCGCCCCCGGCGACGGGTAATACCCCGTACACCATTGGGAGGGGCACTCGTCCAGCATGCGCTTCACGGTAAAACAAATCTACCACTTCCCTATACCGATGCTGGCTCAACAACACGTCTGCAAGCTCGCCAACAACATCAGACGGTGAGACACGACGCAGATTTACCGAAAGGGCGCGGCGCAACAGTGTTTCTCGGTCTTGCTGGTCGCCCTGTGAATCTGCAATAAACCCGGCCGCAATAAAAATGGCGTCGCCGTTTTCGGGATCAATACGGCGGGCCCGACCGATCAGATCCTCCGCTTCGGTGTGGTCAAGGTCTTCGGTTAAAACACGATGAACCAGAGAATCTGCGATGTTGTGGTACACCGCCTCGTTCTGAGCAAGCAATATGGACGGTATGCCGACTGCCAGAACTGTCAGCACCACGCTTCTCGAAAGAAAAAAGAAAGGAGAAAAGAACTGGTTTATCCGAGCTCTATTCTGAATCACCGTCTTCCTTTGGACCGTCTTCCTTACTGCCGTCTTTTTGATCAGAACGAGGAACGTCATCAGGGCGGGTACGCAGGGGAAACCCGAACAGCATCCGTATTTCGAGGTCGCTGAGGGTTTCCTTTTCCACCAGTTCTTTAGCGAGTCCTTCAAGCTGGTCTTTGTGCTCAGTCAGTATCGTTTCAGCCTCCCGAAAACACTCATCCAGAATTCGTTTGACCTCCTGGTCTATCTGCTGAGCCGTAGATTCGGAATAGTCCTTGTGAGTTGCAATTTCTTTTCCCAGGAATATCGGCTCGTCTTCCTGCCCGAACGACTGCGGTCCGAGTCGGCTCATTCCCCACTCCGTTACCATCCGACGCGCCAGTTCAGTCACCTGTTTCAGGTCGTTCTGCACACCTGTGGTCGTCTCGCTGTAGAAAAGGCGTTCAGCAATATAACCACCGTAGGCGATTTTGATCCTGTCCTCCAGATACCCTACCCCTTTGCTGTAACTGTCCTGTTCAGGTAACGAAAAAGCAACACCGAGAGCACGACCCCGGGGAATAACGGTCACTTTGTGGAGCGGATCGGCGTTTTTCAAATAGTAATGGAGGAGGGCATGCCCCGCTTCATGACGAGCAGTTTTCAGTTTTTCTTCGTCACTGATAATCCGGGACTTCCTTGCAACACCCATAAGTATTTTGTCCCGGGCCTCTTCAAAGTCTTCGTCTTCAACGACATCCTTGTTTTTCCTGGCTGCATACAGAGCGGCCTCATTGACAAGGTTGGCAAGGTCGGCACCGCT
>Ga0172382_10004392_pt1 | contig 21609 bp, 23 predicted proteins | sample Leawel138RmetaG_FD_122245 | JGI IMG/M metagenome (GOLD analysis project Ga0172382, IMG submission 122245) | Leachate microbial communities from a municipal landfill in Southern Ontario, Canada - Leachate well 138R metaG | ecosystem: Engineered > Solid waste > Landfill > Unclassified | place... | reverse complement strand
TGCTATGAAGATAGCAGTTGTTGTAGAAGATGATAATAGACTCATTGGTGTTTTAACAGATGGCGACATAAGGCGCGCTCTTTTAAATGATATGGGATTTGATGCACATGTTGAGTCAATAATTCAAAAAAATCCTATCGTATGCCATGTAAATGATTCAAAAGATCAGATTTTGGCAAAAACTCTCGGTAAAAAGATTTACCATATTCCTGTTTTAGACTCAAAAGGACGGGTCGTAGGCGTAGAGGATATAGATGCTCTCTTGGAGCGCTCTAAAAAGACAAATAAGGTTGTCCTTATGGTAGGGGGACTTGGCTCAAGACTTAGACCTCTGACGGAGAATACTCCAAAGCCGATGCTAAAAGTAGGCAACAAGCCTATTCTTGAGACCATAATAAATAACTTTAAGAACTATGGTTTTGTGGACATAATACTGAGTGTTAACTACAAGGCAGAAGTAGTAAAAAACTATTTTGGAGATGGCTCAAAGTTCGGTGTAGATATAGAGTATGTGTACGAAGATAAAAGAATGGGAACGGCGGGTGCTTTAAGCCTTATGAGGGATAAGTTAAACGAGCCTTTTTTTGTTATGAACGGAGATCTGCTAACAAACGTAAACTTTGAACATTTTTTAAATTTTCATCATGAAAATGACTCAATTGCGACTATGGCAGTACGAGAGTATGAGTATCAAGTTCCATACGGAGTCGTAAATCAAGAAGATGGAAAAATCTCTTCAATTGCAGAGAAGCCTAAGCAGAGGTTTTATGTAAATGCAGGTATTTATATATTAAACCCTACTGTATTAGAGATTATTCCTGATAATAATTTTTATGATATGCCGACACTCTTTGAAGATTTAATAGAGAGTAAAAAGAGTCCAATCTCTTTTCCCGTGCATGAATATTGGCTTGATATAGGGCAGATAAATGAGCTCAAACAAGCAAGAGATGAGTACTTCAATATATTTGAGGAAGATTAATTAGCATGAAAAAAAAAGTCAACTTTGACATATGTACATTTTGCAACCATAAGTGTACTTTTTGTTCAAACTCTGACCCTAGAACTATAAAAGAGCAGACCACTTTAAAAGATTTTGATAAAGTGATGTGTAATGTAGCCAAATATGTTGAGATAAGTGAACTTGGACTATCTGCAAAGGGTGAAGTGCTTGTAAATAAAGAGTTTGCTCGTATTATAAAATCATCAAAAGAAGATTTTAAAATTCCTTATGTCTACTTTAGTACAAATGGCGCTTTGCTTGATGAAAAAAGAGCTATCGAGATTTTAGAAGCCGGAGTTGATAGTATAAAGTTTTCTATAAATGCAGTTGATGCAAAAAGTTATCATAGCGTGCACTTAGTAGATGATTTTGATACGGTTATAAAAAATTTTAAAAATCTGCTAAAACTAAAAAGAGAGAGGTTTAAAACTTTAAAAGTCACAATCTCATCTGTTATAGATTTAGATAAAGAGAGTTTGGTGGAGAGCTTTAAAGAGCTCATAGGCAAAGATTTTGAGCTTGTCGATGATGTGGCAGTATATGCAATAACCTATACTCCAAAGTTCAATAAGGTTTCATCTGAGCAAAAAGTGACAAAAAAATGCTCTATTCCGTTTAATGAACTCTACATTAACTCCGACGGCTCGCTTGGACTATGCTGTAAAGATTACTTTGATGCTGTGAATTTCGGTTCTCTTTTGGAGAATGACTTTATGGATGTTTACAACTCAAAAGAGTTTTTAGAGATAAGAGAGATGCACCAAAAGAGTCTTTTTCCGGATAATCATCTATGTAAAAACTGTTTATTGTACGGAGGAGAGTGATGTTTAAAGATAAGAAAATATTAGCAATCATCCCCGCTCGTGGAGGAAGTAAAAGACTTCCGCGTAAAAATATTATGCCTCTTTTTGAGAAGCCTCTTATCGCTTGGAGCATAGAAGCGGCTACAAAATCAAAATATATAGATAACGTAATACTTAGCAGTGATTCACAGGAGATAATAGAGGTTGCAAGAGCTTTTGGTGCAAATACTCCGTTCATGCGTCCTAAAGAGCTTGCAGCAGATGATACTCGCTCCATAGATGTCGTCATCCATGCACTTGATTTTTATAAAGATGAAAATTATGACTGCGTGATACTTCTTCAGCCTACATCTCCGCTTAGAGATGAGGTGGATATAGATGGAGCAATAGAGAAGTTTTTTGAAAAAGAGGCAACCTCGGTTATAGGCGTATGTGAAGTGGAGCACTCTCCGCTTTGGAGTAACACTCTTGATGAGAGTTTGAGTATGGATAATTTTTTGGACGATAAGTATAATAACTCAAGAAGTCAAGATTTGCCTACTTACTATAGGATAAACGGAGCTTTTTATATGTCAAAGGTCTCTTCTGTTTTAGAAAATGAGACTTTTTTTGTTAAAAAAGATATTTACGCATACTTGATGAGTCAAGAGCACTCTGTGGATATAGATACGTTTTTGGATTTTATCACCGCAGAATCAATACTAAAACATAAGGATTAAAAAATGTCGGTCTTACATACTGAAAAAAAAGAGCAAGAGGTTAACTACAATGCTAACGAGATAGTCTTCTCAAAGAATTGGGAGAGTTTTAGGGGAGAGGAGTATCAGGAGTATAGAGAGAACTGGGCAAAGTACCCCAAAGAGAGATTTGTCTCTCATTTTCCGCTAAATCTTGACATAGAGACTACCGACCTTTGTAATCTAAAATGCCCTATGTGTGCCAGAACCATAAAAGATGCCGACAAAGAGAACCATACGGTAAAAAGCCGCTATATAGATAAAGAGGCTTATATGGATATAATAGATCAAGCGGTAGAGCATGGAGTAAAAGCTATAAAACTGCAATATTTAGGTGAGCCGCTTCTGCATAAGGATGTTGTTTTTCAGGTTGAATACGCAAAGAAAAAAGGTGTGCTTGATGTTATGTTTAACACAAATGCAGTCTTGCTTACTCCCGAACTCTCGGCACAACTTCTTGAGGCAGGCATAGATAAAGTGTTCGTCTCTTTTGATGCGGTAAACCCTAAGCTTTACGAACAGCAGCGCGTAGGAACTACTATTGGGAAAGTGATTGACAATATCTATGAGTTTATAAAACTTCGCGATAAGTTCTATCCGCAGACTCATATAAGACTCTCTATGGTTATGTATGACGACCCTATATGGCAAAAACAGTTTGAGGCTATGAAAGTTATGTGGGATGGGCTTGTTGACTCCCTTGGTTATGGCATATTTAATGAAAGACATCCTGATAAAAAGCATGAGTATGAAAAAGTAGAGGGCTTTTCATGTGAACAGCTTTTTCAAAGAATGTTTTTAAAGTGCAACGGTAATGTTACGGTTTGCTGTGTTGACGGCGATGACGAGTATATTGTTGGAAACTGGAAGGAACAAAGACTCATAGATATCTGGAATGCACCTAAATACAAAGAGATAAGAGATCTGCATGCAAGCGGCAACTATGACAAGATAGCAATGTGCAGAAAGTGCTTCTTACCGGATGTATATGCTAAGACATTTTTAAATAAGTAAAAAAACTTTTAGAGGTCATAAAACGATTTTTTTAAAATAGTATTTAGGTCTGCTTTTTTGATCTCTTTTATTATCTTTTGACTTGCGGACCTGTTGTCGTAAGGGTTTTGAGTCTTTGGCAGTCTCTCCTGAAATCTTTTAGAGTAGAGCTTTTTGAAAGCTCTTTTTATATCCTCTTTTGTAGGCTCGCAGTCGATTATACTGCTTGCCTTTATACGCCCTTTTTGTCTATCGCCTATATTTATAGTTCCTATTTTAAAGCTCGGGGCTTCAAGAAGTCCGCTTGAACTGTTGCCGACTACAGCGTCAACAAACTGTAATGCACTTAGATACCGAAGTGCTCCCAAAGAGGCAAAAGCAATAGTGTTCACATTTTTTGAAACATACTCATCTATCATCTCGTTGATTATACGCCCGTCGGTGTCGCTATTTGCTTTTGTAAAGATTATATTTGTCTCTTTTAGCTCATTAAAAGCTTCTAAAAGCTCTTTAAACTGCTCTTTGGCAGTAGAATTTTCTAGAGTAACCGGATGAAATGTCACTATGACGTTTTTTTTGTTTAGTTTGAAATCTATCGCTTTTTCAAGTTCTCTTTTTGGCAGAAGTTTAAGCCTTTTGATATTTTCTATACCCATAGCACCTACATTAAAGACTCTGTTTGGATTTTCCCCTAGTTGTATAACTCTGTTTTTGTACTCATCAGTAGCAGTAAAGTGAAGATGACTCATCTTTGTAATGGAGTGTCTTATGGCTTCATCAAATGCTCCTTCTGTCGTCTCTCCTCCATGAAGATGTGCAATAGGAATACGAGCTATCATAGCCGCACTCGCCGCAGAAAAAATTTCGTATCTGTCCCCAAGAACTATAGCTATATCCGGTTTTAGTTCATCGTAAGCCTCCGCAAAGCTTATCTGAGCCAAACCCATAGATTTTGAGATTCCTATAGAAGTATCAGAAGAAAGAAGCATCTCTATTTTTTTATCTATTTTAAACTCTTTTTCTATCTCCTTGTATGTCAGACCGAACTCCGGACTTAAGTGCATTCCCGTGACTATTATCTGAAGTTTTAGCTCACTATCCGCTTCTATCTCTTTCATTAGCCAATAGAGCAGACCGTATTCGGCTCTAGTACCGGTTACTACACATACCTTTTTCATATCGGCTCGTCCTCTTTATAGTTTTTCAAGGCCACGCTTCCTACTATCTCATCCCAGCGCATTGGGTTTATACCTTTTCCGGCTCTTTTTGTCGTAATATTTGCTTCATCTAGTACCTCGCCCTTTTTTATATCTTGTGATGCAACTATAGATTTTCTAGCTACTTGTATATTCGGTATCTCGCTCTTGCTTGGTTTTTTAACGCTACTTCCTAGTGCGAGTTCAATATTTCGGATGGCCTTTACCATGGCTTGAAGTTCATCCGGTTCTAAAGAAGCTTTATGGTCTGGTCCTTTCATAGTTTTGTCTAATGTAAAATGTTTCTCTATTACATGTGCCCCCATGGCTACCGCTGCAATCGGTACTTCAATGCCTAAAGTATGATCGCTGTACCCGTAAGCAACATCAAAAGTTTTGCCTATAGTTACCATAGCTTTTAAGTTTACATCTCTCATTGGAGTGGGGTACTGGGTATTGGCATGTAAGACGGTTATGTTTTTCTTCTTCGTTCCAGCTTTCTCTAAAATATCTAAAGCCTCTTCTATTTCACCTATATCTGACATACCTGTTGATAGGATGATTTTTTTGTTCAATCTTCCAATCTCTCTTAAATATGGAAGATTTGTTATCTCACCGCTTGGAATTTTAAAAATCTCTAAGCCTAGAGTATCTAAAAGTTTTATGCTCTCATGGTCAAAAGGGGTGGATAAAAACATGATATTTTTTTGTGTGCAGTATGAGATTAGCTCATGATGAGTATCTAAATCAAGTTCTAATTTTTTGAGCATATTAAACTGTGAATCATCTTCATTGCTCATATTCTCTTTTTGATATTTGGCTTTTTTTGCATTTTTAGATACAAGTTTCTCAGCTTTAAATGTTTGAAACTTTACTGCATTAGCTCCTGCCTTGACTGCCGCATCTATAAGTTGCTTGGCTAACTCAACGCTTCCGTTGTGATTTACTCCCGCCTCTGCAATTATAAAAACTTTTCTCATTTTGCCACACTCCCGGCTTTTATAAATTTATCTATTTGTATATACTCTTTGGATGTCGCGTTACTTCCAACAAATGTATTTGCTTTTACATGTACGCCGCCGTTGATAATAGCACCTGTGCTTATATGGCAGTTATCTTCTACAACTGCGTCATGCTCAATTAGCGCTTTTGAGTTTACAATGCAGTTTTTGCCTACTTTTGCATCTGCATTGATTAGGGCGTGGTGCATAACAACACTTCCCTCTCCTAGCGTAGAGTGTTTGGAGGCATAAGCAAGAGGCGAGATAATAGAGGGCAGAGCATATCCGATAGCTTTTAGTTTTTCAAAATATTTCACTCTAATCTCATTTGATTTTGTATGTCCAATCGCGATTAAAGCGTTTTTGCACTCTTTAAAGATAGCTTGCAAATCATCATCACAGCCGATAATCTCATAACCCAAAACCCTCTGTGCAAGGCGCTCTTTTTTATCGACTATACCGATTATCTCATATCTGTCTTGAAGTTCTATTATATCTATGAGTGATTTGCAGTGTCCGCCACCACCTATTAAAACTATCTTCTCTTTTTTCATAATCTTACCGAACTTGGGATATTTACTACTCTTTGACTAAGATATTTGGCATTATCCAAAGAGCTGCTTTGGCAATCTTTAAACATCTCTAACTCATTCATAAGCCGCCAAATAGGTCTTGTCATTACACCGTTTTTATTTGTAAACTCTAAAAACTTATCTCTTTGCTCTTTATTTTTTAGCATAATAGAGTGAAGCCAATAGTTTGAGACCGAGTCTTGCGGCTCGGCTAAAAACTCCATACTCTCTATATTAGCAAAAAAATCTTTATATATCTGAGCAGTCTCTTTTTTGTTACTCAAGAAGGCATCAAGTTGTTCTAGTTGTGCGACTAAAAGAGCGGCATTGATGTTTGGCATACGGTAGTTATACCCTATCTCGTCATGCACATATTCGTATGGATGTGGAACCTTTGCCGTAGTAGTAAGATGTTTCGCCTTTTTAGCAAGAGATTCATCGTCTGTAACGATTACTCCACCGCCTCCTGAAGTGATAATCTTGTTACCGTTAAAACTAAAAGTCCCCATTTTGCCAAAAGTTCCGGTGTGTCTTTTTTTGTAGTAACTCCCTAAACTCTCAGCCGCATCTTCAACTAAAGTGATATTCCACTTATCACAAATCTCTTTTATCGCCTCTATTTTGCAAGGGTGTCCAAAAGTATGCATAGGCACACACGCTGTTATAGTTTTTTTCGTGCTTTTATTTACGCACTTACGATCAAGTATCTCACAATTTTTCTCTAAAAAATCCCTCAACGATTCTGCGCTCATCCCCATAGTATCTAAATCTACATCAACAAAAAGAGGTTTTGCGCCGCAGTAGCTTATGGCATTACATGTGGCTATAAATGTCAGTGGCTGGGTTATGACTTCATCACCGCTTTTTACGCCCGCGAGTATTAGCGAGATGTGAAGTGCGGAAGTCCCGTTTACGGTTGCTATTGCGTATTTAGAGCCTACTTTTTTTGCAAACTCTCTCTCAAAAGTATCGACATATTTACCTACGCTTGAGACAAATGTAGAGTCTATGCACTCAATAAGAAACTCTTTTTCCCTACCTGCAAATCTTGGTTCATGAAGAGCTATAAAATCGCTTGAGCCGTATAGTTTTTTGATAAAATCTACTATTTTTTGCATCACATTTTTCCATCTAGATATCTGCCGGTCTCTTTATGTTCAAAATCGGGAATAAGTTTAAAAAACTCTTTTACAATCTCCTCTTTTGTCCATGATAAACTATTTTTATGCTCTTTTATAGTTTTTTCAAAACTCTTTAATTTCTCTTCATCAAAAATCGGTTCATTTTTTATAATGCCAAAATTTTCAAACTTTTGCATATCCAAAGTCTCTTTATCTGTAAAAAACTCCTCAAAATCTTTCTCACCTGTTGTGTCACTAGAGGTAAAGAGGCAAGGATATTTTCCTTCTTCGGGTAAAGTTTTTGCCAACTCTCTTGCCTCATCTTCATCCTTGCATAAGTATGGCTCGTATCCTAAACTATTTAAGTATTTTACTGCAATGTCTGCAAAAGAGATTAGGTGCAGATTTTCGTTTAGCTTGGGAAAGAATATATCTCTATTTTCTCCAAATATACAGCTCATGATACAGAGTTCACCACTCTCTTGCGGTGTTAGAAAGTATCTTTTAATGTCATTTGGAGCGACAATTGGTTGTTTTTTTTGGACTCTTTGGTTAAAACTATGAAGAAGCGAGCCGTCGCTAAAGGCTACATTTGCAAACCTTGCGGTTGAGATGTTGATTTGTAACGATTTTCTCATTAAAAACATCTCCATGATTCGTTTACTTGCACCCATCATGTTAACAGGATTTGCGGCTTTATCTGTACTTACACAGAAATATTTTTTGGCTTTATTGTTGATTGCTTGTTGTAAGGTCTTATCTGTATTGAAGATATTTACATCAATCATCCTCATAAGAGTAAAAGGGTCTTTTTCACTTCTAACATGTTTGAGTGCAGAGAGGTTTAGCACATAGTCATATCTTCCATCATATTTTATAAAAGCGTCATACTCAACACTTCCTATATCAAGAGCAAATGTGGCAAATTCACCCTTAATATAACCAAAAGAGCTTCTTATGTCGCGTACAAGTTCGACCATGTTATTCTCAGAAATATCTACTACATGCAACTTTTTTGGATTACGTTTAAATATCTCCTTAGTAACTGCTTGTCCGATAGAACCGGCACCGCCGATAACAAGAAATGAGGAAGATGAGATGATTTGCGAAAGCTCTTTTTCATGTTTTTTTATATCATCTCTAAAGAGCTCTTTTTCGCGACCGATAAGATTTAATATACTCAAAGCAACTCTCTTTGGTTTTTTAATGTAGATTTTATCATAAGTAACAGCAATATGCGTGCCACACATTTTTATCTATTTTATTAAATTATTAAATTTATTGACCGATATAGGTATAATGAATATAATATAATGAAAAAATTATATAAAAAGGATTTATCATGGGTGTTTCTTCACTTGGTGTCGGTTCAAGTATCTTGACACAGGATGTATTAGATCAGCTAAGAGAGGCTGATGATGCTAAATTTATTCAGCCTATAGATTTAGAGTTGGCAAGCGAAAATGATAAGAAGAATGCTTTAGATCTTATAGATGCCAATATGACTAACCTTATTGATAGCATAGATGCCTTAAAAACACCTCTCCTATACGATGAGCGTGCATCTACAGTTACTGGGACTTCTGTTGAAGTGAGTGCTGCTGCTAATAGCGATCTTCAAGATTTTACACTAGATGTAACAAAATTAGCTACAAAGCAGATAGAGCAATCAGGTTCTTTTACTTCAAAAACAGAGACAATAGCGTCTGGTGCCGGAAGTATGAATTTAAATATAGACGGTCAGGATTTTGCTATAGCATACGATGCTACAACAACGCTTGAAGATTTGAAAAATCTTATAAATTCTACGGCAGGCGATAAAGCAAATGCTACGATAGTACAAGTGAGTGACACGGACTTTCGTCTATTTGTAAGTTCGGTAGATACCGGAACCGCTCAAGATATAACTATGACGGATACTACCGGCAATCTAAAAGACACTCGTCTTACAACAGGGCTTACTGCAGTTCAAACGGCTATTGATGCAGAGTTTACTTTTAACGGTCAAGCAATTACCCGTTCAAGCAATAATATAACAGATTTAGTTACAGGTCTTGATATAACACTCAAAGAGGTCGGTTCATCTACTGTAAGTATCTCTCAAAACCGTGATAACATCTTTGAGAAAATAGATAGTTTTGTTGAAAAGTACAATGCTGCAATATCAGAGTTAAATAGAATGACAAAATCAAGTACTGATAGCGAGGAGAGAGGAATTTTCTCTAGCGAGAGTACCATTAAAAGCATGAAACGCGATATTGAAAATATGTTTAATGAAGTAGGCGGGGGCGTAGGTACTATGTCTGACTTTGGTTTTGATTTAGATGAAGATGGAAGGATGAGCATAGACAAAACTGTTTTAAATGCAAAAATGGATGAGGACTCATCAAATGTTGAAGCATTTTTTTCAGGCGGTACATATACAAATGCAGATATGAGCACTACTGAAGTGACTGGAATATTCGGCGAAATGTCAACTACTGTGGGAGCATATACAAACTATAATGCAACGCTTGATCAGTATGAAAACTATATTGCAGACTCTATAAAATCTTTAGAAGAGAGAAAAATTACAACTACAGAGAGACTTGATGCAAGATACGAGATACTGAAAAAACAGTATGCTGCTTATGATGCGATGATAGCAAAATTAAACAACACATCATCAATGTTTACACAAATGACGGAATCGGAAAATAATAACAACTAGTTCTGTAAAAACATTAAACAAAACATTGAAAATGTCGATGTATAGGGATATACAAAGAGACTAAAAATAGTTACTTAGCGAAAAAGGATTTGATATGTATGGTAATGTAGCTCATAATATTTATGTACAAAACAATGTAGGGATAGAATCTCCTGCAAAGCTTATTGAGATGTTGTATGAAGGGGTGCTTCGTTTTAACGCTCAGGCTAAAAAGGCTATGAATGATGGAGATATTGAAAAGAGAGTTTATTGGATAAATCGCTCTGTCGCTATTATTTCAGAGCTAATAGCTACTCTAGATTATAATCATGGTCGTGTGGCAAAATATTTAGAGGGGTTATATAGCTATGAGATTCAGCTTCTCAATATAGCCAACATTCAAAAGGATACTGCTAAACTTGATGAGGTTAGCAATGTTTTTAAGGGTCTGCTAGAAGCGTGGAGAGAGAACACAAATGTGGCTAAATAAGTTAAAAATAGCGATAATAGAAAAAAATACAAACTCTTTGGATGCTTTACTACAAAATGTTCCTCAGCTAGAGAGTAGAAAAGAGATAGAAGAAGCAGTTTATCTCTTAAAAGAGGCTACTTATATGGTTGAGACTCTAAAGCAAAACACATCAGACTCAATGAAGCAGATTAGAAAAAATCTTGATTTTTTGCGCTCTATGGATACTCCTGTCTCTAAAAGATTTGATATAAGGTCATAACCTTTTTTTACTTATTCCAAAATTCAGACTTCTTATGGTGTACTCACTTACAACCGCACCTTTTCTCATGCTAAGTATATGCTCTACTGCATCGGCAATATCTGAAGCTAGAAGTCGTTCATTTTCATCTTTGCTCGTCTCAAATCTTAGTTCGTTATAAAAACTGCTCTGCGTCATATCCGGATTGATGTTTGTAACACTTAAGCCACTTTTCCTTGTCTCTTCAAATAAGGAGTCGCCAAATGCCCTTAAACCAGCTTTAGTAGCACTGTAAACTCCAGCAAACTTACTTGCTCTAAGAGCCTCAATGGAGTTTATATTTATAAGATAACCATTACTTTTTTTAAGATTTCTAAGTAGCGCATTTGTTAGAAGCATAGGAGCGGTAAGATTTAGAAAAACCATATCCGTGATTGTTTTGCTGCTTAGCTCTTCATGTGGCTCAAATCTGCCAAATCCTGCGCAGTTTATTAACATGTAGATATTTTCATCTGCTATTTTCTTACATGTCAATAGGGTTGATGTTTCATCTGCTAAGTCAGCTTGAAGTAGAGTGAAGTTTTCGCTCTGAAAATCCTCTTTTTTTACGCTTCTGCTAATGCCTATTACGTTATAGCCCAGCAGTAACAATCTTTTTGCTATCTCTTTACCAATTCCGCTGCTAGCACCGGTCACTACAACTTTTCTCAATTTTTAACCTCTTTGATAACGTGCTCTATTACATCAAAAATCAACTTTTTAGTTCCATCTTTTGTAACTATGTTTGGCTCAAAATGATCACTTACTACTTTATAGATATAACGGTTCTCAATGTAAGTAGTAGCTTCGCAAAAGCCATAAGACTCCATATCAACTATCTCATCAAGACTTTTTGAAGCCTCTGAGTCTTTGCATGTTAATGTGCATAAAGGATTGTTGCCAACTATATGCTCTTTATCTCTATATATAACGCGACCTACTTTTATAAGTTCCCCGATTTTGTACTTTCTACTCGCACCGCAAATCCCGATATTTATAAAGATATCATCTTTTGAAGGTTTAAAGTTTTTTATAAGCGCGTCTGTTGCCTCTTTGGCATTATTAATACCTACACCGCTAAGAATTACTCTCAACTCTCTAGAGCTAAAGAGAGTAAATTTATCACACTTCCCTTTTAGCAGCTTATATTTATCAATAAATGCTTGTATTTCAGGTTTTAATGCAGTTACAATATACAACATGCAATATTGTACCAAAATAAAATATTAAGAGAAGAAGATTATGCCTATTTTATATGCCGATTACTCAAATATAAATTATGAAGAAATGGCACTTAGTATAGGAGTAAAATCTAAACATATCCCCGCTATCATCAAAAGTTTTTTTGAGGAGACAAATACAACACTAAAGGCTCTTGAAGAGGCAATAAAGCTTATGGATTATGATAAAATAAAATCACTAGCTCATGCAATAAAAGGGAGTTCGGGAAATATTAAATTTAACGAAATTTTTGAGATGGCAAAAGAGATGGAGCAAGAAGCCACTAAAAAGAGTATAAATTTTGACTATGCAGGTTACATGAGGGCTATAAAAAAGAGTATAAGCACAATAGCTCTATAAACATTTTGTTTAATTTATCTTTTTAGGATATAATTCGGCGCTTCCCTTTAGACCTGTGCAATGGTGCTTTGAGATATTGTGTCAGGGTAGGAATACAGCAGCACGCCTTAGAGTGTTATGTGCCGCAGGTATCTGGGGGGAAGTCTTTCTATCATTTTTTTAAAAATATCAATCTTTTCTATGTTTAGAAATTCCACACGCCTGATTTGGTTTTGGCGGATTTTCTTTTAGATAAACTAAATCATCTAGAGTCTGCTTTAAAACTCTTTTTTGTTGAAGCAACGGCAACATTCGATTATCTTTTTCATTCATAGGCAAGCTCATATCAGCAAGGATTGCCTCCACCTCTTTATCTAGCTCTTGTAGTGCATTATTTATATGTTTAATAGAATTCATGCCAAGAGTATAGCAAAAATTAAAGATATTTGGGTATAATCTCGCTCTCAAAGTACATTTTGTACTCTTAAGAGAATTTTACAAAGGAGTTTCGATGCCAAAGATGAAATCGGTAAAAGGCGCTGTAAAGCGTTTTAAAGTTAAGAAAAACGGCACTGTTAAACGTGGTACAGCGTTTAGAAGCCATATTTTAACAAAACAAGATTCAGATACTCGCTCAAAGCAAAACAAACCAAAAATTGTTTCAAAAGCTGATGAAAAAAATGTTAAGGCTATGATTAACTAGTAAATAGTTGATTGTTAAATCTCCAGCCGCATAGCAATATAGTAGCTGGGCAAGACCACGTCAGATGTGGCACCTTGAACGCATAAATAGCGTCTGGGTAAAGAGAAAAGGAAATAAAATGCCAAGAGTAAAAACAGGTGTTGTTCGTAGAAGAAGACACAAAAAGATATTAAAACTTGCAAAAGGTTTTTATAGCGGACGTCGTAAGCACTTCCGTAAAGCAAAAGAGCAGCTAGAGCGCTCAATGTACTATACATTCCGTGACCGTAAGCAGAAAAAACGTGATTTCCGCAAACTATGGATTATCCGTATCAATGCTGCATGTCGTCTTAACGGAATGAACTATTCAACATTTATGAACGGTATTCACAAAAGTGGCATCGAGCTTGACCGTAAAGTTCTTGCTGATATGGCTATGAATGATGCAGCGGCATTTAGTGCAGTTGCAGAAGCTTCAAAAGCAGCATTAGCAAAATAGATTTAAAAGTTAAGTGTGACTTCTGTTGCACTTAACTCTAGATTCTGTGTAAAAAAAGTACGCTATTTCCCTGTGAATTATAATAGACTCCGAGTGAAGATTGCTTAGAGATATAAACCCCTCTGCCGTTAAAGTTATTTTTTTCTTTAAATATCCCGCGTAATATATTAGTATTAAAACCACTTCCATCATCTTTTATAGTAGTCGCCACATATTTATAAGAGTTGTACTCAATTACAAATAGGTTTACGGTTATTTGCTTATCACACTCTTTTTGCATCTTCTCAAGCGTGGTAAAATAGATATCTTCACTTAAGAGTCTATGTTTTGCCTCTGTATTTAAGCCGAGACTTCCATGTTCATAAGCATTCATAAATAGCTCTGAAAATACAATACCTGCACTATAAGAGAGTTTATGATTGTTTGTCATATTTGTCCACAAATCAGTATACCAATCGTTAGCATCCTCTACATCGGCTAAAGTACTTTTAAAGCTTTTTGTTGCAATTTTTTTATCCTTTGACAAAGTCAATTGATTTATAAAAATAAAAGTCATATCGTCCTCTTGAGTCTCTATCCTATAGAGAATCTTCTCTATAAGCTCATTTTTCGTAAAAGAAGATAAAAAGTCATCTTCTATAAAACTGGCATACAACTTTGTCTCATCTCTAGTGCTATTTTCTGTCACCCCATCGCTGTAAAAAAGAAATTTTGTAATATTTGAGATATCCATATGCGATATTGCAAAAGTAGTTCTATATTTACATATAGGCGGGTTATTTGATTTTATTTTTATTATCTTGTTGTTAATGGATTGTGCAAGCGAAGGGGGCATTGCAAATTTTGCAAACTCCATTGATTTTGTTGCGTAGTTAATGACAATAAAATCCATAGAAAAAGCCTCTTCATCAAGTAATATAGGTTTTATATACTCCAAGGAGGAGTCTATTATACTTTCTAAAGAAAATTTAGCACCTACTTTGTCTACTAAGTGATTTATATAAGATGTCATTAGCATAGAGCTAAGTGAAGCAGATAACCCTTTGTCCATTCCGTCAATAATGAAGTAAAATGTTGTGTTGTCATCTATTTTTCTTGCGCTATATGCATCTCCGCTTAATACATCAAGCGGCTTATAAAAGAAGTCTATAAGCGTTGTGTGCTTGTTTTGTAGCATCTGGTAGTAGAAATCATTTCTTACGATATTGAGCTCTTTAGAAAAGGCAAGATCTTCTTGATAGGAGTTGTACTTCTCCCTCTTCTCAAGCTCCTTTATCTTTTTTTCTCTTTGTTCTTTTAGGTAGTTGTTAGCAATAAGAAGCTTAGTGACATTTTGAATTGATTGCATCACCTCTGAGGATATAATGGGTTTTTTTAAAAAATTATTTACATTTAGTTGAAGTGCTTGAACAATGACATCTACATCTGTGATAGCAGACACAAGAATAATAGGAATCTCTTTATCCCTACTTCTTATCTTTTTTATCATCTCTATGCCGTTTAGAAGAGGCATGTCATAATCCGCGATTATAAGGTCTATTTTTTCATGACAAAATTTTTGATACCCATCTTCTCCGTCATAGGCAAAGATAATATCTTTTACCAAATCTTCAAATAAGGAGTTATATAGAAGCTGTGTTGTTTTGCTATCCTCGACACATAAGAGTGTCAAAGATTTTAAATACTTTAAAATTGAGCCGCCTATATTGCTTTGCATTAAATTTTAAATTTACTTAATTCGCTTTGTAGTTTATTCGCATCGCTATCTAGTTTGGTAGCTGCATTGTCAACTAGGCTTCTGTGCTCTGTGTTTCTTTTTGAAATCTCTATAATCTCATCCATATCTCGGATAAGCTCTTTTGTTTTAGTTGCAATGTATGTACTTTGATACATAACGTCGCTTGACTTATCTGTTGTAACAGAGAGGTTCTCTTTGGTAGTCTGAGAAGATGATATTAAATCTTGCGCAGAGTCTGCAATATTGCTCATGTTTTGCGATGCTCTATGGGTCTCTTCAGATATCTCTACAACGTTTTGGGTTATTAGATTAACATTTGCACTAATCTCGCCAAGACTTTTTTGTGTTCTCTCTGCAAGTTTTCTTACTTCATCTGCAACAACAGCAAATCCTCTCCCATGCTCGCCGGCGCGTGCTGCTTCTATAGCGGCATTAAGTGCTAGAAGGTTTGTCTGATCGGCAATATCTGAAATAATAGCCAAGACATCTTTTATATTTTTAGCTTGCTCTGTAAGCGAGGAGACTTTTTGGACGAAATCTTGTTGATTTTGATTTCCCTCTTCTATGGCGACAACTACGGAGTTGAGTTTGTCGATAAAACCGTCCAATACTCCAAAGGTCTGTTTTAAATCCTCAGTAACTGTAATAGATGCCTCTTCTATAGCATCAAGCCTCTCGCCCACTTCTGTTACAAGGACATTGATATTAGAGATTTTAATATCTGCTACCTCACCGTTTTTTGTAAGTTCATCAACTATACCGTTTAAGACTTTGCTCTCTTTTGATGTCATATTTGAAACATTTTTTGCCTGCAGTACACTCTCTTTAAAAGCTACTACCATTTTATGAAGCGCTCTTGATATTTGCGAAATCTCATCTTTTCCTTCGACAATAACATCACATGTTAAGTCGAGATTATCAGAGACACACTCTATTTTCTCTAAAGAGCTACGTACACTCTTATTTACTCTTGTGCTAACAATAAGTATTATTAAAAATATCATAATAGCAAACAAAGAGTATCCGATCAGAGTTATAAGAGCGCTTCTATTTTGTTCGGATTCAATTTGATCAAGAAGAATACTATTTTGTTTTGCCAGTTCATCGTCAACCTCTTTTAGAAGATTGATTTTGTTGGTTATAGTCTTAAACCATAAAACACTATCTACACCAAAATTGCCCTCTATCGCTTTTTCTCTTGCAATTGCGCGCATTTTATTGACATCATCTATGACAGGAGAGCTCATCTTTTGCTCATAAAGAGTTTTTGAACTCTCAGTTGCCATTGAAAAGTAAGAGTCAAGATATGCATCTTGTTCGGCAACAAGAGTAATCCATTTTGCAAATACGCCATCTGCAAATTGACCGGCTGCAAAGGTTCCGCTTAACACGGCTCTCTCAATTCCTGCGCGCTCTTTAGACTTTAAAAAATTTGTATAAGAGTCGAGTGCTTTAACTAGCTCATGAGTATTTGCTAACTTTGCAGTAAGTGAGACAATATTTAAAATCTTTTTATTCATATTTGTATAATAAGCTACAGCTTCACCCACGCTGATTGAGAGAGAATCTACTTGTGAACGTATATTAGATATTTTATCCATATCTAAACTAAAAGCAGAAATCTCTTCACTAAGCTCTTTTGGAAAAGAGTCTAAGTCAAGTGTTTTTAAATACTCTGTCAGATTTCTGTTCTCTTTTGTAGTATCCACCCTCTGTTTTGGTAAGATGTCACTAAATTTCTCACCTCTAGAGCCTATAAAACCTGCACTTGCACCCCTCTCTTTTTGCGTTTCATGAATAACAAGACTTAGTTTTTGAGAAAGAGTGTTAAGCTCTTTTGCTTGATTGATAATAGCATTGTTTGTCAACGCCTTACTAAGCGTAAAGGCTATTATTACAAGAGCAAACGAGACTACGATTGTAGTTATAAGATTTAGTTTAAACTTAATTGTCATTAGGACCCCTTTTAGCTTTAAAAATTGAGACTAGATTAAGGTCGTCTAAAAGCGATAACAACTGCTCATTTCCAACTTGCATTTGAAGGTCTATATTGTCTTTTAAAACGAGTTTGTTCAAGTATCCTATAACCGAGGATGTAATAGAGAGAGAGTCTAATATTTTAATCTTTACATGTTTATGTTGAGCAACTATGCCATCGAGCATACGCTTAATGTTCTCAAAGTCACTAATACTTTTAATATTGCCGCTAATTATAAGAGCATTTGAAGATACTTTTAGTTCCATTACAATACCTTATTTCCTCATATTTAGTAGCAGTTTATAATGAATAGAATTAAAGTTAGCTAAAATCAGTTATATTTCTTAACCAATCCTTAATTTTTTTTTCATATCCAATATCTTTTAGTTCAACTAAGTTTAACTCTTTAGTAAGGTAGTGTTGCTTCACATAACCACCAAAATCATGAGGATAGAGATACCCTTCGTTACGTTGTGTTATATTTTTTGGTATATCAAGCATCACACCCTCCTTAACTAACTTCTGCGCTTTGTTTATTGCCATATACGCCGAGTTTGATTTAGGGGAAGACGCCAGATAAATAGCTGTCTGCGCCAAAATAATTCTGGCTTCCGGATAGCCGATTTTTGATACACTTGTTAAAGCGGAGGTTGCAAGTGTAAGAGCTTGTGGATTTGCATTGCCGATATCTTCGCTTGCAAGAATGACAAGTCGTCTTGCTATAAAATCTGCACTCTCGCCACCCTCAATCAGACGAGCTAGATAGTAGATGGCGGCATCCATGTCTGAGCCTCTGATGGATTTAATCAGAGCGCTTGTCAGGTCATAATGAACACCAGCTTCACTACTTCCAGCACTTAGAGCATTTGGACGGAGTGACTTTAAAATATCAAGAGTTACATGAGGCGCTATATTTGATGCAAACTCAAGCAGTTTAAGCATCGCTCTTGCATCCCCGCCGCTACTGTTTACTAGGTACTCTTCCGCATCTTTATCACATGTGAGTGAAGCATTTGCGAGAGCTTTTTGCAGCAACTCTTCAAGCGCTTTGTTTGTTATATAGTATAGTTCAAATAACATTGAGCGGGAGCGGATTGCAGAAGTAAGTGAAAAAAACGGGTTCTCGGTTGATGCCCCGATAATTAAAACAGAGTTACTCTCCATAACGGGAAGTAGAACTTCTTGCTGATTTTTGGCTAAGCGATGCACTTCGTCTATAAAAATCAGAGGTCTTTGTAGTGTGTTTTTGTAGGTGTCAAAAATCTTTCTTAGTTGCTCAATTTTGATGCTAGTGGCGTTAAACTCATAAAAAGGTAAACTCATCACTTTGGCTATAACTCTTGCAATAGATGTTTTCCCGCATCCGGCAGGACCAAAAAAGAAGCTGTGTCCTAGAGTATTTTTTTCACACAACACCCTAAGAGGTGCTTCTTTAGCGCTCAAATGAGCTTGTCCGAGGATTTCATCAAAAGATTGAGGGCGCAAAAGATGTGTAAAATCAGCCAATTTTACCTCTTCTTCTGCTTTTGAGAAAAAGCTCTTTTTTCGCCGTGCTTACTTAACTCTCTAAGCTCTTTTTGTTCTGATTTTTTCTCATCTTTTAAAAATTTAGATAGAGCCGAGTACTCGCTGCGGCTTAAAAATCTAACCTTTCCCTCTGGAAGATTATTAAGCTCTATCTCTGCAAAACTGATTCTCTTAAGGTCTGCTATTTCTGCGCCAAAATGTGCAAAAAAGCGTCTAAGTTCACGGTTTTTACCCTCACTTAAAGCCACTTTTAGGATTGAGTAGTTTGCTTGATTTTTTTGGATTTTATACCCTATAAAAGGCTTAAACTCCATTTTTGTAATTTTTGAGTGTGTGTGCCCACCTGCAGATGCATCATCAAGCGTCATTCCTTTAAGCATAGCATCTTCCATATCCGGAGTAACTTCGCCTTTTATCTTAATCTTGTAGATTCTCTCTAAGTTTGATTCCATTAGAGCCGATGCCACTTTAGAAGCATCGGTTAGAAGAAGCAGACCCTCTGAGGCGTAGTCAAGTCTTCCGACTGGAATGTAGTGTTTGTACTCTTTGCTTAGAGTGTCATAGATAGTCCTTCTGCCCTTTGGGTCGCTTTTTGTTACTAATTCGCCCTTTGGTTTATTGTAAACAATAACAGTATATTTATCTCTAGGGCTCACCTGTTTTCCGCTTACATAGACGATGCTTATCCCCTCTGTTACATCTGTGGCAGGATTTGTCTCAATCTCTCCATCAACTCTTACATAACCCTCTTTAATCGCTTTGTCAGCCTCTCTTCTTGAGTAGCTTGAGTGATGTGCAATGTATTTATTTAATCTCACGATATACCTTTTTCAACCAAAGTATGGATGTGGAGCACGCCCTTTACTTTTTTATTTTTATCAGTTACAACTAAAAGCTGTATCTTCATCTCCTCTATAATAACGAGTGCTTGGCTTGCAAGTATATTTTCATCATCTACTGTTTTTGGGTTTAGGGTTGCATACTTTAAGACATTATCTTCAAGTGAAAAGTCTTTATTCATAAGGGCTCTTCTAATGTCACCGTCACTAATAAGCCCAATAAGCTTGTCAAATTCATCACAAACCAAAACATTACCAAGCCTACCTTCGCTGATTTTTATAATAGCATCTTTGAGTTTTGTATCTGCCATAATAATTGGCAAATCTTTTGTTCTCATCAGATCTTTAACTTTTACAAACAGCTGTTTTCCCAAAGCTCCACCGGGATGAAATGATGCAAAATCACTCTTTTTGAAGTTTTTTGCCTTCATAAGACATACTGCAAGTGCGTCACCAAGAGCAAGGGTTAGTGTTGTAGAGCTTGTCGGCGCAATATTAAGAGGGCAAGCTTCTTTCTCAACAACGACATCAATAACCAAATCGCTATATCTTCCAAGTGTTGAGTTTTTATCTCTAGTCATGCCGATAAGCGGAGTATCAAATCTCTTTATATGCGGAAGGATAGAGCTTAACTCCTCGCTCTCTCCGCTATAGCTAATGGCTAGAACAACATCATCCTTGCTTATCATTCCCAAATCACCATGGAGCGCTTCTGTGGGGTGCAGAAAAAAACTAGGAGTTCCGGTAGATGCGAATGTTGCAGCCATCTTTGCGCCTATTAATCCTGATTTTCCCACGCCGGTAACTATGAGTTTTCCTCTGCATGCAAGGATGATTTCAACCGCTTTGTCAAACACATCACCTATTTCTTGGGCGCTGTTTAAGAGCGTTTGGGCTTCTATTTTTAAAGTTTCTTGTGCTATTTGTCTGTAATTCATGATGCAATTATACCCTTTTTGGGTATAAATTGCGCAGGAGGAAGGATATTTAATTAATATCGGGTTTTGGAGTTTTAGAAGTTGATGCAGGTAGTTGAGGAAGTATAATGTCCGCTTTTCTACCATCAAGTGCTTTTAGAAACTCCTCAATTGAAGCAGCCTCTTTGTCACTTATATCTGCACCGAGTTGGATGCGCCCCATCTCTTTAATCGCATCTTTTAACTCCCATATTTGACCATTATGAAAGTATGGTGCAGTTTGAGTGATGTTTCTTAGAGTAGGTACTTTTACCATTCCGTTTTTGTCACCTCTGAAGTCACCCACATTTTGGTACTTATATGTTCCTGTGATGTTAAATACGTTCATCTTTCCGCCAAGAGCTATGTCATTATGACAAGTAGTACACCCTTTGTCTATAAAAGTTTTAAGACCATCTTTTTGTGCTTTTGTCAAAGCGTCCTCTTTACCATTTAAAAAATCATCATATGCTGATGGAGTAACTAGTGTTCTCTCAAACGTTGCTATTGTATCTGCTACTTTTGCAAATGTTATCTTTACATCTTTGCCGTACGCAACTTTAAAATCTTCTACATACTCAGGCATAGAGGTAACGGTTGCTACTACATGTTCAGGTGTTGCAGACATCTCCGGAGCAGCTTGTATCGGACCTTGTGCTTGTGCTTCTAGGTGTGGATCGCGACCATCCCAAAATTGAGAAGTAAAAAATACAGCATTATAGACTGTAGGGGAGTTTAGGTGGTGTGGGTTTGCAGTCCATAAATGTCCTATAGCAGCAGGAATCCCGTCATCACCGCCCTCACTAAGGTTGTGGCAGCTGTTACAGCTTATAAAGCCACTCTTTGATAACCTTGGGTCAAAATAGAGTTTTTTACCAAGCTCGACTTTTTCAGGAGTAATTGGGTTTTTTGGATTATCGATAAGCTTCAAGAGCTCTTTTTCGTCGCTAGGTATCGGTTTTAAAC
>Ga0172382_10004391_pt1 | contig 21613 bp, 19 predicted proteins | sample Leawel138RmetaG_FD_122245 | JGI IMG/M metagenome (GOLD analysis project Ga0172382, IMG submission 122245) | Leachate microbial communities from a municipal landfill in Southern Ontario, Canada - Leachate well 138R metaG | ecosystem: Engineered > Solid waste > Landfill > Unclassified | place... | reverse complement strand
TGGCTAAAAATTATATTTACAAATTACCAAACTGGATAAATTATTTGATAGCTTTAGTTATATGCCAACTGTTTTTGATGTGGTTGGTGTATTATTATGTGCATGGGGCTAAATTGTTCGACATTTTATCAAAACCAATACAATTTTTGTTGATAATACTGGTTTTATGGGCTACTTTTATGATTTTTGCAAAATTTGGTATGAAAATTGATATGATACCATCAGTGCTGACTTTGGTATTGTGTATTGAGGTGCTTTATTTGTACGAAGAAACATTAGAACTTTTTAAAATAGATTCATATTTAACACAAAAATTTAATTATACAAAAGATGAAAGAATTAAAAATTTTCGCCGTATTATTCGCTTTGAGTTTATTCGTGATAGGTTTAAACGCTCAAGAAAGCGAATATAAAGTGTTTTACTTTTCAGGTAATCCTGTAATTCTTGAAAAAGGTAAAGAAGTAAACATAAAAAGAGACACTTACTTGAACTCTAAAACTAGCATTAAGTTACCTGCTAATACTTATTTAGTACTGACAAATAAAGACGAGGTTCCTATGGGTATTAGCAATCCCGGAACTTACAGCATTAAAGATTTGAATAAAATTTATGAAAATGTTGGTAATAGTAATTTAACCCAAGAGTTTTTTGATTATATAGCTAATAATATGATTGAAGAAAGTGAAAAAGCAAGGCGTAGCGGTGGGGTTTATAGAGCTGTAGGAGATATTTTGTTAGCCCCCTTTGATGAGGCAATTTTATTGGTTGATAGCCTAACTCTTACTTGGAAAAATCCTAAACAAAAGACCTTGTATTTGAAAGTTTATAACCCCGGAAACTGGGATTTAATTTATAATATTCCAATATCTGATACGAGCTATACTTTGTATTATGAAGCTGATAAATTTGTGAAAGGTAGAGAATATGCTTGGACTGTTTATCATGGAGAAGACCATCCGCAACAAGGGACTATTCTTAGAGTTTTTACCTTTGCTGATGATAGCTGGAAAGAAAACTTTAATAATCAATTACAAGTGATTAGTAAGGGAGAAAATTTGGAAGTAAATAAAATTAAAACTTTAAGATTATATTTAGATAATAATATTTACCCTTTAAATGAATAATTTTTAAATTAAACTATAATAGTAAATTCATCTCTATCGTTAAGAGCTGGAAAACTTTTACGGTATTCATTAATTATTTCGGTATCAATAATTGCATTGATAATTTCTTCTTGATTATCTTTTGCTAATGCAATTTCTTCGCCTTTGGGGTCAATTATACAGGAACCTCCATTGTAAATTAAATTATTCCCATCTTTACCAATTCTATTGCAAGCAATGACGTAAGCCAAATTTTCGATAGCTCTTGCTCTTAATAAAATATCAAACATTTTACGTCTTTCTACAGGCCAAGACGCAACATTTATCATTAGGTCATAGTCTTCCACATTTCTATTCCATACAGGAAAACGTAAGTCGTAGCATATTTGGAATAGAATTTTAAATCCTCTAAATTCAAAAACAACTCTTTCATCTCCTTTGCTAAACATTTCTGCTTCGCCACCAAGTTTAAATAAATGTCTTTTTTTGTATTTAACAATTCTACCATCTGGTTTTACAAAAGTAAAAACATTGTAAAATAAGCCATTTTCTTTTAATATCATGGAAGTTGCTATGGCTGCACCCGAAATTCTTGATATTTCACTAAGCATTGTTAAACTTATTCCGTTTTCATCTTCGGCACAGTCGTGAATATTGTTTGTAAAACCTGAATTAAACATTTCAGGAAGTACGTATAAATCAGAGCCGGGGTTTTGTAAAATTATTTTATTATAATTTTTTAAATTTTCCTCTGCATTTTCCCAAATAATATCAGTTTGTAATACTGAAACTTTTAATTTACTCATAACCTGTTTCAAATTTATTTTTTTTAAGTCCTGTAAAGCCCTTATATTGTTTTTTCAATCTTTCCATTATTTCTATATCGTTGCCTTGCATATCTAATAGTCCTATCACACCTAATTTTCTATTTTTTTTATCTAAAAACCCCATAACAACCGGCACATCAGCTGCTTTTGCAATTCTAATAAAGCCTTTTTTCCAATTTTTAGTTTTTTTTCTAGTTCCTTCAGGTGTTATCACAAGATAAAATCTATCTTCTGCTTCTATTAGGCTTTTAATTGCAATATCTGTTATTCCTGTTCTTTTACCTCTGTCAACAGGAATTCCGCCCATTTTTTTTAAAATAAACCCAAAAGGACCCCAAAAAGCCTCTTTTTTTATTAAAACTTTTGGTTTATAGTTGTATAGGTGAAAATATAGTTTTCCTAAAACAAAATCCCACATGCTTGTATGTGGTGCCATTAAAACCACTGCTTTTTTCACATCCGGAAACTCGTTATATTTCCATCTGTTTAGCTTGAAGTATATTTTAGCAAATGTTTTCATTATCATATTCTTTGATAATTAACTTGTGATTTTGTTTTAATGTTTTTAAAATTTTTTCATACAAAGATAACTTAATTGTGCAAATTATACTACAATTTTCTTGAAATGTTTGAGATTTTATGTTTGCCTCATAGTCTTTAAGCACTTTCATTACAAAATTCACATCTTCATAGTCAAAAATAATTTCAAGTTTGTTTTCTATATATTTTTTTATGATTTTTGCATTATCTAAAGCATTTTTTGCAGCAGTTTTATAAGCATTTATCAAGCCTGGTACTCCAAGTTTTGTTCCACCAAAATATCTAACAACAACAATAAGTGTATTTGTTAAATTCATTGATCTTATTTGACCCAAAACTGGTGGTCCTGAGCTATTTGTTGGCTCTCCGTCATCAGAAGCTCTATAAATTTCTTGGTTTTTACCTATAATAAAAGCATAAACCTGGTGTCTAGCATCGAAATATTTCTTTTTTAATTCGTTAAGATGTTGTTTTACTTCATTTTCAGAAATTACATGAAAAGCAAAGGCTAAAAATTTGCTTGATTTCTCTGTATATATGCCTTCACTTTGTTTATCAATAGTATAAAAATAGTCGGTTCCCATTGGCTTGAAAAAAATCTAAAAATCTTTTTATTTACATTTTCAATCTTTTTTCAATTTCTTCAACGTCTGCTTTAAACTTTTTGTCGGTATCTATTAAGTTGTTTACTGTTTTAAAAGCGTGCAAAACAGTAGCATGATCTTTATTTCCAATAGCAGAACCAATAGCTGCTAGAGAAGACTTTGTCATTGTTTTTGCAAAATACATAGCTATTTGTCTGGCTTGCACTATTTCACGTTTACGCGTTTTAGAGGCAAGGGTTTCTACTGGCATTGAAAAATAATTACAAACAACTTTTTGGATATAATCAATAGAAACTTCTCTTCTGGTACTCTTAACTAGTTTGTCAATCATGTTTTTAGCTAGTTCTAATGTAATTTCTTTTTTGTTAAGAGTTGATTGAGCCAACAAAGATATCAAAGCTCCTTCAAGTTCGCGTATATTGTTTGTTATGTGCGAAGCAATATATTCAAGAATTTCTTCTTTTATAACTATACCGTCTTTATATGTTTTTTTCTTTAAAACTTTAATTCTAGTTTCAAAATCTGGTTCTTGTAAATCGGCAGATAGACCCCATTTAAACCTTGACAGCAATCTTTGTTCCATGCCGTTTAGTTCTACAGGTGGTTTATCAGAGGTTAAAATTAATTGTTTTCCATGTTGGTGCAAATGGTTGAAAATATGAAAAAATACTTCTTGAGTTCCTTCTTTTTTAGAGAAATATTGAACATCATCAACTATCAATACATCTATCATTTGATAAAAATGAATAAAATCATTTCTATTATTATTTCTAGTAGCTTCCATATATTGAGTTAAAAACTTGTTTGCGTCAACATATAAAACTACTTTTTCCGGCATTGTTTTTTTTACTTCTATACCAATAGCTTGAGCCAAATGCGTTTTGCCTAATCCTGAACTTCCATAAACAAACAAAGGATTAAAAGCAGTACCTCCGGGGTTTTGAGCAACTGCATAGCCTGCCGACCTAGCTAATCGGTTACATTCACCTTCAACAAAATTATCAAAAGTATAATCTAAGTTTAGGTGGGGGTCAACGTGTACTTTTTTTATACCTGGAATTACAAAAGGATTTACAATTGCGTTAGCTTCTAAATCAAGTGGTACTTGCACAGGGCGATTAGTTATTGGAGTTTTGTCGCTCGAAGGCTTTTTTAGAACAAAAGTTTTATCTGAATTAGAACCATTTTCCATTACTACATGATACTCTAGTTTTGCGCCATGACCAATTACCTTATGTAAAGTTTTTTTAAGTAAGTCAAGAAAATTTTCTTCAATAAATTCATAAAAAAACTCACTTGGTACTTGAATAGCTAACACCGTATCATTAAGTTCTAGTGGAATAATAGGTTCAAACCAAGTTTGATAACTAATCTTAGGCACATTATCCTTAATGATTTGTAAGCACTTTCCCCAAATTTCTTCACATTTTTTTACCATTTCATCAAACACCTTTTAATTATAATGTTAATAATTTTATTTAAAACAGCCTTTTTTTTTGCTTTTAGAATTAAAATCTAAACTTCATTTCTGTAAAACAAATTTCAGCAAAAATTTCCATTAACCTCACTGTCAGAGGGTTTGCTAATGTTTTGCTTTTGTTTAAGCAATAAAAAAATGCCCTTCAAATAATGGACTAAAATAAGACTTTTTTTCATCAAACAAAACATTTTTCAACATTTTTTTAATATTTTTAGTAAAAATATGTAATTGTGTCATAATCAGTTATTAAACTGTATTATCTCTAATTTTAGTTTTATTACATATATGCAATTATTTAATATTCAACTTATTAGAATCGATTTTTTAAAACCACGTGTTTTTTTGTTAATTATATTTCCTTGACAATAAGATGTTTAAAAGTTCTTTTATTTAAAATAAAAGCTTAAGTTTATTTTTATAATTTTACAAAAAAATGATTTTATGGAAAATAAACTTTGTGTTTTTTGTAGTTCTAGCGATGATTTAGATAAAAAATATTATAAATTGGCTGAAGATTTAGTTTTAGAAATAAAAAAATCAAAATATAGCATAATGCATGGTGCAGGCAGTATTGGATTGATGGGAAGCTTATTAAATGCTGCTAATAAAAATAATGTTAATATTATAGGTGTAGTGCCAGAAAAATTAAATAAACCACATATTGTAAATTCTGAAACTCAAAAAGTGGTTGTTACAAAAGATATGAAAGATAGAAAAGAATATTTGCGAAATAAATCTTTTGCTTTTATTGCCTTGCCTGGTGGTTTTGGTACTTTGGAAGAAATTCTCGAAGTTATCACTTTAAAACAATTGAAATATCACAATAAGGCTATTGTTTTTGTAAACGCCTATGGATATTTTGATAATTTATTTAAACAATTTGAATATATGTTTGAAACTAATTTTGCTAATCAAGCATATAAAAATATTTATTTTATTGCAAATACGCCAAGCGAAGCAATAAATTATATTAACAATTACAAACACGAAAATATTTATGATAAATATTTAAGAGAATAATAAAATAAATGAAAATTATGAATAATCCTTTTCCTAAAGAATTTTATAAAAAGCGAAGCAAGGCGTGGTTGCCTGATGTTAGAGGCGATTTTTTTAGAGATCAAACCGCAATAATACACTCTACGGTTTTTAGAAGATTAAAGAATAAAACCCAAGTTTTTTTTGCTCCCGAAAACGATCATATTTGCACTAGAATAGAACATGTTTTACATGTAGCAACAATAGCTGCTAGTATTTGTAAAGGTTTGAACCAATATTCGCACGAACTTGATGTAGAAATGGCTTATGCTATAGGTTTAGGGCACGACTTGGGACATACGCCTTTTGGACATGCAGGCGAAAAAGCTTTAAATAAAATTTTAGGCGGAAATAATGCTTTTGTTCATGAAATTAACTCTTATAGACAAGCAGAATATCTTGCTAATAAGGGAAATGGCTTAAATTTATCTTATGGTGTAAAAGACGGTATAATTTGTCATAATGGAGAAAAAGATGAGCAATATCTTGAACCTACAAAAACTCCAAATATTCTTGACGAAATTAAAAACAGAAAAGTTGTAGCAACAAGTTACGAAGGCTGTATAATGAGATTTGCAGATAAAATAGCCTATCTTGGAAGAGATATTGAAGACGCTTTTGCTGCCGGATTTATAAGCGAAAAAGATATTCCTCAAGATGTGAAACAAGCACTGGGAAATAGAAATGGTCAAATTATTAATAATTTAATTATAGATATTATTGAAAATTACAAAGAAACAGATAAGATTGGTTTTTCAGATAGAACTTATGAATTTGTTACAAAATTAAAACATTTTAATTACGAATATATTTATAAACATGAAAAACTGCAAAAATATGATATGTTTTGTGATAGCATTATTAAATCTTTGTTTGATTATTTGATGAATTTAATAAATAAATATGCTTATGATTTTCATAAATACTCTTTAAGCGAAATTGAATTGGACTTAAATTTTGGAAATTATCTAAAAGATATGTTTGAATTTTATGACAAATCCAAAGATGACAATGTGCAAATTGTAACAGATTATATTGCCGGAATGACTGATGTTTTTGCTTTAGAATCAATTAAGCAAATTACTATCCCAAAACCAATACATTTTACATAATGAAATTTGAAAGGAAAGATATATTAGAAATAGATTTTATTACAAATCGCGATTATGATTTGTTTTTTGATACAATTAATGCTGAAATTAGTTCTATTACTAATATTAAAAAATCTTTCCTTAAAAAACTTATAATTTGTTCTATAGAATTAATTCAAAACAATATAATTTATAATAACAAAGCTGTTTCAAGGCTAGAATTATATTCAATTGCTGATTTTTTTATTTTAGATTATATTCAAACAACTAATAAACTGAAATTTCAAAATTTAGCAAATAAAATAGACAATATAAATAAAATGGATTTTGATAATATTGATTTAAAAATTAAAGAAAATATTGAAAAACCTAAGTTTAAATCTGGAAGTGGTAATGGTTTGCTTACTTGTAGGTTAAAAACTAAAAATCAGTTGTATTTAGAATTATTAGATGCAAAAAATGAAAATAAGTATAAATTTATTTTAAGATTAAAATTAGATTATTATGAAAAATCAAATCCCGGCACAAGCAAAAACACCTTTAGTTGAAAAAGATTTAAAATTAAATTTAATTAAAATTAGTGGAGTTATTATCCCGGAAAATCCCATTCCTTTTTTTGAAGACTTATATTCTTTTACAGAGGAATTAGTTCAAAAAACCTCAAAATTTAATTTGCATGTAGATTTAGAATATTTTAATACAAGCTCGGCGAGATATTTTTATGATTACTTAAAAAAATTAATAGAAATATGTGATTTGCATCTTACTTGGTTTTATGATTCTGATGATGAGGATATTTTGGAAAGTGGTCAAGAACTTGAAGAGCTTTGCAAAATAAAATTTAGTTTTGTGGAAAAATAAAATTTAATTTTGTATTAATGCGTAATCTTTATAATTTTAAGTTTTTAATTTATAATATTAAAAAACATGGTAAAAAATAAGTTGGTTTTCAGTTTTTTTGTTTTAATTTTTGCTTTTAAGCTTTCTTGGTCGCAATTAGTTTATAATAATGAACAAATATTTTATTGTTCTGCAGGTGCAATTGTAAAGATAGATGGCGATGTACTTAATAATAATGGAAGTATAAACATAGCTCAAGAAAATGATTTAGTAGCTGATTTTTATGTGTTAGGAAATTATACAAATGATGGTAGCTCTGTTGTTGATGGGAACTTAAATTTAGAGCAAAATTTTTATAATAATTCTGAGTTTAGCTCAAATTCCGGTCTTGTAAACTTAATTGGGCAAAATCAGATTATAGGCGGAAGTCAAGAAACTTTTTTTTATAATTTATATTTTGTTAATCACGGAATTAAAACTTTGGAAAACTCTATTAATATAAAAGGTAAATTAAATCTTAATAATTCTGAATTAAAAACCAAAGAATTTAAAGTTTTTGTGGAAAATAATAATGAAGATGCCATATTATTTGTTGATGGTTTTGTTTCGTCTGATAAAAATGGTTTTTTGCAAAGAAATATGAAAAAGGAAACTGAATATTATTTTCCACTTGGTGTTGATTATGATTCTCCAATAAAACGTCATGTAGTAATAAATTCTTTAAATAATGATAATTCAAAATTTAATTGTCGCTTTGCAAATATAAATGTGAATGATGAACAAATGTATTCAAACTTGTTGCACGACAGTATAGAATATTTGAATGAAAATTGGTATCACGTAATAAATAGGATAGGCGGAAATAATCCTGTTGAGTTAAAGATTAATTATTTATCTAGTGATGGTGAGTTTAATCATTTTGCAAACTGGAAAACTTCTCCTACAACAATTTGGGATATATTTGAAGATTCGTATTCAAGCGAATATAATTCCCAACTTTATGTAATGGCAGAATTAATTTCTAATTTTTCTAATCCTGATTTTGCTTTATGTTATAAAAAGATTATTGTGCCTGAAGACCCGATTGAGCCTGAAAATCCGGAAGACCCGATTGAGCCTGATATTCCTGAAGACCCAGATTCTGAAATTCCTATTGAAGAAGAATTGCTTATTTATAATAGTTTTTCTCCTAATGCAGATTCTTATAATGATACTTGGGTAGTAGAGAATTGTGAAGATTGTGATGTTAGGGTTTATAATAGAAATGGAAATTTGGTTTTTGAATCTATTGGTAACACTGTGTCATGGGACGGTAAGTACAAAAACGAGCGAGTTCCTGATGCAAGTTATTTTTATGTAATTCAAAAACAGTCAAGTGGTAAAGTGTATAAAGGTAGTGTTACAATTATAAGATAATTTACTATGAAAAAGATATTTTTTGGGCTTTTATTTTTATTTACAGTTTCGGCATTGTTTTCTCAACAAATACCGCAATTTTCTTTTAGACATCAGAATTTAATAATTAATAATCCTGCGATTGTTGGAGCCACCGGTAAAAATGAGATAAAATTACTTCATCGCGAACAATGGGTTGGTTTTAAAAATGCTCCTAGCACATCTTTTATTTCTTTTAGCCAAGCTATTAATACAACAAATGGTTTTGGTGCTTATATTATGCATGATAGAACTTTTCCAAGCTCACGATTTATTGTTAATGCTTCATATTCTTATATTATTAATATGGATAATTTAAACTTGGCTTTTGGTTTGTCGGCTATGTTAATGCAATATAAATTTAATACTTCTGAGCTTACTTATGCTGATTTTGGAGATCCAAGCATGCAGTTTGTAGCAGACCAAAAATGGAGACCTGAATCAAATGTGGGTTTATTGTTTTATGGACAAAATTTTTATGCAGGTTTCGCAATAAATCAAATTATAAAATCAAACTTTCGCCCTTATTCATCTGATGACAATGGATTAGTGCAGATGAACAGGCATTTTTGCCTTAGCGGACAATATGACTTGCATATTGATGAACATAGAATAAGCCCGGGGATTTTTATGGAATATGTTAAAAAAGCTCCTTTTATATCCGAGTTTTCTATAATGTACTCATTTGATAATCAGGTGTTTGCTTCTTTGTCGTATAGGTATAATGATGCTTTAAGTGCTTCTATTGGATATAAATATGATAGGTTTTATCTTGCTTATGCTTTTGATTTTACAATTTCTAAACTAAGTCTTGCTTCATCAAGCTCACACGAACTTATGTTGGCAATTGATTTAAGCAAATCCAAAACTAATATTCCTATGTTTGGTTCTGGTGGCAGGAGTAGAGGTTTGAAAAATACTCAAAGAATTTTTTATTAAAAAAAGTATTCAATTTTATGAATTGCCTCTGGTAGGGCAAATAAAACAACTCTGTCTTTAGCTTTAATTTGAGTGTCTCCCAAAGCAATAAAGCTTTTTTTAGCTCTAACTACTCCTCCTATAATAACGCCTTCGGGTAAATGAATATCTTTAAGCCGATTTTGACTTATAATTGCATCTTTAGAAACCACAAACTCTAAAACTTCTGCGTCAGTGCCTGTTAAGCATTTTATTGAGGTAACTTCTGCTTTCATAGTTTGAGTATAAATTGCACTTGCTGTAATTAGTTTTTTATTTATTATTGTATCTATTCCCATTTTAGAGGCTATATCAATGTAATCAAGATTTTCTATTTCTGCAAATGTTTGTTTTACTCCATATCTTTTAGCTAAAATGCAAGTTATAAGATTAGTTTCAGAATCACCTGTTACCGCAACAAAAGCATCACATTTTTCTAAACCCGACTCTAATAATAATTCTGTATTTCTACCGTTACCATGAATTATCATAGTATTTGGTAACATTTCAACAAGTTTTAAGCATTTTTCAGGGTCTGATTCTATAATTTTAACATTTAGTTGTTGAGAAATGAATTTAGAAACTTTCATACTAATTCTACTTCCACCAAGAAACATAACATTGTTTATATCTAGTTTTTCTTTTCCTAAAAGTTTTAGTAAATCTTTAACTCCATCAGGGCTTGAAATTATATAAACTAAATCATTTTCTTTTAAAATATCTTTTCCTTTTGGAATTATTGTTTTGTCTAAACGTTTAATTGCAACAGCTCTAAAATTTTTATTTTTTGTTAGTTTTGAAGCTTCGATTAAGCTAAGGTTAAGAACCGGACTATTTTCGTCTAATTTTATTACAAATAATGTTAACTTACCTCCTGAAAATTCAAAAACTTCTGTTGTTCCTGTTTGTTTTATTACTCCTACAATTTCTTTTGCAGCCAAAAGTTCTGGATAAATCATTTTATCTATACCCAAATTTATAAAAGTTAGTTTATTTATTGGGTTTAAATATTCCATGTCGTCAACTCTGGCAACAGTTTTTTTTGCTCCAAGTTTTTTTGCAAAAATACAAGATAAAATATTAGTATCTTGTGAATTGGTAACAGCTATATATAGGTCGGCATTGTGAATTTTCACGCTTTTTAAAACAGAAAATGTTGTGCAATCTCCGCTAACAGTCATTAAATCATAAGAAGCGTCAATTTCTTTTATTATTGTGTCATTAATATCAATTAGCGTAACATTATGATTTTCTTTGATTAGCATTTTAGCTAGATAAAGTCCAATTTCTCCTGCACCGGAAATTATTATTTGCATTTTTTACTTTTTAACTTATAAATATTTTTTAAAAATACTTTCTAGTTTTTCATAATATTTAGTACTAAAATTTTCAATCTTAGCAATTCTTAGAGTAATAATTCTAATAGTAAAATAGTTAAACAAAAAACTATTATAATTTGTTGGCTCTACTTCATCAATAGTCTTAGTTGTTTCAATTTTTTGTTTTAAATTTTCAAAATGTTTGGCTGCGATGTCTATAGGTAATATAGCTCCTTCTTCGTATGGATATAAAAAGAAAATAATGTCATTAGTTTTATTTTCAGAAATCTTAGATTGTATGTCTTGGTTACAATAGCACAAAACAAATAAATCTTGTAAATTAGTTGGAAAAACGGGAATTTGCAACTCGTCAGAGAGCATACAATATAATAAAGCTATATTTGGAGCTAAAAATCTTTTATTGCTGATACAATAAGTTATGCTTAATGCATCCGATTTCATTTCATTTGATTTTAGCTTTTTAAAACCAAGTTGTTTGAAAATTACAGTATTTAAAATTCTTATTTTTTCAATATTTGTAAGATATTCGTTAAATTCTATCCATACCGAAGTTTTTATTTCTTCGTATTTCTTGCTAATTTCTTTAATATCAATGTCTCTATTAAAAAATTTTTCTATTAAAAAAACTCCTTTTGCAAAATTTGCTTTAGGGTTTGTTAAATATTCTGTAAATTTAGTTTTAAAATTTTCCCAAAAGATTTCGTCTAAAATATCTTCTGATCTTTGCAAAGCTAGTTCGTTTATTGACAAGGTATGGTAATTTTCTAAATATATTTTAAAAAGTTCTCCATAGCTTAGAATTTTATCTTTCACAATAGAAAATACTTTTTCATCGGGGTCTTCTAATAATTTTAGTAATGATATAATTTTATTTTTATCCATTTAAATTAATCTTCTAATCTTGTAACTTTATTAACACCATCAATTCTTAGCAAATCTTTTATAATATCTTCTAAATCTTGTGAGTCGTGAACGTATAAGATAATTTCTCCACTAAAAATCTCATCATCTGTATTAAAACTTAAAGATTTCATATTTACTCTTGAGTCTAGAGAAATTACTTTGGTAATTTTATTTAGCATACCAAGTTTATCCATACCTTCAATTTTTATTTTCACTTTAAACGATTGGAGTTTGTAGCTTGTCCATTTTACCGAAATAATTCTATCACCTTGAGTTGCTGCTAAACTTGTTAGTTTTTCACAAATTCTTTTATGAATAATTATTGATTCGTTAGGGTTAACAAAGCCTGCTATTTCGTCTCCAGGTATAGGATTACAACATTTGGCTAATGTAATTCGCTTAATATCAGCATCGTCAATAATTAAAGTGTTTTTTTTATTTAAAGTTTGATTAGCTCCAAATTTTGGGATGCTAAGTTTCCAGTAGTTAGCAAAAGTTTTAAAAGTCTTTGCTGCTTGTTTTTCTAAGTCATCTATTTGAATAAGTCCAGCTCCAATTTTAAAATAAAAATCTTCTTTATGAGGTGTGTCGTATGTTTTTCTAAGTTCTTTAAATCGCTTATGGTCTAATTTTAGATTTAGGTCTCTTACTTTTTTTATAAATATTTCTTGTCCTTTATTAATATGGTGTATTCTTTCTTCTCTTAAAGAGCTTTTAATTCTATTTTTAGCTTTTGATGTAATTGCAAAATTTATCCATTCTCTTTTAGGGGATTGTTTATCAGAAGTAAGAATTTCTACTTGGTCTCCACTTTTTAAAACATGGGACAAGGGTTTTAGTTGGTGGTTTACTTTAGCTGCAATTGCTTTGTTTCCCACTTCGGAATGAATTTCGTAAGCTAAATCAATTACAGTAGCTCCTGTTGGTATTTTTTTTATTTCGCCTTTTGGTGTAAACACATATACTTCTTTAGTAAAAATATTCATTTTCACATCGTCTAAAAAAGAAAGAGTATCGTTAGTATTATTTTCTAAAGTTTGGTTTAAAGTATTAATAAGTTTATCTAAACTTCCTGGCGAATCTTTGTCGTTTACTTTGTATTTCCAATGAGAAGCTAATCCTTTTTCTGCTATGTCGTTCATTTTTCTACTTCTAATTTGGACTTCAATCCAATCTCCATTTGGTCCCATCACAGTAACGTGGAGAGCTTCGTATCCATTAGCTTTAGGTTTTGCTACCCAGTCTCGCACTCTATCTTCTAAATGTGGATAAATATTAGTTACCAAGGCCATAATTTGGTAGCATTGCGACCTCGCTTTAGAATCGGGGTAGTCGTCAGGATGATCAAATATAATTCTTATTGCGAATAAATCGTAAATTTCTTCAAATGGAACATTTTTAGTTCTCATTTTATTCCAAATTGAAAATATTGATTTTGTTCGTCCTAATATATTAGCTTTAATATTTTCTTGTTCCAAACTTTTTTGAATTGGAAGTTTAACTTTTTCAATATATTTGTTTCTTTCTTCTTCAGTTTCTGTAAATTTTTTGCTTATTTCCCAATAAATTAATGGGTGTTCGTATTTTAAAGCTAAGTCTTCTAATTCAGTTTTTATAGAATATAAACCTAAACGATGAGCTAAGGGAGCATATAAATAAGTTGTCTCGCTAGCTATTTTTATTTGTTTATATTCAGGCATTGAATCCAAAGTTCGCATATTGTGTAGCCTGTCTGCTAATTTTATGAAAATAACTCTAATATCTTGCGACATTGTTAAAATCATTTTTCTAAAATTTTCGACTTGTAGCGTTGCATCTTTATCTAAAATATTTGAAATTTTTGTTAGTCCACCAACAATACCTGCAATTGAAGCTCCAAAAAGAGTTTCTATATCGTTTAGTGTGTAATCTGTATCTTCAACAACATCATGTAAAAGTGCACTAACAATTGATTTTACTCCTAATCCAATTTCTGAGGCAACAATCATAGCAACAGCAATCGGGTGAGTAAAGTAGGGCTCTCCTGATTTTCTCCGCATTTTAGAATGAGCTTCGTTAGCCATATCAAAAGCTTTTCTAACTAAATCAACATCTTCTTGAGATCTTAAGCGTTTTGACATTTTTATAAGCTCATCAAATTGTTCTTCAATCCATATTTCTTCTTTTTTTGTTAATCCCATACAAATATTAGTTAGATACTAAATCTTATCGCACACAAAACTAATAAATTTTTTTAAGTATTAATTAATAAAAAGAAATAAAGTTCCTGTTTTAATGTGTTCCTTATTATTAAAATCAAAATATTTCACATAATAAGTATAGTATTGTGAAGGTGCAAGGTGCCCTTTTTTTATTGTGCCATCCCAAGCTTCGTGTGTTTTAGTAGTTTGAAAAATTTTCATTCCAAATTTGTCGTAAATACTAAACTCGTATGGTTCTTCTTGAATAAAAGATATAACAGGTTTAAAAAATCTGTTTTCAGGTTCTAATGAAGATATGTTAAATGCGTTAGGCATCCAAAATACCGGTTCATGATAAACACAAGCTATATTTGAGCGACTATGTTCTCTATTTATTGTTGCTATATGTCCTTGGTTTTCAACGGCTTCTACATAATAGCAATATTTATTTGAAGTGTTTATTTTTAAATTATGGCAGTATTTTACATACCACTCAATATTATATGTGTAGTTTAGCAAATCGCTTGGATTTACATCAATTTCTGATTCAGAGTCTTCGAAGATTCTATAAACTTTATAATTAAAAACCCCATTTAGCCACTGTTCGTATGGAGTCCAAGTTAAGTAATGATTTAAGTCTTCGGCGGTTTCAGCTTTTAACAAAATATTACTAGCGTAGTTTGAATAGGCGTTAATGTCTCCACATGGATTTACAGACACTAACCTGTAATAATGAATTTCATTATTTACGTCAATTTCATTATCTGAGGCTAATATAACATCTTGCCCACTATTAGTTATAATTTTTATTGTATTATATTCTCCTTCAGGGTATTTTGCTCTTTGTATTCTGTATTCTGCAACTTCAGCGGAATTATCCACAATGAATTTTAAATCTATTTCTTTATCATTAACGCTGGCATAACTTGCTGTTAAAAAAGACGGTGCAGTATAAGCTTCTGTTTTTATTTTAACAGAATTTGAACTGGCTTTGTAATCATCAAAACTAACAGCTTCTATATAGTAATAATATGTGGTATTAAATTCTAAGTTTTTATCTTCGTAGCTTGTTTTATTTCCCGAAAGACTAGTAAGTTTTTCGTAAGCGTTTCCACTTTTTCTTCTAAATATATTATATTCTTTTACTGTTTGCCAGCCTTCATATTCAGTCCAGTTTAAACTAATATTTTTATCACAAATATCGTATTCATGTTTTAGATAAATGGTTGTATGAGGTGAGGTAATATTACTTTTATATTGTTGGTCATCAAAAGATACAAGCCTGAATTTTTCTGCTTTTTGATAATTTCCTAAGCCTTGGTATGTGAATTCGGTTGTTTCTCTACCCCAAACAGTATCTAAAGTTTCTGTAATTGAGTTTATTACTTGATAAACAATATATCCTTGCACATCAATAGAATCGCTTGGTAGCCAAGTTATTTTCACGCTAATTGGGTTTGATTCTGGAATAATTGAAGCGGAAACAAATTTAGGTGGGTCCGGAATATCTATTTGTCCAAAACCTATAATTGAGATTGATGAGGACAATATAATGAAAAAAACTATTTTTTTTAGCATTTTTAGTTTTAGTTTTTATTAAAATGTAAAGTTAGTTCAAAAATAATAAATTAATCTAAATTTTTAACAAAAAACAACTGATTATCTAAATTTATTTGTTCAAAGCCCATTTTTTGTAAGTATTTAGAATGACCTTTATGGTAAGATTTAGTTAAAAGTTTGTTTACACCTAGTTTTTTAAAATAACCTGTATTTTGTTTATAAATATATTTTCCAATAATTTTATTTCTATAAGTTGGTTTAGCATAATCCACTTCGATAAACATTTCTTTTCCTTTAACGTATGCTATCAAAATTCCTGCTAAATCTGCATTTAGCATCATTAAAAAACTACGTTGTCCTTTTTCTGCTTGATAAAAAGGGAAAAAGCTGTAAATATCTTTTTTATAATTATTAATAAACTCTTGAATATAAGCATTATCAAACTCAACTTCTAATAATTTAATTGATACTTTTTTTTTCGATTTTATAGTTATGAAAACTAAATATGCAATTGTTCCTAAACCACCTACCACGCCAAGAGGACAGAAAGGACGTAAAAAAGAATATGCAATAACGCAGGATAGTGATATGAATATTAAATGTCGTTTTAATATTTTTCTATTGCTTATTAATCCTATAATTAAAATTAAGCTGGCTGCAATTATTAGTATATCAATATATTCCATAAAAAAAGTAGCTCAAAATTATATATATTTTTAATCTAAACCAAACATTTTAAAGTCAAAGTTTAGAAATTATACTTTTGAGCTACTTTTAATTAGTTATTTTAGTTTACATCTTGACAATTTTCATAATATATACATTTTGATTGTCTTTAAGTTTAATAAAGATATTTCCATTAGCAAAATTTGAAATATCAATACTTTGCATTGAGTCATAGATTTTGCCGATTTTTAGAATTCTACCTGTTATATCCACGATTTCATATTCTGTATTTTGGCAATTTTGAATATTTAATATGCTGTTAGTTGGGTTAGGGAAAATGTTTATTTTACCATATCCAAAATCTTCAACATAAATTGGCACAACATTTATTATAAACTCTTGAATATCATTTTCGTGTCCGTCTGTAACTTCTAATACTACTTTATAACCTTCAGATATTATTTCAGTAGGTGTTCCGCTAAGAATTGCAGTTCCGTCTCCGTTATCAACTAAACTAGCCCATTCCGGTAAAGTAGTTGCAGTAATTTCAAGATCTTCATCTTCAGGGTCTTCGGCTGTGATATTATAAGTGTAAAGAGAATTTTCAACACCGAAAGTTTTTGGATTTGAAGTGAAGTATGGAGCTAGGTTAGCTGTTACTTTTACTCTAAATGCTTGTTCTACTTCAAATATTCCGTCAGAGGCTTGAATTTTAAATTGATAACCTATTGCATTTTTATCAAGAGGTGTTCCTGTGATTTTACCTGTGCCGTCTCCATTATCTGTAAATTCTGCCCAAGCAGGAATTGTTGTTGCTGTAAGAATAATTTCATCTCCATCTGCATCTACAACTTCTATGTCATATTCATAAGGCATAAATTGAACAGTAGTTAGACTTGGTTCTGAAACAAATTCTGGAGCTGTGTTTGTGGTATGTACTGTTATTGTAAATGATTGTTCTCCAATTTCTTCACCATTTGAGGCACGTAAAACTACGCTAAAGTTTTCGCTTGGTTGAGTAAGGATAGGGGCGGTTCCGCTTAAAACAGCTGTGCCGTCTCCATTATCGTTTATTTCTAGCCAATCTGGTTTTACTTGTGCGTTTATTGTTAAAGCAATATCGTTTGGATCTTCAGCAGTAATATTGTAAACATATTCTTCTGCTTCATTTATATCTAAAATTGGCAATGAAGTAAAATATGGGTTATCAGTTCCTGGTATTCCTAACCATTTGTAAATGCCACTATAGTTTTCGTCCATATTAAATCCACCAGCCCAACCTGTATGTTGGTTAAGCATTTTCACATTTGTATATTGAATAGAATCGTCAATCATTACCCAAGATGTACCGTAATCTAAACTATAAACTGAATAATTATTTTCCACATTTGACGATATATTAACGCCCACATACATTCCTGGTTTCCCAGGTACCGCAGAAATATCAGTTAAATATTGGTCTTCTACCTGAATAACTGTCCAGTTTTCACCACCGTCAGAAGTTCTGATTAATTTCCAATTTTCAATTGCGTTTGTTGTTTGGTTATGTTTAATACACATTGCTACACCATTATTTTCATCGGCAAAAGAAATAGAGTTTACGTTAGCTTGACCAGTAGCGTGGGCAGTCCATGTTTGTCCTTTGTCTGTTGAGCGATAAACTCTACCAGTGCTAGTTCCAAACCAAGCATTATCACCTAGCGCATAATTCACTCCTGTCCAGCCCATTTCGTTACTTTGTGGATTTGGAATATTTTCTCCGTCAATTAGTGTCCAGTTTTCTCCACCATCATTAGTTAGATATAACTCAAATTCTCCATTTATAGGGTCGCCGGCGCAATAACCATCATTTAAGTTAAACATTTGTACTCCATTACAGAAGCTGGCAGAATTATCAAATGCAGCACTTGCTTGGTGTGTCCAAGTTTCTCCACCATCTGAAGTTCTGTAAATTCCGCCACCACCATTAGTAGCGTCATAAAGAGCTACCCAAGCGTTCAGGTCGTCAACTGCAGAAATATCTCCAGGCGATAAGTTTTCAGGAACAGCTAAAGTGTTTGGAATCCAAGTAATCCCACCGTCAGCAGTTCTAGCAAAGTCGCGAGTTATACCAACGCCTGTTCCGTCATAAGTTAAAATCCAAGCTGTATTATCATTAGCTATATCAGTATGAAACACTCCTCTATATGGACTTGGAAAACGAGTGTGTTGTTCTAACCAACCACTTTCGGCAAAATCTCCTGTTTGACCTACAATAATAAAAGTAGTTTTTATTTCTGTATCTTCGTTTTCGTCATCATCTGTAACAGTAAGGGTTACAGCAAAAACTCCAGCCTCATTATATGTGATACCACTTGGGTTTTGCTCGGTGCTTACTCCAGGTGTTCCACCTTCAAATGTCCAAGACCATGAACTGGGGTTTCCAATACTTAAATCTGTAAAATCAACAACTCCTCCTTCAGGAATAACAACTGTAGATGCTTCAAAATCAGCAACTAATGGGTCGTCTGCAATAGCAGCGGCAGCCGTAACAGCCGCAAAAGCATTAATTCTTCCTGCACCAATTTGTCCAATAAATTCGGTATTTTGTGCATCTACATTATCACAAGTGGATTTTAAAATATCAGTTAACTCTTCTGGAGTTAAGTTTGGATTTGCAGAAAGAATTAAGCCACATAAACCTGAAGTAACAGGAGCTGCCATAGATGTGCCTTCCATAATATCATATTTACCACTAACACCAAAAGACCCTGCACCTCCAGTTGAGCCTGTTAGCAAACCAGTCATATCTCCAGCATCATTATAAGTTGTGCTTAATACTGTAAATGCACCAATTCCCATAAGACCTTGCGTAGCGTATCCTCCTGGAGATAAAACATCTATCCATTCTCCATAGTTTGAGAAGTCTGATTTATTATCTTCTAAATCACAAGAACCAACTGCAATAACATGGTCTAAAGCAGCAGGATAACCTACGTAGTTTACAGGAATATCGGGGTTCATTTGAGATTCCATTCCATTACCATTATTTCCGGCTGCACCAACAAGTACACAACCTTTGTTATATGCGTAGTTTACAATATTTTGCATAGTTTGAAAAAACATTGGACTTCCCCAAGACATATTTATAACGTCAGCACCATTATCAGCTGCCCAAACTATTCCTTCAAAGCCTGCCGCCATAGATTGCCCGTCGCTGGCATCATCTCCAAGTTTTACGGCCATAATACTGATATTTCCTCCAATAGATGAAACGCCAATACCATTATCAAAACCTGCACCAATAAGACCAGCAGAATGAGTTCCATGAGACCAAATATAAGTAGCTTCGGGTGGGTTTGGATCAGAATCATTATTACCTAAATCAATTGCTGATACAACTTTTCCTTCTAAGTCGGGATGGTCAATCCAAATTGCATTGTCTAAAACAGCTACAACAATATCAGCACTACCAGTGGTTACATCCCAAGCTTGTTCAGCATTTATTAAATTTAGATGCCAACTTGAATTAGCAGAGCCAAAGAGAAAACCACCTGATAGCTCAGTGTTGTAATAAGGATCATCTGGTACATAAGAAATAAAGAATAAAGGAGCAGGTTCGGCATATTCTATATCTGGCATAGAATTCAAATCTGACAATAATTCTTTGATTTTTGAATGTTCGTTAAAGTCTAGTCTAAAAGTTCTTTGTAAAATATCACTTTCAGCAGATTTAAAAGACATAATCATTTCAGTTATTCCATACTCACTGATTAAATTCTCTAAAAAATAAACATTTTTAGGATTGATACTTCCTTCTTCGTTAGGGAAGTTTAAACTCACATTGTCTGCAAGTTTAAAGTAAATTCGACCATCAACCCAAAGTGAGTTGACCTTTTGCCCAAATAGGCTTGTAGAAAACATTAGTAGGATAAAAAACATACTAAATGCAAATAAAATTTTTCTCATAACAATAAAATTAAGTTTGTGCTATAATTATTTAAAAATATTTAGCCCAAAAGTATGTATTTAATTTTAATAAACAAAATTTTTTAATATTTATTTGCACAAATAATATGACGTTTCCCTAATGGACCTTGAAACCTTTTTACTTCAAAGCCTGCTTCACGTAATGCTTGCTTTACGCTCCCTTTACTTGAATAGCTTAGCAAATAAGACTTAGATGTCATATTCTTGAAAAGCTTTTTAAAAATTTCTTGTGTCCATAATTCTGCTTGAACTTTTGGAGAAAAGGCATCAAAGTAAATTAAGTCGTAGATTTTGCTTAATTTTACTTCTTCTAACTTTACTTTTTCCTTAAAAAGTTGAAAATTATCTGAAATTTTAACATTTTCTCCCCATCTTTCATAAAAATTTGTATTAAATTCTATTTTATTTTCTAAAAGCGAAAAATGATTTATTTCTTTTGCTGTAAATATATCTATTGGTTCAGTGTCAATTCCATGATAAAAAATTTGGTTTTTTAAATTTTGATTTTCATGCCAAGTGAGAATTGCATTTAAACCAGTACCATAGCCAATTTCTAAAATGTTTATTTTTTGATTACTAAACTTTTTTAAACCTAAATTTATAAAAATATGCATAGCTTCTGTATATGCCCCATTAATATTATTGTAATGTTCATTGTGTTTTTTAGAATACAATGTTTTAGAGCCGTCAAGAGTTTTAATTATTTTAAAATTCGTCAAGTTATATAAGCTTTAATTGGTAAATATATTATTTTTACAAAAATATTGATTTTTTTAACTAATAAAAGCAAAATTATGCTTAAATTTGTCGTTTTTAAATATAAAGTTTATTGAAAAGAATTATTAAGTTTATGAAAAAGATTTATTTTATTTTATTTGTTTTTTGTTTTAATTTTTTATCGGCTCAGATAAATACAGGAATTTTACCTCAAAGTTTTGAGCATAATTTAAGTTTAAAGGAGGTAGATCATATTAATCTATATCCTCCTAATATGGAACTTATTCGTTCCGAAGATGCCATTGATGAGAAAAATGGCGAAATGATGAAAGTAGCACGATTGATTCCTTTTAATGCTAATA
>Ga0172382_10004390_pt1 | contig 21615 bp, 27 predicted proteins | sample Leawel138RmetaG_FD_122245 | JGI IMG/M metagenome (GOLD analysis project Ga0172382, IMG submission 122245) | Leachate microbial communities from a municipal landfill in Southern Ontario, Canada - Leachate well 138R metaG | ecosystem: Engineered > Solid waste > Landfill > Unclassified | place... | reverse complement strand
TGCGCCCGATGCAGACGTGCCTAGCTGATGCCGGAGGTCCTGGACGCCCTGGAGCCCCATGCCCGCGAGCAGGTTCTGCACACCCTGATCGCCGAGCGAAGTCCTGAGCGCCTGTACGAGATCGTCTGAGAGCTTTGTGCGGATGTTCTGGATGCCGTAGGCCCAGAGCGTCGTGATGAGCGCCTGCACGCCGCCGGTGCCGAGAGACGTGAGCAGCCGGGTCGTTCCGGTCAGGTCCGCGACAGAGAGGTTGAGGACCTGGATGCCGACAGCGCCGCCCGAGGTCTCTTCCGGCCCGAATGTGATCAGAGTGTCGAAACAGGAGTGCTTGTCCGCCTCGAGCCAGGCGGAGGGGCGGGCGATTGAGGAAATACGAATTTCGTCACAGAAACCGGCGAGGAATCGGCCGTAGTAAACCCCGAGGCGGAGGGCCTGATCATTGTCCGTATTTCCTTCCTGTGTCCAGGAATCGCTTGCTCCGGCGGTACCGCCGTCGAAGCCGATATCGAAGGTCGTACCTGTCTTGCGTCCCCACACGAAATGATCCGCCCCGTCGCAAATATTTGTCGCTACCTCGGGCTGAACATATTCGGTGCCATCATCCCGCCTCGCGAATATGCTGGGATAACCGGCGCCAGTTAGCCCCAAAAACCATGACTGCATCGGAGTGGGAAAAACAGCCGTGAAAGTCGAATATATCCCGACGATTTGGCGTCGCAGATCCGGCGGCGCGGCTTTTGATATTATCGCCTGTGCGGTCAGGTTTTTGCCATTCAGCTCCATCCATCCGGCATCCGTCCCGAAGTCCACATAGTCGTCGCTGCCGTCGAGCTCCAGTCCGTCGCCGATCAAAACCGGGACGAGATCACCGGCGGTCATGGAACCGCCCGGGGTGCCGTGATGGGCGTTTGACGTGGAATCGAGGATGCAGCCCGCCCCGCCTGCCGGGTCCTGCGCCAGATGCCACACCCCTAGAAAATTCGCATCCCAGACCGCCTGGGCCGCGGCATCGCCGGTGTCTCCGACATAGGTCGTATTGTCCGATTGGCTGGAATCGTAATAAAGATAAAGCCTGGTATCCGCGGAAGATGAAACGCCCGGGACCTTGACCCAGAGCCAGGCATGCTCGTTTGCATGGTCCCAGAGCTCGATCTCGCAATAGCACTGGGTCGTGCCGTCATCGGTCGTGACGGCGATCTTTTTTCGGTTTGCATCGGATGCCAGCTCGTCGAACACAGCCGATGCGTCCGCCCCGCCGATCCCGGAAGAGGCGGAGATATGGATCAGTACGGGAAAATCGGAAAGCGCTGCGTCCACCTTGGACGAATCAATGGTAAGGGGAATCCGTTTCGCCCAGCCGCTGAGCCAGCTCATAAGTTAAGTCCTATTCGCAGTAAAATCCGAGGATGAAGGTGTTGTTGGGTTCCTGCGCGGTCGCGGCCGGCACGACCTCCTTGAGCCAGAGAGGGACCGCGGCCGGATGTGTGTCGAACTCCACGGTATCGCCGCTCGCCCAGGTGCCGCCCCAGCCGTTTTTATCGATAGTGAAATAGGGCTGCCCCGTGTCCGGGTTGGTCGGAGAAAAATCCGTGGTGATGTCGCCCGAACCGACAGATCCCGCGTTCGCGCCCGAACAGGTAAAGGTCGTCGCGCCGGTGAAGGTAATGGTCCAGGAGTCCTCCTCTGTGCCGTCATTGTATAGCGTTGGCGGGTAGGTTGTCTCGTCGTACGTGCCGGACGCGGAGGTCTCGGTCCAACCGTCCGATGTGGGTTTCACCTCTCCGCCGTCGATACACCCGGCGCCGTAGGTGTTTGCAATGCTATAAACGTTTGCCACGGTGTTGGATGCATCGAGCGACACGGTCGCGACGTTGCCCGAGTAAGAAAAGCAGTTTTCGCGGTAGTCGATCAGGATGTCGGTTGCGGCTTTTGGGGCGCTCGTCCAGGTAATGTCTGTAGTCCATGCGCCGGTCGCCATGTTGAGCTCGCCCGCGGTGCAGTCGCCCGAGCACGTGCCGTCGGCTGCAACATATACGGTCATGGTCTGGTCGGATGCATTGATCGCGGTCACGACCGGGAGTTTTCCCGGCTGCCGGCAGACGCCGTTAGCAGCATGGAGCAGGGCCGAAAGGGTCGGGGTCAGGTTCGATCCGTCGCCGGTCCCGATGTCCTCGTCCGTATAGGCGTTGTCCGCGAGCTTGAGCCACTCCTCGTTGGTCGTGCCTTCGACGGTCAGGACGGTATTCGATCCGACGTAGATGCCTTTCGGGTAATCCACCGCGTCGGTCGGGGCGATCTTCTCCCACTTGGATGTCCCGGCGTTGTACTCGACCGAGTCGCCGATGTTAACGCCCACGGCGATGGTCTGAGCCGTCTTGAACTTGTCGGTCAGGTGAAGATATCCGCCGTTCGGGAACTGAAAATCGCTATTCTCCATCGTGAGGGCCACCGATGATTCCCCGCCCGAAAGCGCGGTCTGGAGCTGGCCCACTCCGAGCCAGGCCGGGTTGTAATCCTCCAGGTCGATCTGGGTGTCGGTCTGCGTGCCCGTGCCGACGTAGAACCGATCCCCGGCGTTCGACGGGAATTCCGGGAAGATGAGCACGCCATAGGCCACGTCGTCGTTTGCGTTCCGGTTGGCCCAGAATTCTTTCCGGTACCGGGTGACCCCGCTCGTCCGCTCGGCCTTGGTGACGTGCGGAAAGAGATTGTGTTTGATCCCGGTCAGGACCTCGACGTTGCTTTTTCGCCCGCCGTTTGAAGCCGTGTCGGTTATGACCGCGCTCTTGAGCCACTTGATATCATTCGCTTCAACCGCCATTTCTTCCCCCGTTGATTCGTTGATTAGCTGATTGCTTTATTTGTTGACCCGAAACCCGCGACCCGAGACCCGGGACCCGTTACAAAACCATGAGCCTGATCCTGACGTTGCGATAATAATCCGCGTCCTCGTGGTTCGGCCGGGCCACCAGGGGCGTGGCCTCGATCGCATGCCCGTCCTCGTGCCGGAACCTGACCGTGTTTTGCACTCCCTCATAATCGAGCACATATGTCGCGCGCGGAACCCCGGCCAGGGCCTGGAGGGCATTAAGCGTGCTCCTGGCGATCCAGGCGGTATCCTCGCCTCCGACCAGGTCCAGGGGCCGGCCCGTTATCTTTCGCTCCCAGATGATCGGGGCGCCTCCGATGGATCGGTCCGCCACCGCCTCCACACCCGACCAGGAATGTTCAAAATCTTTTACCAGGTCCGGCAGCTCTATGCCCCCGAGGGTGATCGTCATTTTGTTTACTCCGGTCGCGAGTCGCGGGTCGCGAGTCGCGGGTCGAATAGATCAAAATCAGTTCCCTTTCATGAGCTTTTCGCGCTCGATTGCGCTCTTAAGCTCTTCGACGACCGACCGCTCGCCGAACACCGGGTAGTCCCGGCCGCCCACGGAGAGGCTCACGCGGCCCAGGTCCTGAACGCCGGCAACCGGTCCGCCCGCCTGGTACGCAAACCGGGGCGCAGGAATGGAGATGTTGTTTATCATGCCGCCGAGCCTTGCCCGGATGAGATCGGGAACCTCGAGGCGCATGCTGTTAAGCGCGTGGAACAGGGCCGCGCCGTATTTTCTGACCGCTTCTTTGCGAACTACGAATTCGCCCGCTTCCAGCAGGGCCCTGATCCGGTCCCCGCCGCCGTATCCGGAAAGGTGCCTGCCGGTCTGGGCCCGGAGGCCTATTGGTCCGCCCGCCTGTTTTGCTTCCGTCCGGCGGACCACCACGTTGATGTGCTTTGTCTCATCCCGGATAAGCTCATTGATCGCGGTCTGTGCCGCTTCCAGCCCGTGGAGCTCGATTTCGACGTTCGCCTCTCTTGCCTTGGCGATCAGGTTTAACTGCTCCTCGATGCCCCGGGCCGTCTCGCTCCACTGATCGCGCGCCTTTTCCGCGGCGCTCTTCTGCTCGCCGTAGAGCTGCTGGACAAAATTCCCGACCTCGGTCACGCCGGCGATTGCCACCCTCTTGGTCTGATCCAGGGTGCGGACCACCACGTCTTCGCCGTCCCTGGTGCGCTTTACCTCCTGGGCCAGGTCCGCGTAGAGTCCCTCCGCGTCTTTTGCGAGTTTCTCGGCAAGCTCGAAGTCCTTTTTCTTGAGGGCCTCCTTTGCTGCCGCGAGCTTTTGTTCGGCCTGGAGTCTTTTATCCGCCCAGGCCTGCTCCTCGGTCAGCCCCTTCCTTCCGAGCTCGCGGAGCTTGTCCTCGGTAGAGAGCCGGGCGTATTTGATCTTTTCTTCCCACTTGACGGCCTCTTCCGCATATTTCCGGGCCTCCTCGGAAGCATTTTCATAGGCTTTCCGGGCCTGGTTTTCGAATTCCTCCAGCTCCTCGGTCGTTGCCTTCACCGTCTCAACCGGCTTTTCCATGTCCGCGGCCGATGCAGTTGCCGCCGCGCCCACCTTTTCAAAGTCCGCCTGTATCTCCCGGAGCCGGGCATTGACCTCGACCAGCTCTTTTTGTGCGGCAAGGGCGTCGTCGGTTGCAAATCCAAGCAGGGTCTTTTTTTCGGCCCTGGTCTCGAGCTCGTGCTTTAGCGCCGTGTAATATGCCCTTGCGCCGGCAAGCTCCTGCCGGAGACGGCCCAGGTCCTCGCGGGCGAGCCTGGTGAGATCTCCGGGGAGTTCCACGTCCTTGAATTCCTTGTATCGCTCCATCAGGCGCCCGGCGTTTTCCCGGAGGCGGTCCTGGGCTTCTTGGGCCTCGCCGGCCGCCTTTCTCCAATCGTAGATGGCCTTGACAAATTTCATGATCCCGATTGCGCCCGCCACGCCCGCCAGGACGATAAACCCCCTCATGGACTTTCCTGCCAGGTTTGCCGCGTGGGTCAGTCCCTTAAGTCTGATAATTCCTCTTCCCAGCCAGGATAGGAGGCTGGTCCCCGTCAGGATCTTGCAAGCTCTATTGAGGCCAATTACTGCCTTTGTAAGAAACGATATGGCCTTTACCGCAACCGCAGTGCCGGCCAAGACGACAAGGAAGTTTCGCCACTCAACCGCAAGCTGCACGATCTTGGCGAGCATTGTTACCAGGAAGGAGATGAGATCGCCGATCTCGCCGGCATTCTCCTTTATCACCGCGGCGACCTCCTTCATGGCGTCATTCAAGCTCTTGCTGTTGGTGATCGCGTTGGTGACCTCCTTCCGGATCTCCTGGAGGGCCCCGCCGAAGGTGTCGGCGCTCGCCGCGGCCCGGCCCTGCATCTTGTCGGACTGCTCAAGGAGGAGCAGGTAACGAACCTGGGCCTTTTCAAGATCCGTCAGATCCTTCCATGCCTTTTCGGTCGCCTTGTTCGATTCATACCAGGCCTTGACGTAATTTTCATTAAGGGTGAGGCCCAGGTACTCGGCGGATTCCGCCTCGCCCCGGAGGGCAGCGGTAACCCGCTCGATGGCGCCCTCGAGCTCGACCTTGCCGGCCCCGAGATCCGCCGAGCGCTTTATGACCTCCTCCATCTGGTCCTTTGAAAGACCCAGGCGCTTGGTCATATCTACGGTGCGGGAGATTGCGTTTTTAAGCGAGGTGTCCGAGTAGATCCTAAGCTCGCCTGAAAGGTTCTTGACGGTCTGCTCCCATGCGGAAACGGAGCCCACATTGTCGAATTCCCGGTTCGCAGCGGACACGGACGCCTGCATGGCAAAGGCTGCATTTTCAGCGTCCCTCATGATGTTGGTCACGTTCCGGAGGGCCTGGAAACCGACCACGCCGGCCAGCATGCCCTTGAGGGCCCCGGTCATGCCGGCGACGACCTTGTGCCCGTTTCCGACCGTCTCGTTGAACGCCTTGGCCGCCAGGCGTCCCTTGCCGAAGGTGTTCTGTATCTCGGATGCGGTCTTGCGGCTTACCTCGGAGATGCCTTTGGCGGTTGCGGTGATCAGGATATCGAATTTTCGTTGCATGTGCTCCGTCGTTTATGCTAAAAATGTTCGTATATTCGAGGGAAAAAATGTGTGTTGCGCTTAAAATTTATTTCGGTATTATCTTGTTCGTGATGCCCTTTAAAGAAGGCCTGAATCTTGCGTGGTTCCTCACCAGTCTGGGCGGCGTCATGCTCTTCCTGTCCGGGATCAAGGATCTCGCCGCGCTTATAGGCGGCGGAAATACGAATTCCACGTGTCCTCATCCGAAAACCCCAGCCGGACCGCCAGGGCGCCGGCCTTGATCCGCTCCTCTTCGAGCCGGACGGATGCCTCCAATGCCTTCAGGAAGAATCCGAAACCGTATCCCCAGGCGCCGGTGTGCCCGCGCTCAATAAGTCGGCAAGCGAGTCTTTCAAGCTCTTTTGAAGAGAGTTTACGAGCGCCTTGCCGATTCCCAGGCGCCCGGTAAGTGCCAAAAAATCGGCGTTCACCTCCCTGAAAGCCTCCCACAAAACCTTGAGCTCGCTGGGGGCGAGCTCTTCAAGGTCCCGGACTTTAAGATCGGTCGCCAGGGGCAGGAGCTCGTCCAGCTTTTCCATCGGGTCCCCGGTCTTCTCCAGCCGCTCCATCTCTTCAAGGAGCTTGCGGATGTCCTTTGCCCGCAACTCCTTGACCGTGATCTCCCGGTTATCGATCTTGACGATCTTTGTCCTGCGCATGCTCCCTCCCTGAAATTAGGCAACGGTCTGCGGCATCATTTCGGTCTTAAAATATTCCTGGCCCGAGGGCTTGGAGGTGTCTTTCAATACCGTGCCCGACACCTGCAGGATCGCAGCGCCCTCGCCGATCAGCGGGAACTCGCCGTTGAGGGCGATCTTGACCTTGTGAAAGGTCCAGCGCTGCCTTGTGCCCCGGTCGTCCTTGTCCGAGACAAAGATGACCTTTTTTTCGACCGACCCGGCGGAAAGGCCGTGGATATATTTTTTATCCACCGCCTCGTAGTCATACGAGACCACGTCGGTCGCGGTTATGGCGCCGGCGGAGAGCTTGCGAAAATACCCGTAGTCCGGATCCAGGGTGTAGTCTGTTCCCTGGACCCTGCGGGTCGCGCCGGTCTGATCGGTCACGACCACGTCCTCGAGCTTTTCGATCCCCGAGGGCGTGATGTAATTTGTGCCCACGGTCTTATAGACCTGCTCGCCCGCCTCGAACGTGCCCGAGACATTGACCACTTCGATGAATCCCGCCCCCACGTAGGCGATCTTGCCGGTCGCACCGGAGCTGTCGCCGGTCACGGTGTCGCCCACCGCGAGGGTCCCGGTGATAGTGCCGGTCAGCTTGGTGGAAAAGACGTTCAAATGCCCCAGGTCGATATAAAGATCGTCCGCCAAAGCGGGCACGGTCTGGTAGGCATAGCTTGCGCTCTGGTTCAGGGTGTTGATGGCGGAACTGAGGAGCATGATCTTCAGGTTGTTTTCGCTCATCTCCCTGAGTCCCCAGGTCAAGGTCGGATCACGCTCGCTTTCGACCTCGATGATCGTGGCCCTGGCCGCATCTCTCGTGCTTCTCATTTTCTCGGTCGAAATGGTTACCCCGAAGTTGAAATTCTCCATCTCGCCCATGTCGTCGAAAGCCGCCCCTCCTACGTCCCCGGCATAGGCCCGGCCCGTGCCGTTATACCTGATATTCTTGACATCAGATGCAAGTCCCATTTCTCATCCCTCCGTTGGTTGAATTGTTGATCGGTTAAATCGATTATCGCGCCGGCAGCGCCCGCCGGGTGCTCCTTAATGTCTTAACGGTAAAGGTGGTCAGGCTCGAAAAGAGCGGGTAGTCGTTCAGGGGAACGGATTCCGAGTCGCTGTCCGCGGCCGCGATCCTGGCCCGGTAGAGCGCATCCTCGCATAGCTCGCGAAAGGTCTCGATCTCGTACATGCCGGTGTAGGTGATCGTGTGGGTAATGCCGAGCTCAATGCTGAGCACGTCGGCAACTTCCTCGATGAGAACCGTGTTCTGCTCGATCGCAACCCCGAGCCAGACCTCCCAGGCGATCTCGCGCTTGTCGTCGCCTCGAACCTGGCTTATGCCCAGGATCGCGATAAGGGGATAGTCCCCGCTCTTGGGAGGGTTTCGCTCGTCCATGTCGAGCCATACGTCCGGTCTCTTGCCGTATGTGTCATAACACCATAAAGCGAGGTCCCGGTCCGCGACCAGGGCGTCCCTGATCTTTATGAGCAGCTCCGCTGCGGTCATGTCTTGGCCGCTCCTTTCTCATAGCGCTCGAGCGCGGCCCAAAATTTCTCCTCGAAATGGCCGGGAATCCCGGCCGAAACCTTGCGCCATACCGGGTCGAATATGGGCCGCCTGGGGATCACGAGCTCGCGCGTGCTTTTTTTGAGCGGAAAATAGGTCTCGCCCGGGGCCTGGCTTTTGGGCCGCTTGCGCCTGGTGGCCGCCAGAAATTTTCTCATGGCGCCGGTCACCCGGATCCGCTCGCCTTCCTCGGCCCTTTCCACGATGCCTATGAGGCCCGGATCGAACGCCCCGGGCTTGCCTTTTTTGGACTTTCCGAAATCGATCTGGACCGCGCCCCTGTCCGCGTCCACCCGGTACCGGGCGAACTTGCCGAGCCAGTAAAGGGCCGATTCCTTGCCTTTTCTACGCTTGATCCACTTGCCCGCGGCCGCGCCCCGCTTCTTTCGAAACGCCGCTGTGAGCGGGTGAAGATCGGGCCAGCCCTCTCCGCCTTTTTCCACGTAGCTCCTGAGCTCGCCCCGCACGAACCACCCCGTTGACTTGAGCGCGCTCGCCCGGGCCCGCTTGAACAGCCCGGGCAGCTCCATCACCGCCCTGGTCGCCTCGCTCAGCCCCTTTTGGTCGATTGAAACCTTCATCTATTCGCGAAACCTGATCCTTGCATCCGCCTCGATCCTGAGATTCCAGAGCCCGCCCGCGGGAGAAGGCAGAACGTCGATCACCTTGCAGTTGTGAGATCCGACCACGACCTGGTCGTTATATGCCGGCGCCGCCACGTCGCTTGCCTTTACAAGCAAGGTCCCGAGCCTTGCCCTGTGATCCGGCGTCTCATCCGGCCCCTCGTCCCATTCGACTATGGCACCTATTTCCGCCTCTTTATATGTGACGACCTCACCGTGCTCCTCCGGGTTGAGAAACACGGTGAGGTCCCGCTCCATCTGATCCTTTAAGCTCATCAGGTTATATCGTCCCGGATCAGGAGCCAGACCGGGCTCGCCCCGCTCCTGTAATGCGCCTTCCAGCCCTTGAGGTCGCCCGCGGCGTCGATAGTGTCGTCCGATGTCGCGGTCAGGGTCCCCTGGGTGCTCTCGATCGCGTCCGCGCCCGCGGTCGGGGTGACCACGCACGCGGTCGTTCCGGAGTCGATCTGCTTAAAATAAAAGATCTTGCCGTCGAGAGCCGTGGTGATGGTCGGAAGGTTGACGGTAAGCTCGGAAAGCCCCGCAGTCTTATTCACCGCGACCCAGTCCGGAGACGTGGATGTCAGGGTCGCCTCGGTCTCATCCCCTATCTCCAGCCACCCGTCGATGATGTTCGGGTCGGTTATGGCCGGGCCGGCAATCGTCCCGCCCGTGATCGCGGGAGACGTGAGGATCTTGTTTGTAAGCGTCTGCGAGGCGTCCTTGCCCACGATCTCGTCGTTTGCGCTGAGCGCCGGCGGATAGAGGTAATAGGAACTCACCGTGCGGGTGGATGGGGTGTACTTGTAAATTGCCGGCACCGCGATCCCATATGGATATCTGTTCACCGTGGCGGCAAAAACCAAAACCGCCGTCGCCGCCAGGATCGCAACAACCAGGACGGCGCTTCCAAACTTGACAGGCCTTTTCATGAAAGATTCCTCCGTTAAAGGTCGTTTAAACGATCTTGCTTACTCATCCACGGGCGCCGTGGTCGCGGACAGGTTTTGAACCACGTAGACATAATCCGTGGCCCCGACCTCGACGTCCCATGCAATCCGCGCCTGGAAGGCGATCCGGGAGTTGAGATAGGCCTGGGTGTCGGTCCCCAGGGTCACGTATTCGAAGCGGAGCTTCCACTTGCGCGTGAACTGCCGTCGGAAGGCGCCCATGTACCAGGCCGAGGTGGAGAGGTCGTCGAGCTTGGGAGTGGACTTAACCCGCTCCACCGGGATGTTGAACATACCCCGCGGTCCCCAGGCGGAGTATTCGTTCTGGACGCCCGGCACCAGCTCGGATGAGAGGATCTTCATCAGGGTCTCGAGCAGTGCATCCGGCACCAGCACAATCACCTCGGACCATGGTATGTTGATGTGCCTGCCGCGGGCGTTTTTCATGCCCCGGAGCACCCTCCTTGATGCAGACAGGTCGGTCTCGTCCTCCAGGGCATTGTTTGTGACGCGCGTTCCCTTGGGGGCCCTTGCGCCCGGCTTGTTGGCGGTTGCGTTATAGAGCTGGGTGCCGCTTCCGGCGGGCCGGTAGACATAGGGCTCAGCCGGCGTAGCGCCCGAGCCGTAGTGATCGGTCACCCGCGCCAGGGTCTGTTCCTCGGTCAACTCGCCGGCAATGGTGCCCAGGGCGTTTATCCTGGAGACGATATCCGCGACCTCGTTTTCCGCGATGGTGTCCGCATGGATGGAAACCCTCCGCCCGTTGTGCTTGTGGCGGATCTCAACCTTCTCCTCGTCGGTTCCGATCTCCGGGTAGTCGTCGCCCGGCTTGATCTCGTCCTGTTGCTTGTCCATGGTATGGACCGCGGCGATGGTGGTCACCTTCTTGACGTCTTCCATCTCGCTCACCAGGTCCCCGCCGATGGAGGGTACTTCGTTGTAAGCCTCGTTTATGGCGGCGATCGCCAGGGTGCCGGTCAGGATCGGAAAGGCGGATGCCATGATCATGCGCTGCGCCCCTGCGACCTCCAGCCGGACAGGGACCTGAACGTCTGCGAGCGACTGGTAGAGCCCGGGCCAATTGCGGATCCCGTCCAGCCTGAGCTTCCCGCTCTCGGTTCCCGCTGTTATCTTTGCAATGAAGTTTTCCGGCTCGTTCCGGGCCAGGTTTCTCAGATCAAAAACCGAAGGGCTCGGACCCACCGAAACGAGATTGGTTCGAAACATCTTTTTCATTTTTCTCCTGCTCCTTTTTGAAAGTTGTTCGCGTGTCCGCCGGCTGCCGGCCCTTCTCCTCCTCCGCCGCCTTTATGCCGCGAGGCTTAAGAGCCGTCCGACCAGGTGCCGGCGCTGTTGATGACCACGAAACCGTCGGCGCTCTCCGTGATCAGGTGCACCATGTCGCCTGCAGCACCTCCCGAGGTGACCTTGTTTCCGGCCGTCAGTTGCGCTCCTGCGAGCCTGATCTGGTCGGCATCATTCGGGTCCACGTTGATAGCATTCGCGCCGGTGCCCAGTACGATCAGGTCCATGCCGGGCATGACCGCCGGCAGGGTCACCGTCTTTGCCGCGGTGACCAGGACCAGGGTGTTGTAGCATTCGCTTGTCTTGAGTGTCAGGTCCGCCGCGGTGGTTATGATCCGCCGCCCCGGACGCATCGACTGGCTTCGCATGATGCCCCAGTAGCTGGAGCCCGGATTGAACACCACTCTTGCATAACTCTGATTGCGGATGGAGGTGTCCTCCTCCTGGGGATAGTGTCCATCGTCGATATTGATCGCCACCGCGTAAGCCCCGGCTCCGTAGGTGAGCTTCTGGGAATCGCCCGCCGTCAGGGTAAACGGGTCCCCTATCTTGAGGGCCCTGGCCGCGTCGAGCCCGAACTCGAACACGTCGTCCGGGGAGAGGGAGTAAAAGTCTATGTACCTGGATGCTGTCAGCTCGGCCCGGCCGGAGGCCTTCTGCTCCTCCTTGGCGATTGCGAGCATGTAGCGGGAATCCGCCACCTCGGAGACCGGCACCCAGTAACCCGCGGTCTTGTCAAAGCAGCATACCTCTCCGATCTTGATCTCCTGGGTTGCGCCGGCCTGGACCAACCCCCTGAAAAGATCGGGCTTTCCGTCTTTGCTTCTCGAGTATACGAAAGGATCTTTGTTCACTGGCATGGTCTTTCTCCTTGTGCGAATTTAAGGTTGTGAAACGCGCCCGGGGTCCCGAACCTCGGTTTCTATTGCATGGGCATCATGGAAGGATTCATCAGCCCCCGGAAAAAGGTGTCGTCGTCGATCTCGGAAAAAGATCCGATCACGCTGAACGGCGCAGGCGCGCGGCTTCCGGGCGCCCCGGTCCCGTTGGGGAGGTTGCCCCCGTCTGTTGCGTCCCTGGTACCGACAGCCTTCTCGGTGACGAAGCGGAGGATCTCGGGTTCGGTTTTCCCGTCGTTGATCATGTCCGCGACCTCGGCCTTTGTCTCTACGGAGACCGCGCCCGCCCGCGCCAGGAGATCCCGGCTCTGCTCCACGGTCACGTTCATCCTGGGTTTGCGCTCCTCCTCGATCGCCTCTCGAACCTTTTTGGCCACCCCTTCGATAACGGGCTCCATGGCATCGGGCAGGTTCTCCCGGAGCATCTTCAAAAACTCTTCTCTGGTCATGGTTTCATCCTCCTCCTGTGTGCTGTTTCGGGTTGAGCCGTCCGCCCGCTCGATCTCGATCCCCTCGAGCGAACGGATCATCTCCCTGCCAACCCCCACGGTTGCATCCGCGGGGATGGGCGTAAACGATATCTCATAAGGGGTCCAGCGGGTTGCGATAAGGGCCGGCCCCTTGTAGTTGCGTTTGGTTTCCGGGTCGGTCCACTCCTCGTCCTCCCGGAGCTCCCGCGCCTTATTGATCAGATAGCCGACGCTTACTCCCCGGAGACTCTTGCTTTTTATCTTGCTCATGGCAAGAGCGCCGGTTTCATCCTCGTCGAACCCGATGCGCGCCCGGGCTTGTCTTTTCTCCGGGTCCAGCCAGGCCCTTTTTACCGGGCCGACGATGTTCTTTATGCTCCAGGGATTGTGGCCATAGGGGACACTCCCCACCCCCCTGAGCCTCTTTAAATCCACGTTGCTTTCGCCGTGGAGAAGGATCTCCTCTCCAAACCAGTGCCGGACCGGCTCCTCGGAGGAAAAGGAGAGCTCGAGCTCCCGCTTGTCCTCGTCCAGCGCCGCCCGCTCCAGGCCGAAGCTCCGGTAGAAAAGCCCGTTTCCCCCGGTACCGGTTTCCTCTTTCTTTCGCCGTCCGCTCACCTCACCCTCCTTATTCTGCCGAAGCCGAACTCGCTCCCTACGGCGTCCGGATCTTCCATACCTTCCTCCCCCTCGCCGGCGCCGCCGCCCCCGCCGCCGCCGGCTTTCGGGAACTTGATTCCGTGCTTTTCCTCGAGCTCCTTGATGCGCTTAAGCTCACGCGCCCGGGCCTCCAGCACCTCGTCGATGTCTTTTCCCTGCTCCGCGCATACATCGGTCAGGGTGTCGAAGTTGTTGTTTACGTCGTTTTCCCTGCCTTTGCTCTCCTTCAGCGGATCAACCCACCGCCTGTAGACCGCCGGTATCCAGGCGGAGCGGAGAAAATCCTCCGGCCTCCGATCGAACCCGCGAGGCGGCACCAGTCCCTTGACCACGAAATGCCGCGCCACGTTCTCCCACACCGGTATGCAAAGATGATTTCTCAGGTATGCCTGCCGCTCCACGCATGTTCCCCAGAACTGGAGAAGCACGGTCCGTGCGTTCGAATAATTGAAGCCCTTCCAGTCCTGCGAAAAAACCTCGGGAGGAATATCCAGGGCGTTCGACGGCCCCCTCATGAGCTGGTCCAAGTAAACCCCGAACGACTCGTTCGGCCTGGTTGGATTATGCAGGGTAAATTTTTCGCCCTTGTTCAGATAATGGACCATGCCGGGTCCGAATTCGCGTATGGGCTCGTACCCTTCCGGCTCCTCGCGGGCGGTCGTTGTCGAGTCGAGAAAGCCTTCAGGATGCTGTGTTTCCACGGTCCCGGTCAGGCATGCGGCCTCCAGCGCCGCCATCTTCTCCGCCTCCATGTAGCGTTCCAGGTCCTGGAGGTCCTTGAGCCCGGGGGCGAATGCGGTGAACCCGCGCGTCTGCTCGGGTCTCAGCGGATTGAACATATGCAGCACCTTGCGGGTGCCGTTCGGATTGAATGCGTCCACCTCCTCGAAATCGTCGTCCTTCAGCCCGGCGAGCCCTTCGCCCGGATGATTTTTCAGGATGAAATATTTCTCCGGCACCCCCTCGTCGCCGAACAGGATTCCGTTTCGGATCTTGGGGTTGTTTATTTCGCTTATCGGTGTCCGGAGCCTGTCGCATTCATAGACGTCCAGGCAATAGGGGATGAGCCTGCCGGGACGGTTGCTTATACGCCCTATCACCAGGCATTCGTTGTCTCTAAGGAGCGCGCCTTCCACAATGGCCTGCAGCTCGTAGAATGAAAACATCAGCCGCTTGTCCGCCTGTTTGTTCCAAACGGCAAAGTTGCGCTCGGCTTCATGGTTCCAGTCTTCGGCCATTGCCTGGTCGATCCTGGGTATGGTCTTTGCGCGCTCGTCCGGCTTGACCCTTGCCTGAAACCGCAGGCCCTGCCCGACCACGTTTCTCACGATCCTGCGGATCGGTCCGGAGATGAAGCCGTTGTTGTATTCCATCTGCCGCACGTGGTTCCTGAGCTTGGCTATGTCTCCCCTTATGGCTGCGTCCGGCCCCTGGCTGGTGGTCAAAAAATCGTAACGGGTGCGTCCGCCCGAGATCGCCTCAAACGATCGCCTGCCGCTTCGGTCGCCGTCCTCCTGCCTGAATCGATCGAACCTCTTTATGCGCTCCTTGAAGATATGCCTCTTCAGGGCCCTTTCCGGGGCGATGGCCATCAGGATGCTGCCCCATAGATCCATCAACTAAACCTCCTGTATCTTCCGAAGGATGCCCTCGGGCGGCTCCCTGTATTTTCGAGCCCCTCCAGGTAAAAGGTCTTTTCGTAGAGCTTGCAGAGCTCCTCGTAAGAGCGGTATGTCAACCGCCGGCTGCCGATCGCATATTCGCCCACGCACGGGGCCCCCGCCACGTGGTTTGCGATCGCGTCCTTTATCGCCGTCCTCAATGCCTCCCAGGTGGTAAATGTCGCCATCTATTTACCTTCCCCCGGCAAAATTGATCTCGCCTGCCTTCCCGCCTTTTATCTCCCAGACGAGCCCGCATTGCCGGCAGCGGAACTTGGAATAATCCTTCCTGCTCATCATGCACACTACCGGGCGCGCCCTGCAGTCCGGGCACCACGCCGCCCGCCTGTAGCGCATCATGCGATCCGAAAGCCCAAGGTCCTCTCCACCCTCGATCTGGCGCCTGACGGCCTGCTCTCGTGTCGCCAGGCGGAGGGCCTGCTCGCGCTCTTCCCATTCACGGGCCAGGTCATCCTCGTCGAACGTCTCGATGACGGGCGCCGCCACGTTCTCCCTGTTTGCGGTAATGGTGGTCGCAGGGGTTGCTTTTGCTTTTTTCCTCGCCATATTCTCCTCCACAAAAAAAGGCCGTGCGGGTGTGCGGCCCCGCACGGCCTTTGCCAGATGGGGTGGAGGTTAAGGGAGCGTCCCCCCTTGTTCAACCTCCACCCCTGCGCTCTTTTTGGAACCGGATTGCCCTCGGGCCTTATCACCCCGGGCGCCGGGAGTCTTTAGTGCCGCGCCGTAGCTCCTTGGAGCGAAGGCGGGTCGAACCCGGATCTCCGGCCCCTTCTTAAGAATTCCTCGTTTCCCCTGTTGCTTCCCCCCTTAAGGTAAGGGGGGATCGAGGGGGGTTATTGCTTTTCGGGATCAGGGGCCCCGCCCTCCGCGCCGCGCAGTAGACCTTTGGTCGTGGGCAGGGCCCCCGGGATCAAGTAATGTCTCCCTCCCTACAGGCCGCCCGAAAAACTGTCAATAAACCGTTTTACGGAATTAGACGGTTTTAGACGGTTTTGTACGGTTTTAGACGGTTTTAGACGGTTCTTAGCTTCATTTAGTTAAACTAAGTTCCCTCTCCCCGGGACCAAGTGCCCGAAACCCCCAAATTTTTTTTCGCCCCGTACTCAATTTAACTAAATATCACTAAATCTTTTTCCCATTCTTTCTAGTTTTTTGCTTGACATCTGCTAGCGGATCTATATAATAAGGTACAAATCAAGGAGGCGACGACATGACACGGACATTCAAGCGATACGACCTGATTCAGTACGAGGAGGGTTTCCGGACCGCCCGCGAGCTGCGCGGGACGGATGTCGACGAGATCCTCCCCGTGATCCCGGACCTGGTCAGACTCGCCTGGGATGCGAGCGAATACCAGGACCGCGATCCGCGCGACGCACACTTCATCCAAGACGCAGAGCGGCGCTTCAAGGTCGCCTACGCCGCGGGCTTTTGCCGCGGGCTGCGAAGTCTCAATTAAGCTTCCCCCCCACGGTTAGGGGTCACCCGCCGAAACCCCCGACGAAAACCTCTCGACGAAAGGAGATCGCTCATGGCTAAAACACAGCAGTTCATTAACCCCGTCACTGGTCAAAAACACCGAAAATGGTCCACGCTCCACCACGCCATAGATAAATCTCTCGCCGGATGCAAGCCGTATCGCGACTATTACGATGCCATCCAGCGCTGGGAGCCGGTCCCCTCCGAGATCATCCACGCGGGCAAAATCATCGCTCTGTTTTTGCCCGCCCTCGACGATGAGTATGTCGATTTCGACGGCAAGGGTCGTGGGTCCGCGCTCAATCACGATCTCTACGGCTATGATCCCGGCCAGGGCGTGGCGGTCATCCAGGCCCGCCAGGCCTTCCGCCGCGCCGCCCGGCATTACCTCAACGTCCGCAAAACGTACTTTTTGGTCGGCCGCAACGAGCTGACCGGCGAGTATTTCCGCCATCCGGTCGGCAGCCATGCCGTCAGGGCCGCCATCAAAGCCGATCCTGATCCGGCCGCCGTGGTAAGGGCGGTTCAGCGTTGGATGTGGGAGGTCACGCCACGGCAGCTCGCTCGCTCCGTGCGACAAGGTGATGTCCTGCTGGTGCCCGAAACCCGCATCCCGGCCACCGAATCGAGGGGAACCGCCTACCTGGTCGCCGAATCTCATCAAATCACGGCCGATGAGATCCGCGTCAACGGTCGCATCTACGCTCTCAATCCGAGCATTATACATGTCAAAAACCAGCATGCGCCGGTCGCTCTCACAGGCTGGTGCTCGATCCGCACCGCCCGCACGGCCGACGCCTGGGATTTCGCCGCCCGCATCGGTGACTAATGGGCTTCCGGGAGCGAGACCGTGGAAACCTGATGAGGACCGCCGTTCGTTTCCTGGCGGTCCTCTCCGGTTCCGACCACCTCTCGGTGCGGGACCTGGCAAAGCTCGCCGGCATGGGCGAGCGCCAGGCCTACCGCTGGCTCCGGGCCGCGGAAGAAAGCGGCGCCGTCCAGATCGAGCGGATCGGGATCCAGCCGGTCCGCTACCGGATCGCGAAACTCAAACCGCCCCGACATCGGGGAAGAAAGGATTAAAAAAAATGAGAGCAAGATTCCCTTTTGATAACAATCCCGTCATTGATGTGAAATATCTTAACCCTCTCGCTGTTTCAAGCGACCGGAGATTTTACTACCTCTCCGGCGGTGCAAACAACGGCCTCCGAGTGCTCGTCGAGCACGATGGAAATGGCCGTTGGGGCGTTGCCGATTGGTTGCATGCTGATGAAACTATAGAGACCGATCTCTATGATGGTCTCCAGAGGCTGCTCAGCCGTGCGGCCAATATCGGCATTGTCTCCTTGCTTGATATCGGCGAGATTCCGGGCTTCCAGAAGCCTGACTTATTTGAAGTGGGCCAGGCACGACACGTAACCGGCTGGTACACACGCAGCCGATTTGCGCTTGAGATCGACCCGCCCTGGTGGGCGCCGGATGCCAGGGCGTTCGACACCCGAGAAGGCATCTATATTGTCTTCGCAGACAACGAAGGATATCGCCTTGTCCCGAAAGGAGAGTATTTTCAGGGCTCTCTTCTTGGAACTCACGGCAACCCACCCGACAAACGGCAGGGGGATTTGCTTCTTTGGAGCATCGAAGAACCCTACCCCGATGCCCCTCACCCAGAAGAGAAAGACTGGGTCTTCGACCGGCACCATGTTGTCGGAGAGGACTCTCAGGCCCATAACCAAGACGACCCTCCCTGCTTTTTCCTCAACCCTCACATCTCCCATCCCGAGCACGGGGAGATGAAACTGGAAGGATGGTGGACTGTTATGCTGGCTCCGGGAGTGTCTAGGCCGTTCTCCCGGTCTGTAACAGGGTTGGATTAACCCCCACAGGAGAAAGGAGAAAGTCATGAATCATATACACAACCCATCAGGCCCGCCGGTAGATATTATTGCCGAATTGAAAAAGAGAAAACTAGGTGAAACGGTATTCGTATGCGGCGAGGTTACATTATCAGCTTCAACCGATGAAATTATATGTACAGGATGCGATTCGTCCGAATGCGAAGATCCTGAGCACCTCAAACAGGGATGTCATCCTCGAGGTTTTCGGTTAAAAGGAGCGAAGCCATGAAACCCAAAAAGTACGTCATAAATGAGAACGAGCATGGATCTCTCATGGAGATCCACATAACCGGCCGGACCGCCGAGGTTTGGACATGGCAGCCAGCCTGGACCCCACGGGCGGGAGAATGCAAGAAATACAAAGTCCCACTCGCCGTGGCAAAACCGGTCGCAGAGATGGCCACCGGGGACATCAACGATATCCCCGAAAAGATAATCAGACCGCTTCTTGATGCTTTATAATTCATACCCCCACGCGGGAGAAAGGAGCAAGAGCATGATTACCAAAGACCTCGAAGAACGTTTAGTGTACCAGCTCGCCCGCATACGAGCGGCCCGAATTGAAGGTAGGGAAGTGAAGGAGTTCCGGGTATGGAACTCTCGCGATCTACCTTCTGGATTGAATCCAGTGCGTATTGAGAAAAATACGTACTCGTGGGGATCTTGTACGTCTGAGACGTGTAATCACAATTCCCACGATCCCTACATGGAGGGCGACAGTGTGTATATTTCCTGTCGCTCGCTCGGAGAGGACGAGGAAGGGAATGAAATGTTTGAGACTGAAACCGGTTTCGTCTTTGCGTACCGGAACAAGAAAGAAAACGGCTATCATTTCGCACCCACGATGAAAATTCTTGAACCATCTATTACTTAACCCTCACCCTCAGCCTCAGCCCCGCTCCGGCGGGGAGAAAGGAGCAACATGGCATTTAAACTTGTCTGCGGAAAAGACCCCGCGGCCCTGGGGATCGAACAGGAGGGCGGGGCCTGGGACATGGACGCCTTCCGGGCCCACATCGAGACCTGCCCGGAATGCAAACAATTCGCCCGCTGCACGGTCCGGCTCCTGGCCGGCGAAGGCGACGACCTGGTCGAGACCGCCAACGGCTTTTTGAAAAAAAAGAAGACCGTGGGCGACCTCCGCCGCGCCGTGCGGAAAGCGAAAGAAAAGAAAGGAGATTCATAAATGGCAACCGTATCCCTAAATGAGCTGATTGCGGAATTAACCGCAGCCGTGCGAGCTGCCCAGGAGAAAACGCAAGCATGGTACGAGCAGCCGCCGGTCGGGCTCGGTTATAGTGATTGGTATACCGTGATGACCAAGCTCCCGGCATACGAGCTCGAAAACGCCACAGAGGAGCAACGCCGGGCGCTTTACGGGCTTGTATCCGATACTTGGTGCGACCAGGACCGGCCGCATCCGACCGTTCGCGAAATACTGGACGCACTGATAGATCAACTTCCCGAAAGGAGCGCTATATGAAAGAAAAACTGAACATCGGACCCCGCATCTCCGAGACTACCGCCCAATGGCTGGAGGCGACCTTCTCCAGCCGCAACGCCGGCGCCGAGATCGTCCTGGAGGCCTTCCCCGCGCTTTACAAGCGCTCGCTCCACAAAACCCTCCAAGAGCTCACGCCCGGGGAGAAATTTCTCCTGATCGATCTCCACAACGCCTACGCCGTCACCCCCATACACCTGGGCCAAGGAGTCGACCTCCAGGTCCGCGACGGCATCGACATCGACCGTCTCGATAAAAAGTGGGGCGTGGACAAAACCGCGTTTCTCGAAAAGCTCGAAGCCCTTCACCCCTTCGACCTCGCCTGCCTCGAGCTCTGGGCCACTGCCTTCTGGCACGCCGGCCACTGGGAGGCCGAAGGCGCCCTGGAGAGATACGTCGGAAAGGAGTAGCGGTATGTTGCTTTTCGTCCGAAAGGAATTTCAAGACAGGATCAAATCAGGCGAGAAGCCCTACGAGATCCGGGCCGGGAAACGCTACCGGAACGTCCGGCCCGGGGATCTCTTTTCCATCAACGGCCGGTTCAAGGTGCGGGTGAAGAAGGTCGAGGAGTTTTCGAATCGCCGCGATTTTTTCCGCCACCCCCTGGTAAGGCCTGTCTTCTTCCGCGACTGCTACCCCGAAGCCGAAGGGCCTTACTTCGTTTTCCATATCGAACGGGTATGAGGCCGAAACCCCTTGCATCCTCCTCGTTGGGAGGCCCGGTATAAAGAAACGTCGCCGTAACCCGGTGACGCTGGGCCTCCCACCACTGAAACCTCTGTTTGCCCCGGTTTACCCTGGGTCGCCTGATCATCTTCCACAACGGCGATTTCGCCCTGGCCGCAATCAGGCTCGGATGTCCCGTAACCGCCCGGTAGGGGAACCCGGTGGCCGCGTAGAGCGACGCAACATAATTCGCCATGGTGTTGCCGAGGCCGATCCCCTGGTAATCGGGAAGTGTCACCACCCTGATCGATCTCCACCCGGGGGCCGTGGGATGGGGGCTCCACTTGACCCCGTTGAACACCACCGGAATTCCCTCGATGAATCCTACATAACACGTTGCGCTGTGATGGATCTTCGCCGTCAGATAGTGATGCTTTTTGAATAGATCCCACGTATCGCGATGGACTTTTTTAACAACAAGCTCGATTGAAGGGCGCCGAAGACGCCTCCGGGTGAAGCTGTTTTTATGAACGTCATATACCCAGTCCGGCTCCATCCAATCGACAATGTCATAGTGGCAGGATACCGCCACGAATCTCTGTTTTCGCTTCTTCACGGTCTTGCTGATCGCATAGCTCCCGATTCTGGCTACCGTCCTGTCCACCGTCGAGGTAAACTCGTCCACCACCGCGAGCTCGGGCCTCTCCGCCAGGACCCTCGCCATATCCGCCCGGAACTTCTCCCCGGTCGAGAGCACCCGGTAGGGCCTGACCCACGAGGGCGGCGATGCAAACCCGACGCTTGAAAGGAGCTTTGTTATATCCTTTATCCCCATCTCCTGCGGGAAACCGTCGAGAATGCTTTTATCCTCGGGCCAGTCGTTTTCGTCCACCACCGCGTCCTTGAATATTTCGCGGGCGATGGTGCTCTTTCCCGCGCCCGAAGGGCCCACAATGAGCCCTACGTTCCATTCCATTCCGTCAATGGGAAGCTCGACCGTCCATTCCACCCGGCTCCTCTCGGCCGGCGGAACATCGAACAGGCTGTTCATCTGTATGACCCTCGCCGTCTCCTTAACCGTGCACTCCCTTACGATATTAACGCCTTGCATTTCCACCCCTCCGCGCTGAGTTTCTCTAAAAGATCCCTTTGTTCCTTCTCATTGAGCTCGATCACCAAAACCTCGTATTTCTCCTTGATCTCCTGGCTCTCGCCTCCCGAAGGCTCCGCCTCCCCGAATAGCCAGTCGAGCGTCTCCTGGTCAAACCCCGC
>Ga0172382_10004389_pt1 | contig 21621 bp, 17 predicted proteins | sample Leawel138RmetaG_FD_122245 | JGI IMG/M metagenome (GOLD analysis project Ga0172382, IMG submission 122245) | Leachate microbial communities from a municipal landfill in Southern Ontario, Canada - Leachate well 138R metaG | ecosystem: Engineered > Solid waste > Landfill > Unclassified | place... | reverse complement strand
CTCAAATAGGCAAATGCATTATTTTTGGCTTCAAAACCCTCGCTTTGTGCTTCTCCTTTTTGGGTAAGAATTCCATAGCCCCCGCGCAGGAACATGCCGTTGGAAACTACGATTGGCTTTTCCTTGTCTCCTGTCACATCCTTCATCAAGATATGTGCCTGTGCATTGTCAACAAAAGTGCAGCGATCAACTATAACATCATTACAATCACCCGATATTGAAATCCCACTACCGGCAAAACCAAGAAAAATAGCATCATTGATTTGACAGTTTTTGCTGTCCTTAACAGAAACTCCGGAAACGGAGTTCCCGTTGTCCCCTCGTGTGAAAGCCATTTCGGTTATCCTGGCTCCGTTTGCACCAACGATCTCAAAACATACGGTGTTAGGCTTTTTTAATTGAAGCTCTGTCCCACGGCGTTTTCCGTGAAGCCATACCTTTCCGTTAATTTTTACAGGATTATCAAGTTTGAAAAAACCTTTGCCCAAAATTACTTCGCCATTTTCAGTCTTTTCACAAAGGTCAACAGCGTACTGAATTACTATGCTTGCTGAAGCTCCCTTTTTCAGCTCCTTTCTTCCTGCATCAATACAAATATAGGTTCCGGCATCCTTATAGACCATGTAAGGCTGGCTAAAAACACCCGACGATGCCATCACAAATAAAAGGCTTGTTAAAAATTTCTGTAGTTTTCTCATCTTATTTTACTTGTTTTAATTTAATTTTTCAATTGGATCATTACTCAATATTTATTGTTATAAACTGAGTATTCATTTTAGATTAATTCGATTTGAATTCTCCAAATGCAAAAGGCATATCCTCACAATAAGATTTGAGTTCCTGCTTCATCTCCTCCAGAGGTTTTTCATAATCCGGATTCTTCGCCAGATTGTGTTGTTCGAGGCTATCAGAGTGTAAATCGTACAACTGTTCAGCATCAAAATAGCCAGGATACTTTTTAGCCGAATTATATCGTACTGGGCTTCCAGGTTGTATGCGAACACCTTCCTGTGTAAAATCCTTCAGGTTCGTACCATTTAGCTGTTCCTGAATTTCTCCCGGGAAACGGGTGGCGATGTATTTGTAATTTTTGGTGACCACTCCCCGGGTATACGTGACTTCCAGATAAAGCGATTTTCTCCAATCATCATTTGCCCCCTGTAGCAGTGGTAAAAAACTGATGCCGTCAATTTTCACATCGGATTTTTCTATTCCTGCGGCATCCAAAACGGTGGGTACCACATCGACATTCGAAACCAGTTCATCACAGACCTGACCGCCCTTCATATAATTTTTCCAATTGACGATCATCGGGATGGGGCCGTTGTTGCAGGTCATTTTTCCCGGCGTATCGTTATCGCTAGCCAGTATTATCAAGGTGTTTTCGCGCAGTCCGAGTTCATCAAGTTTTTGCGTAATCGCTCCAACGCCATCATCGAGCCAGCACATGGCTGCCCATTCACTTAATTCGCGTTCATCAGTAATTCCTGCTTCCCCAGCCCTTTTCAAGATACTTTCATACGAAGGTTGGCAATTCAAATGTTCGGTTTGGTAGCCTGCCGGAGTCGCGCGCGGGTCGCCACGAAGTGATTGGAGAGGGCCGGGTGCATGCGGCAGCGTTGTCGCCAAGTAAAGAAAAAATGGCTTATCCTTGTTTTGCTCGATAAATTTCAGTGAATGGTAAGTAATCCAGTGTTGATTGTGGTTCATCAGCTTTTCGGTGATGGGCAGCCAGTTGAAGTTTGTTCCATAAACAGCTTCAACAAAATCAAAGCCCGAAGTCTTTTTTACCTGTTCACGAATCACCTGGTAATTTTTTTCAATAACGGAGTTAACAACGGGGTTTTCCGGATCATCCCGATCTGCAACATGACGAAGCACCACATCCTTTGTTGACCAGTCCCAATTATGCCATTTGCCCGTGAACCCGGTTGCATAGCCTTGCTCTTTCATCAAATGGGCAATAGTAGTTTCCCCTTTCAAAATATCCGAATTCCAGCGAATAAAGACTGGTTCGTTTGGGGAACTTTCTTGTTGAAAACTAAGGCAACGTGAGGGATACCTGCCTGTCAGAACCGAATACCGGCTGGGGGAGCATAGCGACGTGCAAGGATAGTAGCGGGTAAAACGGACTCCCTCGGCTGCCAGCTTATCCATGTTTGGAGTGCTGACATTCCCTCCGTAACATCCTGTTTGATTGAAATTATGATCATCGGTAAAAATCACGATCACATTTGGTTTCGGGTCTGGCTCAATATTCGTTTCTGTTGGAGTACACCTTAATTGTGAAATAAAAATGCCGATCGCAATCATTCCAAAGGATCGCCTTTTAATCCTGTCCTGAATACCCATGTTTAAATGAGAAACCATAAGCTTAAGCTTTTATTTGTTGCTGTTTAAGGCCAGTACATCAAATTGAAGGTCTGTCCCGTAAGTTGTTCTTGAGGGATCTTGCAAGGCCATTTTTACCAGTTTGTATGACACCGGATTCAATGATTTCAAGTAGCTCACCAGCTTATCAAGTTCGCTGTTTTTAGAAGTTTCAATCCGGGTTAGGAGACCCAGCGAAAATGCCTTCGAAGCATCAATCTTTTCACACAGGATAACTACTTCCTTAGCTTTTGCTTCACCTATTAACCGCCGGAGCCTGGTCATTCCACCCCAGCCAGGCAGCCAGCCATGCTGAAGCTCGGGACTGGCGAGGATAGACTTTTCGGTTGCAACGCGAAAATCGCATGACAAAGCCAACTCGAGCCCGCCACCCATGGCATATCCGTTAATGAATGCGATTGTTGGTTTGGAAAGGCTTTCAATTTTATTGAAAACATTATTGCCTATTTCAATCCAATCACTAGCCTGTTCAGTGTTAAGCGATTGGAATTCCTTTAAATCAGCTCCGGTGGAAAACGCCCGGTCACCAGCTCCTTTAAAAACAACAACCCGTATTGATTTGTCAGTTTCTGTCTGGCCTATTATTTCATCCAGTTCACGGAGCATTTGAAATCCCATACAATTCATTTTTGCCGGGTTATTCAAAACAATCTCCAGAACACCATCGGCTATATTTGTCCGTATTTTTTCAAACATCGTATTTTTCAAATTTCGTTTTTAAACCTAAAAGTTCATTACTGAATATGCTGGAATCCATTTCTTTCAAGTCTTGGGAGATGATAGGTTTGAAGTCCATCATGTCAAGAACGTCTTCTTTCATTCTTACCCCCGGGGCTATTTCAATCAACATCAAACCCTCCGGCACCAGTTTGAAAACAGCACGCTCGGTGAGATATATCACTTCTTTTTGTCCTTGAAGGGCATACTTCCCTGAAAAAGAAACCTGTTGAACCTGACCCACAAACTTTTTGAATTTTCCCGGGTTGATAATTTTGATTCCTTCAGAAGTGATTTCCTGCTCTGATTTCACGGCAAATGAGCCGCAGTAAACCACTTTTTTCGCGTTTTGCGAGATATCAATGGAACCTCCACAGCCCGTGATGATATTGCCAAAACGGCTGGAGTTGATGTTTCCAAACTGATCAATCTGAGCAAACCCAAGGAAAGCGATATCCAGCCCTCCGCCCTGAAAAAAGTCGAACTGATAGCCGTCGTCAATGATCGCTGCAGGATTGTACATCGCACCAAAATTTAAACCAGTTGTGGGAATTCCTGCAATGGCGCCCTGCTCGATCATGAAAACCAGATCATTGGTTATTCCCTCTTGTTGCGCAACAATTGGCACGCCATCCGACATGCCATATCCCAGATTGACAAAAGCGCCTTTTTGAAGTTCCATCGAAGCCCGGCGGTTTACAATCCTTCGAATGCCTTCCAGTTTTAGTTCATCTGGCTGAAATGGCACATCTCGTTTCACCAACGATGGATCAAACGAGGAAATGAAAGTCATCTCCTGTTCGGGTTCCTGCACCACGTAATCGATGAAAACTCCCGGCACTTTCACCTGTCCCGGATCACAATGTCCGGCTTTTATATTTTTAACCTGCGCAATGACGATTCCTCCATTCACTTTTGCAGCCTGGGCAAGCGACAACATCGCAAAAAAGCCAACTTCTTCTTCCATAGTCAGGTTGCCCTCGCAATCAACCGAAGTACCGCGTATAACTGCTACATCAACTGGAATTGCCTTATAAAACAAATACTCCTTTCCAGAGAGTTCCACGACTTCAACCATTTCCTCCGTGGTAATTTCATTTATTTTACCTCCTTCCAGGCGCGGATCGACAAACGTATGCAAGCCGGTACTGGTAATGACACCTGGTTTGCCGGAAGCGATGGCCCGCATCAAATGGCTCAGCACACCTTGCGGTAGGTTATAGCCTTTCACTTTGTTCGCTTTTGCCAATTCGACCAGCGAAGGCGAATTGCCCCAGAACCCACCGATATTGGTTTGCACCAACCCTTCATGCCCCAGATGCCCCATTCCCCGGGTGGCGGTGTCTCCTACGCCACAGGGATGGATGGTTGTCAAATTCCGGGGATGGCCCGTTTCCTGAAAATATTCTCCAATCCCTTTTAAAATCTTATCAGGGACAGCATGTCCTGCCCCCGCTCCGCCAACCACAACCGTTGAATGATCCTTAATCTTTCCCGCTGCTTCTTTTGCTTCAACTAACTTATACATAGCAATTAATTTCCATAATTATGGGCTTCTAAGCCCAGCTCAAATTTTTCTTTTTTCAGAAGAAATTATTATTTGACATTTCCCAACACGATGGCCCCAATGGTGGCGATGGCCACGCCCACTAATGTTAACTTGGCTGCCTTTGATTTTGGATCGGGTTCTTTCATGATGTAAACCCCGATCAGCGCGTTGACGACCACCCCTAACTGAGCAATTGTGAAACCTTTGCCCGTCCCGAGGATTTCCATCATGGCAAGGGCCCCATAATTTCCTGTTCCCCACAAAAGGCCGGTGCTCATTACTTTTAAATAGTGCAAACGTTTTTCAAGTTTGGGAGATGATCTTGTAACGATCATTAAAACTGAACTGCAGGCAACCATTCCGATAGCCATGGGCAAGGTTCCGATCCACATGTTAAACCCGGGCGTGTTGGCTGTTCCAATCTGGATAGGAATGAAATAACTGGCAAACCCTATTCCCGCGCCGATGGTGCCCATCAGCCCAGCCATGCTGATTTCTTTTTCGCTGCCTTCGCTGCTTCCGGTAAGAATGATCATCAGGATTCCTCCGATGATCGCGACAAAGGCGGCCAAAGCGATCAACAAGCTGTTTAATTCGGTATTCAAGAATTCACCAAAAAGCACAACTCCCCATATGATTCCTACCACGATATTCATAGGTGCCCAAATGCCAAAAGCTTTTGCCATTCCGAGTTTATTCGCCCCAATAAATGCGCTCCATCCGGTTAAGGTCCAGATCACCCCTCCCAGGAACGGGAACCAAAAGGTTACGGCGTTCAAGCCTTCAAAACCAACAAAAATACTTGCCACCAATGCCATGATAAGCACTGCGATCGTTACGTAAAACGTTCTTGTTTGCTGCCCTTTCATCGGCACATTTTGCGATGGGGCCAGCCAGGACCCCCATGCCAACACGGTGATCACCGCATAAATTACACCTGCAATATTCATCTTTTAAAAGTTTAGGTTAATGATTCTGTTTCAGTTTATTTAAGTTCAATGTTTCCAATATCGGTTCGAGCTGTCCTTCGAGGATTTCCAATCCTTTTAAAATGACACAGCCTCTTTTTTCAGCTTCGTTAAGCAGGCACGTTGTTGGCGGGTGCATGATGGCATCGCAAACGATTGTTCCGGGATTCAATTTTTTAGGATCCAAGGGGATTTCCTTGGTTCCCATGCCAACCGGAGAGGCGTTTACCACCAACTGATACCCATCGGGGTTTGCAGCAACCGCTTTCGCATTATCCAGACTGGCCGCCAATTCTTTTGCCGTTTTTTCATTCACATCGGCAATCCCGATCAGCCCAACTTTTCCCAGTTCCCGAAGGGCAACAGCAAAGGCACTGCCAGCCCCCCCTGCTCCGATAATTAATGATTTCAGTCCTTTGATCTCAATTTTTCGTTTTTGAAGTGCATGTATCAAGCCCATTCCATCGAACATTTCGCAAGCCCACTGATCATCTGCAACCGGTATCAGTACATTGGCTGAATTTGTTTCCCGAGCATAAGGCCCCTTTATCCTTGCTATTTCAAAAGCTTTTCTTTTGTGCGGTATTGTAATAATGGCTCCTGCAAAATTCCGGATATTCCGAAGCCCTTCAAGCACCTTCTCAAAATCTTCAGGATGTACATGAAAGGGAACCATTTCCGCATTGATGCCATTCAATTGGAAGTAACCGTTAAAAACCGTCGGTGATTTGACCTGCTTGACCGGATCGCCAATGATTGCCAGAACAAGCTTTTCCCTGTCGTTTTGCAATTTCATGTCATTTTTTGATATTGTTGTCGGCTGTTTCATTCCTATAGTTTAATTGATAGCCTGATTGACCCACAGATGGACATGCTCCTGATCAAACCAACCGGAAGTGGCCATGTCCAAATCCCCATCGCCATCCACATCACCGAGTTTTGCTCCATTATGTGACTCTTTTAAACTATCGATCACGTGTTCCTTAAAATTTGCCAGCCCATCGTTTTCCCAGATTTGCAATTTGCAACTGCCTTTGTGCTCTCCGGTCACGAAATCCAAATCCCCGTCCATATCCATGTCAGCAACTTCCAGGCTGTTGGTGCCATACTGGGTTTTTATCAATCGCTTTTCCCACAATCCGTAAAGCTGATCGTCCGAAGCCGATTTAAACAAGTAAATCCCCGCAGGGTATGGGTCAGGATAAGCCCCTTCGGTCGCGATCACTTCGGGAATCCCATCTGAATCAAAATCGGCAATGGCAAAATGATCGGCATAGCGTTCTACATAACCTATGGGATGACGCTCCCAATCGCCCCTCTTTTCTCCCGGATTTTCAAACCAGCAGATTCCTCGGTAAAATTTCTCATCCTCATATTGGTATGCCGTTACAAGATCCAAATCGCCATCCCCGTCAATGTCACCTGCCGAAACAAACTTCTCCGTGCCTCCAGCTTCAGAAATAATGGTCACGTTCCAAAAAGATTCAGGATTTTCAGGAATCTCGAAACACCATATTTTGCCGGGTTTATCGGTAAATAAAATTTCAGGTTTTCCACCTTTGAAAACATCGGCTTTGCAGTAACCCATGGAGGACGTTTTGTGGCTGCATATCGGTTCATTGCCAATTTGAATTTCTTTCCAACTGGTGCATGACGCATCTGTCACCTCAAACCAATACTGCCCATTGCACCGCAACCCAATCACATCGGTAAATTCATCATCATCCACATTCATAATAAAGAAAAGGTCGGTCGAATCTTTGACAATAATGTTTTTCCATGTTTTTGATATATCTCCTCCTGGGTTCAGATAGCAGTTTTTGCCAGCAAGAATATCCGAAAAACCGTCAGAGTTCCCATCGGCGAAGTCCATACCGAACCAGGCAAATTGAGGGACAATGTCGTTGCCGGGGCGCAAACTATCAATGCACACATACTGCCACCGGTCCAATGAAAGCGGTTTTCTTTTGCAATTATTCAGAATGAATAAGAAACACAGGGCAATTAATATGGAAACAGGGCGGCTCATTTATTTAACCCATTTGTCACCGGCAGGCCCTAAATGGACCAGGACCGATTTGAGTTCGGTAAACTCTTCCACACTGAAACGGCCCAGTTCACGGCCCAGTCCACTTTGCTTGAAACCGCCAAACGAAATTTCCGGGTAGCCACTCATGAAATTATTTACCCAGACTGTGCCAGCTTCAATTTTCCGGCTCATGATTAATGCAGTGTCCAAATCTTTCGTCCATACACTGGCTGACAAACCATAAACAGTACTGTTAGCAATCGAAATGGCTTCTTCGATTGTTTTAAAACGGATGATGGAAAGCACAGGCCCAAATATTTCTTCTTTGGCAATGGCCATGTCCGGTTTTACATCTGAAAAAACAGTCGGCTGAACAAAAGCGCCCAGATCACTAGTCATTTGTGAACCACCCATCTTTAAAGTTGCACCTTGTTCTTTGCCACTATTAATGTATCCCAATATTTTATCCAGCTGTTTATTATTGATGATTGCCCCAACCTTCACCTCAGGATCCAGCGGGTCGCCAACCTTCACTTTTTTAGCGTGTTCGAGCACATTCGCAACAAAATCGTCTGCAATGTCCTCATGAATCAGGATGCGGCTACCACTGTTGCAGCACTCGCCCATGTTGAAATACACACCAAAAACAATAGCATCGATCATAGCATCCATATCGGCATCCGGGAAAATAATTTGTGGGTTCTTTCCTCCCAGTTCCAAAGAAACTTTTTTTAGATTATGTTGTGAAGCAGCCACGATCTGTTTCCCCACCATCGTGGAGCCAGTGAACGAAATCATGTCCACATCCATACTTTCACTCAGGGTTTTGCCAACCGTGTCGCCAAAACCTGAAACGATATTCACCACGCCATCCGGAACACCAGCTTCTTTCAATATAGCTCCAAGTTTTAACGTTGTTCCCGGGGTCAGTTCCGAAGGTTTGATCACTGCCGTACATCCTGCGGCCAAAGCAAAGGGTAGTTTCTGGCTGATGATGAGCAAGGGAAAGTTCCAAGGCGTGATCATGGCTACAACACCAATGGGTTGGCGGTACATCATCGCCATCATGTTTTCACCCAGATTATTGTAAACATCACCATATTGATGCCGGCAAAGCGAAACGGCATAGTCCCATAGATTGGCAGCCCAACCCATTTCATCCGTCGCCTGGCTGATTGGTTTGCCACTTTCCAGCGTTTCGATGTAGGCCAGTTCCTCCGCGTTTTCCCGGATCAATTCCGCAACTTTTGCCAATACTTTTGCTTTATCAGCTCCTGCCATGCCTGGCCAGGAACTATTTTGGAATGCTTTCCGGGCTGCTTTGATCGCCTTATCGGTTTCTACTTTGGTGCAGAGCGGGTATTCGCCAACAGTCAGCCCATGCGCCGGGCTTTCTCTGTTGAAGGTTTTCCCGTCAGCCGCATCTTCCCATTTTCCATCAATAAAAATTTGATATTGAAATGGTCTTTCAGGTAATGATTTCATAGTATTTATTTTTTAGTTCCAGATTTCATCGATAAAATTCTCCATCAAGCGGAGGTCGAAATATTGAAGTTCGGTAATGCCAATTTTTCCGGTGTAGGGCACTTCCCCATAACCCACGTTTCCTAAAACCTTGGTGTCTTTCCCTTCGGAAAATACTTCAGCCTTCTCATAGGTATTCACATTATTGGATGAAATAATATTGTTTACACAGGTGGCGTCTTCAACAATTCCGTATTTCATTTTTGGGGCAGCAGGCCAGTTAAAAAGGGCGTTGCCGGTCACAGTCACTCCTTTTGTTTCGTTTTGAATCACGATGCCGCTTTTTACGCTTTCACGGTCCTGCGGAGTCCTTGGCATCCTTCTGAACTCACGGGGGCCACGTACAATCAGTGAATCTTTATCCCTCTCAAACGGATTAATACTTCCGCAGTCGATCACATTGTTGGCGCTGACAGTTCCCCATTTCACGCCGTTCAGTACGATGCCGTTTCCTTCGGTCCAGCAAAAAATATTACTGCTGATGTTGATCTCGTGTGAATTTTCAATGACTACCGCATCGTCCTGACACTGGTACGATCTGCAACCCGTAATCAATACACTGTTGCTTGTCTGGTTCAGGTAAAAGGCATTTCGCTGGGATTGATAGACCGTAACACCTGAAATATTGGCCACAATGGCATTACTGCAAAAAACGCCATAGCCCCCCTGAAAAATGATACAATTGCTTACATGGTTGGGAACAAAATCGCCTCCCCTTCCGCCGCCAGCCAGATTGTGAAGCTTAATCGCGCTTTCTGCACAAGCAGCAATCCGGCAATTTTTCACTTCGCATAAAAAGGTGTCATCATTCAGATAAACACCATTTTCTTTCATTCCGACGATGTAAACCCCATCGACCACGCAGTCGCCGCAGTTGCTCAGGACGATTCCGTTTTTAGACTGATTGTCCTCTTTTACCGATTTAATGAGAAAATCTTTCAGGACAACCCGGTTGCTTCCTATAATATTAAACGTGTTGCCGGTTTCATGAGCAGGGTCAACAACGAGAACCGAGCCCATTTCACTTCCTTTCAGGGTGACATAGGAGGGGAGCGAAATTTCCTTTTTGAGCTGATAATTTCCTTTATGGAGAAATACCTGTCCGCCACTTGTCAAATGGTTGACAGACCATTGAATCGCGACGGAGGCATCGGCTGACTGAAAATGATTTTTCAAATCGACTACTCCCCGCACTACAAAATTTCCTTCTGATGGGAATACCTCGTAGTTCTGAAGTGTTTGTCCTGAAACTGGTTGGAAGCCGAATAAAAAGAACAGTGCTATAATTACCCCAAATATCTTTTTCATGATCGGTTATTTATTGAATTGGATGGTTCGTAAATTAGAATATCAAACGTGCTAGTTAATTCTAAAAAACTATATGGATGCCCTTTCAATGATTTCAGAGGGGAATACCTTTTTGCCGGGAAGTTCACTCTTTATGATTTTTTATTCGAGTTCATTGCAATTTGCGTATTGGTCACTATTATTCAATTTACTATCCAACATATAGAACTCCCTATAATCATGCTCCTGCGTGAACAAAGTTTTGATCGTGGTCGTTTCATGTGTGATATTGATCTGAACAATATCAATATAGACTGTCAATAAACTCTTCAATCAAACGCGTGTCAAAACTGTGTATTTCCCCGGTGTTTCTTCCTTGGAGGGCAAGCTTGACTTCTAAGTTGTTCGTCGCTATTGAGTTCTTCCCTTCTGATTTTACACCTCCGTTTGTAAAATAGTTAATGTTATTGGATGTGATTAAATTGTCATGACTTGAAGCCCCCTCACAAATACCATATAACAATGGCGGGTTAGAATTCCAATTAAAAATTGCGTTTCCTGAAATAACCAGTCCCCTGCAATCCTCCATTATTATAGCACTTTTTTGGAACGGGCCGATATCGTCAGGAGGAGTTTTCCAATAGTCCCGTTCACTTGTTTTGACTAGCTTAAATGGAACATTGCCCGTATCAATAATGTTATTACCAGTGATATTGCCCCATGCAACATCATTAAGGATAATTCCATTTCCGTCATGCCAGGCAAATATGTTCCCGGTAATACTTACTTCATCAGTACTGTCTATTCTGACCGCATCGTCTTCAATTTGCATTGTCCTGCAACCACTTATAACATTGGAATTACTTGCGGAATGTAAATGAAAGGCATGACTTATTGTTTGATAAACAACACATGCAACTATGTTATTGCAAAGGGAATGTTTCAACTCAATACCTTTCCCACATCGATAAATAATGCAGTTTGTGATTAAATTCGGGACAAAGTCGCCTCCTCTTCCGCCACTTGTTAATTCATCCATGAAAATAGCACTTCCATGTACATCAGCTATTTTACAGCCTCTGACTTCACACAGAAAAGACTTATTGGAAATCACGATTCCATATTCTAATAGTCCCAGACAAGAAATGTTTTCCACAAAAGAGTCACCACAATTATCCAACATTACACCAATTTTTCCTAAGGTATTGTCTCTGTCGTTTTTTATTAGCAAATCCTTAACAACTGTTTTTGCAACACCGCTACAACTTATGGCAATGCCAGTATTATGCTCTTTTCCAAAGGCAAAACTTGTGGCATTTCCACTGCCTTGTATACTTGAGTACGATGGTACATTAATTTGCCTGTTTAAAATGTACGTTCCTGAATGAACATATACTTCCCCCCCAAATTCTTTCGCTTTATCCAGTGCATATTGAATTACTTCCGATGCATCCTTGCCTGAATAGTATTTTTTTTGATCTGCCTTTCCTTTTACGATATAATCACTATCAATTTTATAGACATCAAGCCCCTGTGTTACATTGCCGAAACATTCTGAAGATAAGCATCCCGATGTAAATATTAATATCAAAAGGATTATATTTCTGAAAATATTTTTCATAAATAAATTTTTGAATTGCCAATTGAGTATCACCTATCCGGTCAGTATCCGATACAATATATTCAGTTTGCAGCGTAAGCTGCAAGCTGAATATAAAATCGATACTATTTGCAATTAATTAGTTGCGCCAACGTTTGCTTCAATCGGCCAACCTGGGTTTTGGTAAATTGGAGAATTGTTAACATCAGCATCTTCGGCTGTTATTAAAAAATGCTGAATGGCAATGGGGTCCAAATAGTGCGCCATGGCCCAGCGATATCCATCAAAAACAAGCGATGTGTTTGTTTTCTCGTAGGGCCTTAAATATTCACTTCTTGCAGGATCGGAAACAGTGCTTTGGTTGCCGATCGAATATTTTAGAATTGCCGGATCATACCAGTCTTTCATTGGGCCCCAGAGTTTAAACCCTTCGATATGATAAGCTGTATTAACCATTTGATCCATGGCCCTCCATCGTTTCAGGTCCATATTCCGTAATCCGTCATCCATTAATTCACAGCGACGTTCACGGCGAATGTTATATAATGTTTTGTCTACTAAATTTCCTGCAGAATAAGCACCCCAATCATTTTTGGCTTCCTCCGACATAATGGTGGCATCAATCGTTTTTTGATAATTCGGATCAACACCCGCCCTTGTCCTGATTTGCTGCCAATACTGTTGTGCGGTTCCGTCCAGACTTCCGTTTTTTTCATAACTAGCTTCCATATAATTAAGATATGCCTCTACAGCCCGGAAAACATAAACTCCTTGGAATCCATACGATACACGGGCATGTTCTGCGTTATAATTAAGTCCCTTACCACTTGTGTACCCTGTAAGATAACCTTCTGATTCTGTATTATTGGTAATTGGAGGATAGCCTTCTACCGGATTTTGCTGTGTTCCTAAAGGTGAGTCGATGAGTATGTTTAATTGACCAGGTTCTTTCAGAAATAACCATAAACGACCATCACGATTCTGCCGGACATCAGAAATATAATCATCTCCTACGTAACCTGAATTGGCATCATATACCGGCAACCCATTTTTCATAAGAAATCCGTCAACCATTCCCCGAGTCATACCCCCAGCCCAGTTTCCTTTTTGGGTGTACATCGATACAGAGTTTCTGACATCAAGTCCCAGATCATATTTTTTCCATAAAAGAATCTCATTAAAAACAGACATATCTTTCTCACTGAACATTGCAGCATAAGGATTAACCATTTTTGCTTCTGCGAATTCCTGATAGGTCAGTTCTGTCTGAGCAGTCATAGTATTATTTTCAAGGGGAATAGCATCAGCGACAGCCTTAGAAGATTCCATGGCTAGTCCAAGAAAGTAGCTGATTTCGCTATCGATACTTCCAGAGGGATAGTTATAACTGCCGTTATAATCTTTACCTTTCCCAGGCCAATTTGGTCCATTTGGAACAAAAGCAGTGCCGTTGAAATTTTTTAGCCAGGTTCCTTCATATAGGGCTACGCGGGATTTGACCAGTTGCGCACAAGATTTGGACAAGCGATTACGTTTCCCGTCAGGAGAAGTACTTTTCATCAGCATAATTGCTGAGTCCAAATCTGAAATAATAAAACGGGCTACTTCATTGCGCGGAGACCTTTTACTCGCTTCCGTCAGTATTTCCATATTGTCAGGTAGGATATTTCGAATTATTGGGAAATCACCCAATGCCTGAAGCTTATTGAAATACACATAAGCCCTTAAAAAATACATTTCCCCAATATAATGCTCAACATTACCCCCACTAATCTCGCCAGCTTTCCATGCAGGTAAAACCCGATCAAAAAAATAATTGCATTTAGCTATATCAGAAAAGTCCCAGGATCCACCACTTTGCCCAACTTTCCATTGCCCGGGAACGAAAATATTACTATAAGCAACCGACGCAAAGTTGTCAGTATTTACATCATGCCCAAACATACCATGCCCGCTAATTGGAAAGACACTATACATATTGATTGTATAAGCAGCTAATTGCGCATCATTTGTGAAATAGCTTTCGGGAGTGATGCTTGATAATGGCTTAATCTCCAAAAAATCGTTTTTACACGAACTAAGTGTAAATATTGTAACGGTGTATATCACCAGTATTATATACTTTGTTTTCATATTTTAAGCTATTTAAAGGGTTATCATTACGCCGCATGAATAAACTTTTGACAATGGATAGACGTTTCCACCCCATCCACCATCTGCTGTTTCTGGATCATACATGGTAGCCATCTTGGTTTTTGTCCAGATGTTCTCTCCTGATACATAAACCCTTACCTTACTAATTGATACTTTGCTTGTCATCTTTTGGGGCAATGTGTACCCAAGTTGTAAGTTCTTCAAACGGATATAGGATGCATTCAATAAATATTTTGACTGAACCTGATGATCCTTTCTGTCATCGAAAATAGGACGCGGGTAATAGGAATCCAGGTTGAGTCCAAGCGGATGATTTGGATCATCACGGAAATAATCCTCATGTTCAACAAAACCAGCCGATTCCCAGACAGTTGTATGAGCCCCCCAGAAGTATCGGTTATTCTGGAAAACATCTTTCTTCATTACTCCTTGAAAAAATGCCCTTAAATCAAAACCCTTCCAATCAGCACTGAGATCAAAACCAAAAGCGTATCGCGGACTATCATTACCAATAATAGTCAAATCACCATGATTATCCTTCGTATTTGCACCGTTATCTATTTTACCATCATTATTCAAGTCTTTATACATAATATCGCCAGCCTTCCAGTCACTACCCAAAGCATTTTGTCCGCCTTCGGGCAAGGAAGCTAAATGGGCATCCATTTCTTCCTGAGTTTTAGCAATCCCTATCGTTTCATATCCCCAAATTTCACCCATTTTCTGTCCTTCTTGATAAGTGCTCAGACTATTAGTTTTATTAGGGTATTTTAAGATTTTTGTTTGGGAATCAGATAATATAAAATGAATATTGTACCCCAAATCATTTTTTAAACGATCCTGCCAGGCAATATCCAATTCAAAACCATAGGTTTTTAGATCTGTATTGTTAGTTCTGGGAACGCTTTGCCCTAAAGTAGCAGGCAGTTCCGGAGCAGGTCCAACCATGTCGTTTGTGAAGCGGATAAAATAGTCATAAGAAACAGTAAGCCGATTTTTAAGAGCACTTAAATCAGCTCCGATATTATAGGATTTGATGTTTTCCCATGTCAACGAAGAACTGATAAGAGCGGGAATTGAGGCTGTATTTGGTTTTGTTCCACCAACTAACCAAGTTCCATTGCTAATTCCAACAGGCATTGTCGCATATGTTGGGTATAAACTTGACGTGTTTTGATTTCCCAAGACACCATATGATCCTCTGATCTTAAAATTACTAATATGATTTTCAAGATTTTCCCAGAATGATTCCCGTGCAAGATTCCACCCGATAGACACAGACGGGTATAAATTCCATCTTTTATCGGAACGAAAACGTGACGTACCATCGTAACGGAGATTGACTTCAGCCAAATAGCGTCCATCATAATCATAATTCAAACGCCCAAAATACCCAACAGTCGCCCACTGATCATACCATCCCTGAATAGTAGGAGTTATTGGGTTACCGTTAAGAGCGGTTCCGGAAGTAAGATTCAGCACTGGTAATTCCGGGACGATAATCCCGTCACGTCTTGCAACGACGTTCCGGCTTTTATTTAATTCGGATTGAAATCCCAATAATACCTTGAACGAGTGCTTATCAATCGTTTTAAGGTATTCGGTATAAAAATTTGAGTTTAAAAAATTTGAACGGCCTACACTTTCTTCGACCCTTGAATCGGTAGTATTTAAATATGGCTGATTATGCACATCATAATTGTAAAGTAACTGCAAGTCCCAGTTATTAAAATAGTCGGACACTTTGTAGTTTAATTCACTAATAATTTTCCAGCCTTTTGTAGGTTCAATTGTCAACTGGAATTGATGGTTTGTCCAATCTTCCTGTTCCTTACTGCGACCGCCGGAAACTAAACCAACAAAGAAATCCCACTTACCATTTTGGAACATATGCCCATTGGGGTCATAAACAGGTACGGTAGGCCATCCCCGTCTTCCAAAATCCTGGTTAAGATTATAAGCTTTTCTCATCCAACTGGGCTCATCAATATCTGTTCTGGCCCATTTTGAACTGTAATTTATTGAGGCCCATTTTGTTATTTTAGCATTAATATTAGCTGAAACATTATAGCGATGATAATCATCATATGTAAGTTCCATCAAACCACTCTGGTACAAATAGTTTCCAGATAGATAGTATGTAATATTTTCAGAACCGCCACTTACATTAAATGAATGCTCCATGGACGGAGCTCCTTCTTTGTAAACGATGTCGTACCAATCGACATTGGCATTAGGCTCAAAATCGATTCCCCATACATTTGGGTTTGATGGACTTGGAACATTTGTCGTTGTGATTTTCCCATCCTGATAATCTTTAATGCGTTGCAATTGGGTGTCGCTAAATACAGCAGCGCGTCCCCTGTTTATGGATGCGTCATTATAGTACAAGGCAAAGGTGTACGAATCCATTGAATTGGGGAGAAGGATCGGACTATTCCAACGGAAATTATTGGAATAATTGACTATCGTTTTACCTGCCTTTCCTCTCTTAGTGGTTATTAGTATAACCCCAAATGGTGCACGCGAACCGTAAATTGAAGAAGCAGCAGCATCCTTGAGCACTGAAATATTTTCGACATCATTTGGATTGATTGTGTTAATGTCTCCTTCCATGCCATCAATTAATACAAGTGGGTTTCCAGTTGAACCAGTTCCAATAGTTGTTCGTCCGCGGATATTTAATCCAGGCTCTAAGCTAAGGTCACCACCACCGTTTTGTGTAATGTTCAATCCCGGAACAATTCCTTGAAGGGCCTCTGTAATATTTTTCACCGGACGGGTTTCAAGGCTTTCCGCGTCAACAGTGGACACAGAACCGGTCAGGTTCACTTTTTTTTGGGTTCCGAAACCTACTGCAACAACTTCTTCCAGGCCAATGGTCTCTTCGGCCATAACTATACTAATGGAAGTCTTGCCCGCGACCGCTATTTCTTGGCTTTTCATCCCCACAAAAGAAAAAACCACAATGGCATCTGCCTGAATATTTGGAAGTGTATAGTTCCCATCACCATCAGTAATTGTACCCTGGGTTGTTCCTTTAACTACAACTGTTACACCGGGGAGCGGTGCACCTGTGGAGTCTGAAACCTTGCCGGAAATTGTTTTTGCTTGCTGGGTTAATTTTGAATTGGGCCCATCGGCATTTCGGATAACAACATACCGATTGATAATTTCATAGGTTACATTACCCGGCAATACTTCATTTAAAATTTCTGTTAGTGTCCCTTTGGTGACATCGATCTTAATTTTTTGGTTTGGATCGAAATTTGAGCCGGTATAGGCAAAACTAAATTCGCTCTGCTCTTCAATTTTCGAGAATAATTCACCGTAGGAAATGTCCGAAAAGTTCAGCGTCAGCCGGGTAGTTTGTGAGTATAAACTAGCTGATGCCAACAAGGTTGTCGAAAACAAAATAATCATGGTCAGTTTCATAACTCTCAAAATTTTTAATATCGGGGGATTTATGCTCCCCGATATAAAAGGTTTCGTTTTTTTCATAAATTTGACTTGTTTTTACATTAATAAAATTCATACAATTTTCCGGGCATTATCGGCGCAATCGATTTTGCCCGTTTTTTATATCGCAGGTCCTACTATCATTTCAAAATTTTAACTGTTTTTGCTTCAATATGATATTTAAATCCTCCAGCTTTTGATATAACTTGGAGAACGTGTTCAAGTGTTTCATGCCTTGAAAACTTAGCCGTAAAAGTCTCGTTTTGGAATGCAGCAGGATTATATTCAAAATCAACATCGTACCATTTTCCTAGATCTTCTAGGACTTGTTCAAATGGAGTCAACCTAAATATAAGCTGCTCATTTTTCCATGCCAGTTCATCACCTTCGTTAAATGCTTGAATAACGGCACCTGTTTTATCTTTTTTATAAATGAGTTGTTGTCCCGGGTTCAAAACTTCGGAACCATTTTTATATTTCACCTCAACAGAACCATTAATCAGGGAGGACTTAATTGTAGAATATTCTGGATAGGCTGAAATTACAAAAGATGTACCCAAGGCTCTCGTAATGATACCCTCAGATGAAACTTCGAAAGGAAGTTCTTTGTTCTTCATTACCTCAAAATATGCTTCCCCTTCCAGCTCCACATTTCTGGATTTCATGCCATAATTTACCGGATAACTTAGTCTTGTATCCACATTTAACCAAACTTTGGTGCCGTCAGGAAGTATGACACTGGTCTGTTCACCTTTTTGTGTGGCGAGGGTAAGGAACTCGCCAGAATCAGTCCGGTTGATATAAAAATAAAGGGAAGCGGCTAAAAGCGGGACAAACAGAACGGCAGCAGCTTTGGATAAAGTGGAAATCACCTTTTTTAACCTTTGTTTCGTTGACTTATTTCTGATCTGTTTCCTGATTTCTTCAAATTGTAAATTTACATGCTCAATTTCATTATGCTGCCACTTATTTTCCAACCAATAGAAAATTTCTTTTTCCTTATCCGAATCATCAAGTAATTTCTCCAATAAAGCAAATTCCTTTTCGGTTATCCTTTTACCTGAGATAAATTTTTCAAGAAGCTTGTCAGATATTTCGTTCATCCTTCAAAATTGTAAATACAAACTTGTTTACGTTTGAACACAATTCTTCCGTGTCTCCAAAATGACTTTTTTAAGAAAAAAAATTGAAAGACGGATAAATATCTGATTAAATTATTACTATTAATGAAATTGGTAGACTTTTAGAAAACATTATTGATGAAGATACCACCAAATGATAAGTCCCAAATAGTGCTTCATTTCGATATGAAAAAAAGCCAATGCTTTTCTCATTTGTGAGTCGACCGTATTTTCGGAGATATTCAACTTTTCAGCAATTTCTTTGTAGGTATGTCCTTCCAACCGGTTTAGTTTAAATATCTCCCTTCTTTTTTCTGGTAATTGATCAATCAGGGTGATGATCATTTTTTCCAACTCTGAATATTCTACGATTGTTTTCGTGTCCAGGTTGTTTTGCTGACTTTCATTTAGCTGACGGCAAAGGTCCTCTAAATATTTTTGTTTGTGGAACCTTTTTCTCATGATATCAATCACCAAGTTTCTGGCTATAGCAAAAAGATACGTCTCAAAATTCTTATCCTGTTGAACAAATTTTCGCGTTGACCAAAGCTTTAAATAAACATCCTGCATGATGCTTTCAGTATCCTCATCTTTCGGCAAAGCCTTTTTCAGAAAGCCCTTTAGTTTACCTTTAGTTCGGTGAAAGATTATTTCACACGCGTGTTCACTGCCTGAGATGAATTGTAAAACAATCTCCCTTTCAATATTTATGTCAGACGCTTTCAACCGTTTAAAAATTTAAAAAGGTAAATCAACTCCAAATGTTATAACTTTTCATGATTAAAACAAATCCAGCTTCAAAGTTGATGTTATTGGCATACAAAAAAACAAAGGATTTACAAACAAAGAACAATGAAGACTTCCCAAGAAAAAGGAAAGCAGAAAATATATAAACTTCCCTTATTTCATTTGGAACACAAAAATATAAAGCAAGAATAAAACGTCAACACCAAGCCCTACGGGTTTTACAGGAAATCTCCACACTTAAGGTAGTATTTCCCGTAAAAGTGTTGCCTTATTTATTCTTTCTTTAGAGCGGGTGTTTACCAAAAGAAAAAGGGAACTGATATGCATCTGACTAATTTGAAAATTGTTTCCTTAGTAGATAAATTGTATATAAACGAATCAGTTAGTTGCAGAGGAGGCAATTTTCTTCCTAATCCAACTGTTAAACGAATTACTCAGAATTTCTATAGAATGAATTAATCGAGAAATTGGGAAGGGGTGACTAAAAAGGGACGTGGTTCTGCTATTTCCTAGAATCCTTGTTGGATAAATATAAAAATCGTCCGGCGATGAAAGAGGAGTTTAGAAAATTGAATTGGGACTAATACTATTAGATGAGAAAGTATGAATGAAAGTATCAAAAACCAAGCAATATTACCACTTGCACTATAATAGTGCATTTTTCATATAGAATTGCACTTAGATTGTGCATATTGATTATTTTTGTAGCAAATCAAATTACTATGAACAAATTGTTTGAACAATTCCAGAAGCTTCTAAAAGAGACAGATACCAGCGTTTTCCGCTACATCTATGCTGAAATAAACTGGAAAAGTCGTATGATTGGCCTTACTGGTCCACGGGGAGTTGGAAAAACAACACTGGTTTTGCAGCATATAAAAAAGAACCTGAATCCTGCTGAGACGCTTTATGTAACAGCCGAGGATTTTTATTTTGCCGACAACAGACTGACTGATTTAGCTGATAATTTTATAAAACAAGGCGGGAAATACCTTTTTATAGATGAAATTCATAAATACAAAGACTGGGCTAAGGACCTAAAACTGATCTATGATTATCATCCCGAACTTCATGTTGTATTTACCGGTTCTTCGGTATTGGATATCAAAAAAGGAGTCTCGGATTTAAGCCGCAGAGCGGTTATGTACCACATGCAAGGTTTGTCTTTTAGGGAGTATTTGCGATTGTTTCATCAAATAGCTGTCCCTGCATATGCTTTAGAAGAAATTCTGAGCCATCAAGCCGTACTTCCGGAAGAAGTACAACATCCATTACCGTTTTTTGAAGATTATTTAAAAAGAGGGTACTATCCTTTTGCATTAGAGGAAGACTTTGAAATGAGGCTACAACAAGTTGTTAATCAGACTTTGGAGACCGATATCCCTTTGTATGCTGGTATGAATGTGTCCACTGGTCGAAAGTTGAAGCAATTACTGGCTATTATTGCTAAAAGTGTGCCGTTTAAGCCCAATATGTCAAGTATCGCAACTGCACTTTCCGCCAGCCGGAATAACATCACTGACTATTGCCTGTTTGTTGAAGAAGCCGGAATGATCGCACAACTGAGGGATTCTACCGGCGGAATAAGGGGACTGGGTAAGGTGGACAAAATTTATCTCGACAATACGAACTTGATTTACAACTTAGTGAATGATCATTCAAATAGGGGAAATATAAGGGAGACGTTTTTTCTGAATCAGCTTAGAGTTAAATATGACGTAATCAAATCCCCAGTCGCTGATTTTGTCATTGACGATTACACATTTGAAGTAGGTGGGAAAAATAAAGGGTTGAAGCAAATCCAGGGTATTGATAAAGCTTATGTCGTAAAAGACGACATTGAACTGGGATATTTGAACACGATTCCGCTTTGGCAATTTGGTTTAACGTACTGACATCAGTAACTTATTTGTACCATAATCCTCTAATTAATTCATTTTCAATTCTTTTATTTTTGAAGAAGTCAAATAACCAGATACTGCCGGGTGCAGCAATCCGGTAGCCGATATTCACAAAAAGGAGCTTATGCAGCTCCTTTTTTAATGCAGATAATCCAGGATCTCTTCTTCCTCGGT
>Ga0172382_10004388_pt1 | contig 21622 bp, 22 predicted proteins | sample Leawel138RmetaG_FD_122245 | JGI IMG/M metagenome (GOLD analysis project Ga0172382, IMG submission 122245) | Leachate microbial communities from a municipal landfill in Southern Ontario, Canada - Leachate well 138R metaG | ecosystem: Engineered > Solid waste > Landfill > Unclassified | place... | reverse complement strand
ATTAAATCTTATATATTTTTTAAATTGGCCTATTTTGTAGGTTTTTTAACTACGCATATTTTTTTAAAATCTATTTACTTGACTTGTCAATAGTTATCTCCTTAAACTACAGTTATTATATCATTAATAATAACATAATCGCTAGTAAAAGGTTAAAACAGATAAAATAATTAATTATTATTTACTAGTTAAATCATTATACTTATAAAAAATAGTAAACTTTAACCAATCTTTTAATCTATAATTACTTATCAATTGAATACAATTATATATAATAGTATTAACAAATATAGAACAAATAATTTTTAAATAAAAATACCTATTATTTTAAGTATAAATTTATTATTTTTTAATATTATTTAATCACGACAATATTCTATAATTACCACTACAAAACAGTATAAATCAATTAATAGTTGCATTGTATTTATTATTAAAAATTTATTAAATAATTCTCTGAAACATTTTCAGTATCTTTCAACTATGAAATAAGCATAACAAGAAACAACTACTTGCATTAATTTCCAACTAAAGGTACTAGAAACATATAAATTTCTTTATTAATAAAATAATTATTTCCCTTATATTTTTAATGTGCTAACTTGAATTATTTTACTAATTTAGATTTTTATAATTTCTCTTTACTAAATGTAATATTTTATTAATAATAAACTGTGATTCCTCATCATAAACATCGATTTGTATAAAAATTAATCAATTTCAGTTGTTTCATTTTGTATATTTTCTTCTCTAAATTATAGATTATAAACTTAACACATTGAATTAAACAATTTGTTCGTCTACTTTAATTAAAGACAAACTCACAACGCCCAAAATTGTTATTATGGAAAAAATTGAATAATATAAAACAAATGCAAAAATAGTGTTCCAAATGTTTAGTTTAATAACTGAACTATAAATTAATAAAAATATTTGTGAAAACGGGATTAATAAATACAATTTAGTTCTTTTATTTTTAATTAGAAAATATACTAACATAAAATAACCAATTGTGTTAATAAAACTTAATAATAATCCAAAATAAATACTAAAATAATTAAGTTTTTTAAATGCTTCTAAAGATTCAGCTTCAGCATTAATAAAAACATCAAAAAGAAAAATTTGTTTTATATACAATGAATTAAGCAAGATAAATATTACAATAATAATAATCAATCCCACCCCTTTAATATTGTTTTTAAATAATAACATTATACTAGAAACTAACATACTTGTTAAAAACAGATTAATAAAAGTAAAATTATTATTAATATTTATTAAAACACTTAAATATGAGCCAGCATCTTGAATATATTCAAAACTAAATGTATTAATTTTATACGAAACAATTGATGATAAAATTATTACAACAGTCAAAAGTGTACCTGTTATTATTTGTGATATCATTTGTTTATTACCATTTGCTAAAGAAAAAAAACTTAATCGCTCAAGCCAAGAAATATATAAATAGAACAAAGATAGTGATAAAAAAGATATTATTGCTGAAAATAAAATAGTTAATACAGCACTAAAATCCATAAACATAAATACTGAAATTAATATTGCTAATCCATATACAGCAATAATTAAAATTAGTAATTTTAAAATATTTTTAAATACTTTATTATAATATCCAGTATCAAATTCAATAAAAGTATAATTAAAATATATTTTATGTTTTTTAAACATGTAATTCAAATAAATAAAACCTACAATCTCTAAATGAATCAATAAAGTATTTAATGGTAATGTCTCATGTGCTTTTGTTAATGTTAAAGGTATTGCTACAGCAAACCCAAATAATGTTGAACCTAAAAACCATTTTGAAACATTTTGATAATACTTCATCCTATCAGCAACAACTCGTTCATCACTATCACTTTTTTTATATTTAGTATACCCCAATATAATTATAACAATACCCGGAATTATGATGAACAATTCAGATATAATATCACTTATTGATAATTCATTAAATACTCTAGAAGGTATAATTTTTAAAATTAAAAATATAAAAGCTATAAGAGTTGCAAAAAAAATACCATTTTTAAATATATTACTTATTTGATTATTAATTCTTTCATCATTAAACATTTTTACCTCCAAAATAGTTCATCTAATGTTTTATCTAATGCTTTACATATTTTCAGACATAAAGCTAAAGATGGATTATAGTCATTATTTTCTATCATATTAATTGTTTGTCTTGACACTCCAATTAAATTAGCTAATTCACCTTGAGAAAGCGATTTATCAAGTCTAGCTTGTTTAAGTTTTTCATTTACCATATAATCCCCTTCCTTGTCATATATATACGACACAGTATTATATCACATTTTTAATATATGTCAACTATATACGACACACAAAATATATTTTTATTACTAATTTTATAAAAACTATCTTTGTTATTTTAAAAGATAAAATTAAAAACCAAATTTTATAAATAAAAAGAATCATAATTTATTATTTGAAAATCTACTTTATTTTGTAATATATAAAAACTATTTAAAAATATCAAATTCTGTTTCTCATGATGATAACCACTACAAATAATAACTAAAAAATCAACTTCTTCTACATAATCTTTAAATTCTTTAATAGGAATAATATATTTAAAGTTTTCATAGAACACAAATACTCGGTCATAATCATAAACAATATTTTTCTGATTTTCTTAAAACTCATAATGCGTACTTATTTACTTAGTTGGATATTATAATTGTTAAAGGTTCACTACTAAAATAAACAAACTTTAACTTACTTTACTTTAATATCATCACAAAGAATTAGACTCTTCTATTGATTCCATAAATGTCAATAATATTATCTTGATAAAAATCAGCTTGTGTTTCTTCGTATTCGGGACTTTTTTTGTGTGTTTTTTTTGAACTTATCAATCCATATTTTTTCCGTAAACTTTTCATGTAACGATAGACCACATAAGTAAATATATCAAAATCATGAAATGCTTCTTTTAATTTAATCATTAGATTCTTATCTAGAATCGCTGGAGTCACTATTAAGATACTTACTCCAAATCCTTTTACTTATGAAATGTTCAAATAGATACTTATTGTAAAACCAGTAATTACCATTCAACTATATTTCAATATATTATCGTCTTTCATTGTTTTTGATGTAAATTTATGTCAGTCATAAATTTCTATAAACTTTGATTTTTTGATTCTTTTATCATTCTAAATAGTTATAAAATAAACTTGATTTATTACTTACTTCTTATTTTTATATATTATTGGATTTTTCTAAACAAATAATTTGCACGTGCTCTTTGATACTATTCGAATAACTAAGTACAACCCTTCATCAGCAATATTTTCTAATTTAATCCTGACAATAATCTCATTACTTGATCAATGTCTTTATTTTCTAATTCATGTATTATGTGAATATAAGTTTTTTGTGTAGTATTAATACTAGCATGTCCTAAACGTCTAGCTACACTTGCAATTGATACTCCAGCAAATAACAATAATGACGCATGTGTATGTCGTAATCCATGAATAGAGATTTTGGGAATTTTTAATCTATCACAATGCCTTGATAATCTCTCATTAACTGTAGAATTGAATATTTTGTTTTCAACAAAAATAGGTTTATCATTATCATGATTCTTAATCAAACTAGAAAATTGAGTAACTGTTTTCCAATCAATTTGAATTTTTCTAGAAGATGTATTATTTTTAGTAGGTTGAAAACCTGTGTTAGTTTTATAATCCCAAGTTTTGTTAATGTTAATTACTTGATGTTCAAAATCAAAATCTTTTGGTGTAACAGCAATAGCTTCAGAAAATCTTAACCCTGTTTTTGCTATTAATAAAATTAGCCAATCCATATTTTTATTGCCTCTTAAATCTAAACCAGATATTAGAGTTTGTAACTGAAAATGATTCAAATACTTAATTTTTTTGTTTCTAGGCTTTTTGCCCTTAATTATAATTTTTCTTGTAGGATTGATACTAATTAGACCTTCATCTACAGCATCTAAAATAGCACCCTTCAATTGATGATGAAAATCCATTGTTGTTTGTCGTTCATGAAAATTCGCATAATCATTAAGTAATTCTTGATATTTTCTTCTTGTTATATCAGAGATTTTTAAATAAGGAACAAGTTTTTTTAGCCAACTCAATGTTAAATAGTATTTATTCATTGTAACTTTTCTTACTGCACCATCTTTGTAAATTTTTATCCATTCATTATAATAATCTGTAAATAATATAGAATTGTTTTGCATTTTCTACTCCTTCATTTATTTTTTAACTTACGCTGATGAAGGGTGATAAGAGTGTCAATCGATTTAAAAAGTTCCCCTATTTTAAACCTTTCTATATAAGATGGAACTAATACATCATAGTCATCTAAATTCGATTTATTTAAATTCCCAATAGATCCATTTCCGCCAGCCACAAATATATTAATAAATTTTTCATACCACCTAGAGCTCATTGAAGCATTTAAAAAATAGGGATATATCGTTCTAGCAAGCAACATAAAACCTCCATGAACCGCAGTATTATCAGCTATATTGGTTATTATTGCATGTTTTCCTACTAACCTTGATGATCCGTTTGCAGATGTTATTAAAATATCATTAGATTTTACATAATCGATAGTGATAGTATTTTGAGTAACAAAAACATCATCATCTTTTAGTTCAAAGTAATCTTCATTAATATTTGATGATCTTAAAACTCTAATCCCGTTTGTAGAAACATCTGTAGGCTTATATGTTAATCCTCTTTTTGTTTCAGCCAGGTCTTTAAATTCACACTGTTCCCAAGTTATAGCAAAAAGAACCAATTCAAAACTGGTTCTTCACTTAATTGTCCTATAACATATAATCATTTAATTATTTAGGTAGTTGAATTTCAAATCCACCCTGTAAAATAAATTTTCTTAAAAAAGAATCAATTTTCATATGAATCTCAGGAATTGATAGTTTTATTTTCTCTATTTCTTCAAAATATATTCTTGCTTTAGTGAGATCTATGCTGCTTTTTAAATCATCAAATTTACCAAATTCGTTAATTGATTTTGCAGATATATTGTAAGACATAAATGCTCTTAACTTTGATTCATTTAATCCAAAAATTCTTGCACACTTAACTATTTGATCATTTTTGGCTTTTGCTTGATATTCTGTTATATAATCTCTTAAAGTTTTGTTCTCTTGAACAATAATATCTGCTCGTTCTATATCATGTAAAAAAACAGATGCATATTTTTGTTCTTCTTGTGACAAAGTAGCAAATGAACTATGTAATTCGTCTAATGTTTTCGTTTTTTCATTTTCGTTTTCACTATCTAAAGCTTTAAGATATTTAACAAAATTAGAGTTCATATAATTAGTATCTATAAGTCCTGTGTCAATTTCTGTTAAGTAGCCATCAATGTCATATGCTACATCTCCATTTAATCCATTGCCATTTCCGTTAACGTCTAATTCTTTATAACGCAGTGCTAAAGTAAGATATTCATTCTCACAAAGTATGCTTATTTTAATACCTTCGACTTCTATTACATTATCTTCTACATTATCCCATTTAAATCCTTGGATTTTTGCTGCTTCCAAACAGTTTGTAAGTACTCGAAAATGTTTTGCAAACATTTTCTTTGAAGCTTCATCATCAGGAAGTTTAATAAAATCAAACACATTATTACTTTCAAATAACATCTTAATCTTAATATAAGTTTGATGAATTTGTGTAAGATGTTCTTTTAATTTAGGAACAAACAGACCTAAAGGTTTATCTCCAGAATATAATTTAACTGCAATTTGAATGTTTTTTTCCATAGTATGTGGTTTGCGATAGTATTTAATTGTACCAAAAGGTTTATCAGGCCCAAATAACCGATTTGTTCTAGAAAATGCTTGGATAACATGTTCATACTTCAATACTTTATCTACATATAACGTATTAATCCATTTAGAATCAAACCCAGTTAACATTTGATCAACCACTATTAGTAAATCAAGTTGCTTTTCTGGTGTTCTATCAATTGCAATATACTGCTCCTTATGAGCAAGTCTAAATGCAACATCCTTTTTATACTTACCCCAGTTACCAACAGTAAATGATTGATTATAAGTAGCATTATAATCTTCCAACACTTCTATTAGTCCATCCTCTTTAAAAGCTGAACCTGGGTTATTATCAATATTTGGATCAAATAAAGCTGCTACTTTTAATTCTAAGTAATTATTTTTAAACAGTCTATAATAATGAATTGCTTCTTTAATACTACTTGTTGCTAAAATAGCATGAAATTTATAGTTTCTACTTAACGTTATCCAGTTATCCAATATATTTTTAACAACCATTTCTCGATGTGTATCGCTATCATATTGTGATATAGGTATAAAATCTTCAATACCATAAACATAATTTCCATTTTCATCACAATATCCTGCCATTGGTGTATTATTAATAAACTTATAATAAATTTTACGTTTTGTATCATCTGAAATTGCTTCTATTTCAGTTTGTGCTTTAGCTTTTTCAAGCGCAACTGCTTTTCGCAAATCTATATCTTTAAATGTTAGAATCTTATATGGATCAAAACCCAAAACATTTTTATCTCTTATACCATCTGCAATACTATAACGATGTAATTCATTTCCAAAAACATCTGATGTTGTACTTTCTTTACGCTCATTTTCTTGATGAATAGGAGTACCTGTAAAACCAAATAAAATCGCTTGCGAAAATGTTTTTTTAATGGTATACAACATTTCTCCAAATGTTGAACGATGTGCTTCGTCAATAACAATAACAATTCTTTTTGATTTCATTAAATCTATGTCTTTTGTTTTCAAACCTCCATCATCTTCAGTTATATTACTCATTTTTTGGATAGAAGTTACTATAAGAGTATCCTTTGGATTTGAACTTTTTAATTTAGTAACTAGCACTCTTGTATTTTCTGTAGCTTGTACTTCTTCAGTTTCACTTGCAAAATTTCTATATTGTATTAAAGATTGCGTTCCAAGTTCAATTCTATCCACTAAAAAAATAACTTTATCGGCATCTTTTGAAGCAGCTATAAGTTGTGCGGATTTAAAACTAGTCATTGTTTTTCCCGATCCTGTAGTATGCCAAATATATCCTCCAAGATTATTCTTAGCAGACCAGTCCGTTTTTGTGACTTTATTAGATATTGCATTGGCAGCATAATATTGATAACTTCTCATGACTTTTAGCCAACCATCTGTATTATCAGCAATAGTATAAAAGCCTATCAACTGATGCGCCATTGGAATGGATAACAATCGTGAAACAATAAGTTTCCAATCATTAATCGGCTCATTATTGAAATCTGCCCAATGAAAGTAATAATTTGGATTAAACCTATTGTTTTCACCAGGATTTGCAAAGTAAATAGACTCCTCTGGATTCATAGCAACAAACACTTGAATAAGTGAATAAATCCCTCGAAAAACTCCTTCTCGTGAATATTTCTCAATTTGATACGCTGCTTGACTTATTGGTACTCCTGTTTTTTTTAATTCAATATGAATTACAGGCATACCATTAATTAAAAGCATTAAATCTCCTCTTCTGTCATTGATAATTCCTGGAGTTTTAAATTTAGGCTGACATGCAATTTGATATCTGCTTTGTCCTGCAGCAATTTCTAATCGATCGTAAATTTTTAAACTTATTTCTTTTCCAAAATGAAGAGAATCATTTGGGTTATCTCTCTTTATAGATATGGTTTTTCCATTAATAAAACCATTTAATTTCAAAGGAGTTCTAAGAAAATTAATTTGTTCTAAAATTTGTTGCATTTCTGATTCCGTTATAAATTGATTATTCAATCTATCTCTTTCACGATTATTTGAAAAGAGGATATTTGCCCAGTTTTTCAACAAATCTTCTTCACTGGGATTATGAATTACTTCTTTTTCCCAGCCATATTGTGATAATACACTAATTAGTTCTTTTTCAAAAACCAACTCTTTATCAAATGACATACAATATTCCTCCTTTCTAAACAAAAATCTTTTCTAATAATGCTTTTTTAATATTTTTCAACTTCTCATACTTTCGCTGATGAAGGGTGATAAGGTTATCAATATTACTAAAGACTAAACCAATCTTGGATTGTTCATCAAGTTTAGGAACTTTAACTTCCAACTCATTTATATCAGTTGCATTGTAAGAAGGTAATGCACCAACTTGAACCAAACTCGGAAGATATATAGTATCAAATAGTGTCTTACCAAATTTAGTATCTAACTGTGCACCAAAAGAATAAGCCATTGTGTTATTATCTAGTAAAAACGGCCTAGATACGAGTCTTTTACGATTCAGCATGACTGCTGCACCAACTTTGGCAAACATAATTGCAGGAACAGAATCTATAGGATTCCAAGCCCTTTTTGCTATTTGATCGTTAGTGACATAGTGATTAGCATTTAGCATCTCATGCTCATTTCCTGGCGTGTTCATATCTGATACCTTGTAAAAAGGTATACCTTCCTGACCACCTTGTTCTACATCAGGAAATCCCACACCAGACTGAGTTCTACCTAGATTTCCTAACTTACACTGTTCCCAAGCGTCAGTAAATCCTCTAAAACGTAATTTTGGAACTAATTCACCATTTTTTGGAAACATTTTATCTAATAGAGCTTTCTTTGTATTGACTAACTTATCATACTTACGCTGATGAAGGGTGATAAGATTGTCTATGTTATCTAGTAAAGACCCTATTTTACGTTGTTCAATTAATTGTGGAGCTGGCAATTGTCCCTTGCAAAGTTTGTCATAATAGAAATATAACCTAACGCCGCCTTCTTGATATTGCTCAATTAGTTTTTGGAAATGATCTGTCTTAAACCAATGCCACAGGAATCTATCATCAATATTGTTTGTTGTTTGGAAAACCTCATATAATGAGCTAACAATCACGTTTTTACTTTGATTATAATATCCTATAGAACCTACATTTATCCTTGCCGGGTTATATGCAAAAGACCTTGGAGAAACAATATAGTACATACTTTTATCTGCATCTCTCATTGTCCCGCCATTCTCAAATTGAATATTTTGAGGAATAAAGCCGGCTTCGTTAGTAATTGAGTAGCTTTCTAAAAGCAAATTATCCGCGTTTTTTACTCCAGACGGAAACGTAATACTGTCAAACTTATACTGTTCCCAAGCATCAGTAAATCCTTTAAATCTAATTTTAGGTCTTAAAAACTTTTCTTCCACGTTAATCACCTTTTAATAGTGATTTGAGTTCACTAAGACCTTTCATATCAAACTCATTACCCTCTAACTCATCCATTAAAGTAATTAAATTATTCTGACTATCTTTTATTGCATCAGTAATTTCTGAAAAAGTTGTATCATATTTAACTTTCAAAGAATTAATTTTATTCACTAAATCAATAATAATCTCTTGAGGTAATTCTTTTATTGCGTTAACTACAGGCACAATCCACTTTTCTATTAATAGTGAAATTACCATTTCGTCTGTTAAATTTTCTATTGTTTCCTTAGTTATATTGTGCAATTCAATACTTTGAAATTTTATTGCCTTTTTTAATTCCTTTTCTTCATTTAACATTTTTAGATATCTAACAAGTCTATTCTTCAATGATTCTTCTTCGTTTGGTTCATTATCTAATTCTTTTATTAAATCTTTTGCTTTTTTTGCATCAATCGAATCACTATTATCGTTAAATACCAGTTCTTTTTCTTCTTCTAATAATGAATCTATTATCTCTTGGTAATTCCCTTGGATTTCCAAAATTCTACTTTCCTTAGTCTTCAAATCATTATATTGGTCTTTTAGTATTATTTGTTGCACAATGTCAAAAGGTATAACTCTACCTATCCATCCATCTTGAACTTCTTCTTCCTTATTATTCTTTTTTTTAATAATCATATTAGGATCAACTATTTTAATAGATTCAATACCTTCTGTTTGAATAATTTCTAAATCAATTGAAATTTGAATCCATTCGTTATATAAAGCTTGATATGCTTTATATTTATCAATTAACTTAAATGGCTTAATTCTATTAAAAATTTCACTACTAATTTCTTGTTGAGTTTTCGATATATTTAATGTTGACATATTTTGAATAATTTGGGTTTTCATATAAGAATAGAAAGTATCAAAAGTTAACTCATATTCTTCAATATATGTTTTAATATCAATATTATTAGTAATTGCTTCTTTAATATCTTCGCAGTTCAATTTTACATATGCTTCATTTTCTTTTTCAAACAATTCGCTTCTTAATGTTGGAAATGCATTCCAATACTTATCTAAACTGTCCACTTCTGGTTTTGGAATTCCTCCAAACATCAAAGAGTATATGTCCCAAGATTCTGTTGGCTCTGATGAATCAACATAACGTGGTATATTTAAGTTATAATCATTTTCTCTAATTTCTTCTAAATTAACAATTCTAGAAAATTTATTTATACTTTTTCTTTCAATAACTGTATCTGATATCTTTTTAATATGTGAAGCTAATAACTGATTCTTATTACCTGCTTTAACAAACTCTTTAGATGCATCAATAAACAAAATATCAGTTGTTATTTTACTTTGTTTCTTTAAAACCATGATAATGGTAGGAATACCTGTACCATAGAAAATATTTGCAGGCAAACCAATAATGGCTTCAATATGATTCTTTTCAACAAGATTCTTCCTTATGACACCTTCTTCTCCACCTCTAAAAAGCACTCCGTGTGGTAATACAATAGTCATAATCCCATCTGGTTTCACATGATACAAATCATGAAGTAAAAACGCATAGTCAGCTTTTGATTTTGGAGCTAACCCGAACTCAGCATATCTTGGATCAGATTCTTTATTATTTTGATCCCATTTTTGAGAATACGGCGGATTAGAAACTACTGCATCGACATAAAGTGGATCATAAGTACCAACCGGATCAGATTCATCAAAATAAGGCCAGTCATTTTCTAGTGTATCAGCATTCCTAGTTACAATATTATCTGGTAATATCCCACGCATTACTAAATTCATTCTAGTCAAATTGTACGTATTCTCTTTTAGTTCTTGAGCATAATATTTAATATTGTTTTTATTAACCACGTGCTTTGAGATTGCATTACCAATATTAATAAGCAGAGATCCTGAACCACTTGTAGGATCATATATTTTAATTTCCTCTTTATCTTTTAAATGGTCGGCAATAATTTCTGACATCAACAATGAAACTTCGTTTGGAGTATAAAATTCACCAGCTTTTTTACCAGCATTAACAGCAAAATTGCTGATTAAATATTCATAGATATATCCTAAAACATCGTAGTTTTGTTTACCATTCATTGGAATGATTTTTAGTAGATGAAGCAAATCTCTTATTGCTTTAGTTTGTTCACCAGAAGTTCCACCAAGCTTACTAAGTCCTGTTTGAAGTGTGTTAAATATTCTATCAAACACTTTTTTGTGCGATAAGTTAATTAGCCTATCAAATGCACTTAATGCATCTCTTACATCACTAACGTCAAAATCGGATCCCTTCTTGACCCATGTTGAAAAGAGGTTTTTGTATGAAATGAAATAACCAATCCCATTTTGAACAAATTTAACGATTTCTTTTTTTTCTTCAGATAAATCTTTAATATCCTCTTCACTAAACTCTTTTTCTTTTAAAAATCTTAGTTCTTTATCTGACAAAAATTTATAAAACATAAACCCTAAAATATAGTCTTTATATTCTCCCGCTTCAATTTTAGAACGCATTTTATTAGCTGATTCCCAAATTTTAGATGCCAATTGTTGTTTATTCATATCAATTATTCCCCTATTCTATTTTTAAAAAATAATTTGTCTCGTTTTGTTTCTTTAATATTAAAATCTAAGTGTTCGTTTTCCATATATTTTAAAACCCCAAAAGATGCCTCAAACATTTGAACAAATTCTGTTTAAGAAACAATTGTTTTTTTCTTGATCCCCTTGTAATTTTAGTATATATATTAGCAATACACTCATCTTCATTTTAATTATAATTATACTACAACTATTCCTTTTTTTCTACACTTTATCCGAAAAAGCATTTTTTTGGTTTTGTTTTATACATTTTTGATAAATATGACATAAAATATTGCTACAAAACATAATTGAAGAATACATTCTGGATTATAGATAAAAAGCTTTTTAACCCTTTAAAAATATTAATTATTAGAGCCATTTCTTTTATCTAGACTTGTTTCTCTGAAATTAAAACTATTAAATAAAAAAACTTTGATATTTATTATCAAAGTTATAATTCATATATTCCTAACTGCTACAATATCTATATTTTGTATAAATGTGTGCAATTATAATTCACTTACTACTTATTTCTATATAAAAAATTAAAATAACATAGTTTCCTTATCCTTATTTTTGTAAATTCAGATGAAATTTCAATTTGCTTTTTTATAACAAATTTTTATAAAATAACTTACTTAGTCTAACTTAATTACAGATTTTATTTCTTGCATAAATTTATTTAATTGCCATTGACCTACAATTTCAACAACCTCACCTATATCATCTTCTAATTTCCCAAAAACTGTTACGCTATCACCAATATTTACTTCAAATTTACAATTGTACTTATATGTCTTATTGATATTTTTAAATCTAACTTTAATACATTTACCCAAACTTTCTCTTTTGTTGAATCAAACTGATTTATTTGCTTCTCTCATTATTATTTATTCTTTAAATGGTTTTAATATTAATTCTTTATTGATTATCTTGTCTATTACATTGTCATCATTATCTAAAAAATATTGTACATCTCCTGGCACATATACATAATCATGATAGAAAAAATCACCATACATAGATCCGCAGTTTGGGCATAAAGCAGCAGGATAACTCTCTTGTACTGTATTACTAAATGTTTCTTTAATAATACAACCACCGTCAAGTGCAATTTTTATTTGTTTTTCTGTAAAATAGGCTGGACCTACAGGAATTGATATATCGTTAGAGTAGTAGGCATCTATCATATCGTGTTTGCAATTCCAACAGCTAATAACTGATAAATTAATACATGGTTTAGCCTCAATCTCTACTTTCTTTTTTTTTGCCATAATTCTCACCCTTTACTACGAATAATATAAAATGCAACTTTAGTTAAATATTTTTTTCTAAACTCAGGACACAAAATTGTTTTATAATGCCCTGTTTGTCCACAATAATAAGAGCCATCGATAACTTTATTTAATCCTTCTCCACATGGGCAAGGCTTTGTAGATTCTTCATAATCCCAACTCATATTTCCCCCTCTTTGATTATTCAAACCATAATTTATTTAATCTGAAAATAATATAGAATTGGCTTTTCTCTTTCCTGTGTATTTATCAGGTATTCTTTTATCAGTTGAATTAGTATGTAAACAAGTTGGCAAAAATTGATATCATCAAATAAAGTCATTTTTTAAGTAATATTGTATTTATCCATTAAACTTGTTTCCAATTACTAATCGAATTTCAAACAAGAATTTTCAATTCCTCGTTCAATATATTATAGAAATCACATAAATTTATCACTTTTTAAACCATTTTTTTGTATATTAGTTACTTGTATAATATGCTTATCTTTTATTTCTTGAGACATATTAGAGTGCTCAATTAATTTTACAGAAAACTCATTTAGCTTCTCATTTGTAAAAGTAACTTTTTTTCCTTTGAAATTATTTTTGATGAAACGATTAATATCTTTTATTTGAAAAACATTTTTATTAATTCCAACATCAATCTTACTTAGTTTACTATGATTAGAAAATACAATAACAGGAATAATCTCACTTTCATGTATTGCTAAATATTTTTCAACAGATTTAGTATGTGCGTAATTCTGTCTTAATGGATTATAAAATTTATTCTTAGAAAACCTGTTCAATACTTGCGTCCAGTGTTGATCATTTTCTGAACCATAAATATAACCGGAATAGTTTTTCATTTCAAATACATATATTCCATGACTTGATAATGCTATCACATCTATTTCTGTATAATCCGTATTTACATTATCTAAATATACATTGGTGTATACTTTATCTTTTCCAAATTTACTTATAACTTTTCTATATAATTTAAATTCACCATAATTTCCTTTATTGAAATATGTTTTAAAAAACCCATTCCCTGATTTTATTCTATATTTACTGGTATATATTGTTATAACATCGTATATAAACAATATCATTCTAATGATGAATTTTATTAGTGCCATAATCAAAGAAGCAATTAAAATTATTAATGCTTCTAATCCATTATATTTTTTTCGTTTCGCCATTCTTTTCCTCTTTTCATAATATTTACTTCTTATTTTTACTTCTACATTTTTCATAATTTTTCTTCTGTGCTAACTTTACAAATCGACATTACTAAATCAATAATAAATTATACATCACTCTAATAAATCCATAATATTGTGCTTTGTAATCTCAGGTAATTATTCTATTATATTACAATACATATGAGGCCTAATAAGAAAGAATTAATTGTCAAAAAATTAAGGTGTTCATTAAATTGTTAAGCAGTAAAATGGTGTTTTCTTAATATCTATAATTTTTTATATATGAATTCCATTAAATAATTTAAAAACACGATGCAAATCATTTATTTTATTAAGCATATGCTTCTTATATGGGGTGTATGACCTATTTTGATACAACAATGCATTTATTGACCATCAGTCGATAAATTGGATTTTCTCATCATTCAACTTTTTTTTAATTTCAAATACTTCATCGTATATTTTTTCTTTTCTAACACATACAAGATTATCCTTTTTAAAGTCTTTTCTTACAGAAATTGTATTTAAACAATCATAGCCTAATTTGCGATAGAGTTTAATTGCTCTTTCATTTTTTGCTGCCGCTTCTATGTATAAAGAAATAGAATATTCTTTTACTATATTTTCAACTAGTTCAATGCTTTTTGTTCCTATTCCTCTATTTTGATACTCAGGTAGAACAAATAAATCTTCTAACCAATCAATTCCTGCTCCTCTGGATCCTAGATGAATAAAACCAACCTTTTCATTATTATAAATAATAAGATAAATCTTATGACCTTCCTTGGTCCAATTTATTAAATCACATAATGTTTCTTCATCTGTTTGATTCCATCCATTATGGCATAACCAAAATACTTTAATAAGTCTCATTAATTCTTTTTGTTCATTTATATATTCTTTTAATACAATCATATACTACCTCCAAATTATTATTAATCGAGCAATAAATTACTATTTGTCTTTCAATTCATTGTATCATAAATTGAAATAATTTCCATTATTATTTTCGGAGTGAAAGTTTACTAATTTGTAATTTATGTCCTCTATTAATACTAACCATATACATTCGTGTGTCTATTACATTTTCGTGTTTTAGTATAATTATAAATAGAGAAAAACTAATAAAAGTTTTCTTGATAACACTCACTAGGGTCTATTACTTCGTACTAATAGGAGAATTTTGTCTTTATGAATAAAAAAAGGTATGAAAACATTGCATCATACCTATACTTTCAATATGAAAGAGTACACCAATTTTAATACAATGCGTACACCTCTAGAATTTTAAAGATTTTGCGTACACCTAGTACTTTTAGCGATGAGTTGCGTACACCTAAAATGGCTTGCGTACACCTAGAGAATTTTTTGCGTACACCAAAATGGCTTGCGTACACCAAATTTTACCAATTAAAACATTTAACATAATAGATCTTTAACCTTTGTGGTACCTTACCATCATTTCTTTATACGAAAATAATTGCCATCATTTCCACTATTAGAATAATAAAATGAATTAGGCTTATCCACTAACATATCTAAGAATGCGAAAAATCCAAGAATAGCGGGATTATCACGTAATGTATAAGTATCTATTGCCTTATCATCTAGTTCCAATTTATTAACATTTATCAATTTGTATTTAATTAATGTTTTAATAATTTCTTGTGTTCTTTCCAAAGTAATAGCTAGTTCTTTCACAAACAAATTTTCAGTAAAACTATTATTTATTCTTGAATTTATTAGGATTAAAGCATTAAAAAAATCTTCATTGCTTAGTTCTTTAATAAACTCTATTAAGTTAACTTTATTATTTAAAAAACCATTATAGTCTTCATTATCTAGTTTTGGAAAAAGAGCGAAAAATGGTTTGTCTTTCTTAAGTTGTGTAAGGACAATACCTTCGTTTGATAAAACTTGAGAATTTAGATAATGTCCTTCCATAATTTCTTTTACGTTATATTGAGTTAAATCAACTTTATCGTAGATGCTTATTTCCATATGGTAACATAAAGCGAATATTTCTCTAAAACGCTCTTTAACATCTTTTAAACTTCCTATATAATTACATAATTTTTGATCTATATTTTTATAATCATTAACTGGAATTCCAAACAATTCATCAGTTGTCACATTAAAATATTCAGCAATTTTAGGTACCAGTTCAATATCAGGCAATCCACCACATTCCCATTTAGAAACTGCTTGTGTGGATACTTGCACAGCCTTTGCAAGTTCTTCTTGAGTGATTTTTGATTCTGTTCTTAGCTCTTTTATTTTTAAACCTATATCCATATTTTTCTCCTAACAATTAAGATTATAGTGGCCTACTACATTATTATTATAAATCAAATGATGCTTTAAATCAATGGAGGTAAATTTGATTAATTCAACTCACAGTTGTATTTATTTTAGAAAAACAAACAATTCTAGACAAAACATATCTTATATAGATTTAAAATGTTACAAACATTAACATGAGTTCCAATAAAAGGATTTTTTATATAAATCCATAAAAAGAAGCGTTTTAAGCTTCTTCTGAATTTTTCTTAAGTCATCTAATAATTTTCTTAAATTCCTCATGATCTCTTATAAAATCAAATTGGTTATACTCTGCATATGCAAGTACTTGATCTAAACATGATTTATTTGCACTTATCAGGTTTTTGTTTGGCTCATAAATTATTCTATTCATTAAAAGACTCTTATATTTTACTTGTTCTTTTATTTCATCATAAACCAAAGCATACACTTTAGCTAAACTTAAATAGTTTAATGTTTCTTCTACATTTTTAACTGTTGCTGAATCAATTGCACAATGTAAGTAAATGTTTGATAATCTCTCATTATAAAATCCATAGTCCTTATTTTCAAAAATGATATTTAATAGTTCAACGAATTTTAATAGCACTTTAGACTTTGAACCATCAGTAGATCCATCAGATAATTGTTTTATTGTGAACCAAAACCATTCAATTCCCCTTCCAATATTCTCTTGTAAATAATTATATAATTCATCACCCTTTAAAGAGTTTGTTAAAAGATATTCCTTTGAAGACCACATTGATGGCATTTTATTTGCAATATTATGTGCCTTATCAAATTGATGTTGCCAGTTATATACTAAAACTAAAGTTTGCATAGCGCGGTATCTATACTCATCAATCAATCATTTTTCTAATATAAAATTTGCAAGTTCAATTGTTTCTTTTTGATATCTTTTTCCTTCTTCAGTATCTTCAGCAGTTTGATAATATAATGTATTTAAAAGTAAACTTTTTAACTCAAAATTGGTTGGATACTTTTTAATTGATTCTCTTAATATTATTTCTCTTTCCTTAGTTTTACCCTGAACCCATAAAGCTTTATTTTGCTCAACTATTAGTTTTATTTCTTCTTGTTGTTTAAATGTATCAACATTAAGTAATTCATCTACTGAAACCTCAAAGATATTAGCTATTATAGGAAGCATTGTAATATCTGGGTATGTTTGTTCATTTTCCCATCTAGAAACTGACTGAATTGAAGTTCCAAGCATATTTGCTATTTCTTCTTGAGTCATGTCTTTACTTACTCTTAATCTCTTAATTGTTTTACCTAAATCCATGATTTATATTCTCCTTTAATGTAATTTTGTAACGTTACAATAATATTATATTATTTATACTAATAAATCACCATACCATGATTGATGAATAAAATTCTCATAAAGTGAGATTAATTATCATTATACATAAAATTACATTTATTTCAATATGAAATATTCTAATTAGGAATAATTAAATAGCGCAATAAAAAAACTCTAGGGCAATGATGCAAATCATTCACTAGAGTGATTTTTGTTAAATTATCGCCTAATTTATTTAGGTTTATGTGTTTATTTAATATATTATATTGTATCGAAGCAATTGTAGAAAAATGAAAGAGCACGCCAATTTTAATACAAATGCGTACACCTTGAATAAGAGGAATATTTTTGCGTACACCTTCAAAAGGAATGAAAAATTTGCGTACCCCTAGAAAAATAGGCAGAATTTTTGCGTACACCTTCAAAATGAATGAATAATTTGCGTACACCTGCAAAAACGAATAATTTATTTGCATTCTCCCTCTCAAAAAAGCTCGTACACCTACTTTTTTTACTTACTCCACCCAAGAAAATAGGATGATGTATTTTGCTTATCAATTCAAAATCCAAAGAAAAAGACTCCACTATCGGGAGTCTTCCATATTGAGTTGTTCCAACATCAAATCTAAAGCTATACCATTTTTCATCGTATTGGTTAATTCTTTCTAGCAAATACTTGTCATGTGTTTTTTCATTTGTAATAGCATCAAAAAATCATTATTTTTTTTGCTTTTGAATTTGTTTTATTAGGTAATTCATTACAATTTCACTATAGTCAACAGGTATATCTTTTGTATGCTTGTATAAGGCGTTGCAAAAATCAGTATAGTATTTATCCGTAATATTTTGTGATAATAAAAACTTATAGATATCTTTATATCGGATTACTCTATATTTTTTGCTACCTTTATACTTAGATAAGTCTAGTTTATTATAGTTAGGGACAAACAAATACAATTTGTAAGATTTATTTTTTTCTTCCGCATATTTTTTAGCAATCTCATAGTATTTCCATAATTGTGATTGAACTTTACCATCTTCACTAAAATCATGACGTGACGAAACTCCATTAATACCTGATTTAATTTTATTTTCTATTACAATGACGCATTTATCGTCTTCTATCCAAAGATCAATATTGTGAAATTCTCTTTTAATTATAAAATCATTTTTTATATCATGTCCTAATAATTCTTTTGATAATGTTACAAATAATTCTGGATAATTTGAGAAAAAGTAACTAAACATATTTGAGAATGATAATTCATCATCTTCTTTATTTATTAATGATAAGAAATTGTAATGGTTATTAACTTTTACAGAATCAATTTTTACGATTCTTTCTTCCCATAATTCGCTATTATTTATCATATCAATAATGCAATTATATGATAACGGATATTTCTCATCATCAACATACATTAATAAAGGCTGATTCCCAAATCTTTTATCAATCAACTTATATGAAGTTGCTTCCTTATAGATGTTCTTAGAATAAAGGCTATCAAGAATAAATATCTGTTTTTTTGGATACAATAGTCGTTTTGATTTAAATGTTATTCCAGGCCACTTATCATTTTCTTTAATATATGGTACCCCACCATAATTAATAGGTTTTGATTTAATGTATTCCTTTAATTCGTTTGTAGCAAATAATCCTCTATCTTCTTTTTTATAACCTTTAGGATGAATGAGTTGTCCATTTTTCTCATCAATAATGCTGATGCCAATCACTTCAAAACAACCACTTTCAATTAATCTTGTATGTATAACTGCATAAACAGTATCATTATAAGTTGGATTAATCATCCCATAAGGACTTACAAAACAATAATTTACTTCGTCATCAGAATGAAGTAAGTTTATAACTTCTCCTCCACCAATACCTCTTGTTAAATATTCACCTGCATACATCCTATTAATAATAATTGATTTCATCAATTTAACCCCCTTATTTAAATAATGAAAAAGATTCGAGTACAGCTTTTTCACCAATTATTTTTATAACTTCATCCTCACTTATTTCTTGAATTTGACTGCTAATAGAATTATTCCAAAATCTATAAGGCGATCCCATTGGCTCTGACTCATCAAATCCATAAAGATAATCAGAAATGCATCTTGTATAGTCACATTTTACCCATTTAAGATTTTCATTTGGCATGTAATGAAATGCTACAAAATCTGAAGAACAATATAAACCAAAATCATTAACTAAATAATACTTTATAAAAGATTGCTTTTCCATTTTTATATTAGTCACTTTCTAAATATTCTAGTGCTTCTTGATACAGCTCATATTTAGGGTGATGCTGTTCATCTAATCTTTGAATATCACTATTATGCTTCAAATCAGCAATCTTTACTTTTCTTGCAATAGGATTGACTTTGATTTTTTTGATGTAATCCATATATGGTTCACCTTTTTTATGTGTCAATAAATCAATTGCGCAACAAACTTTCTCTCCCATACCTTCTTTCATCAAGAAATTTAAATCATATTTATCTCCATGATCTTCAATAACATCGTGTAAAAGTGCAACAATAGTTGAGTCTTCATCATCCATTTGACTTGCTAAAAAGAAAGGATGAAACACATAAGGATACCCTGCTTTATCATAATCATCTTTATGTGCATTAAAACATATAATATAAGCATTTCGTATTTTCTTTGAATAAATCACTATTTAATATGTACCCCTTCAAAAACAAGTGAATTTTTCTCATTCTTTCTTCTTTTCTTGTAAAATAGCCGGGCTTGAAAGCAGCAAGCTGCTTTTGATTAAGCCCGGCTTGATTATTAGTTTGCTTTGCAAACTAACCGATTTTGATAGCTGGGCGGGCGCCGTAAATAGAATAGTCGACGTAGATGCTGCTGAAGTAGCCATCGACACTCGCATAGTACGCGTAGCTAGAATTGCTGTTGTCCGGGCTGCGCAGCCACCAATAACCGTTTCCATAATAACTGGTTGATGTATTCATATATGCACCTACTGCTCTTGCATAATCGGTTGTGACTGCTCTTCTTGTTGAAGATGTACTAGATCCATAGGTTGATGATGTTGCTTCTTGATACGATAGTAAATACACTTTATCAAGTGTGTCATTTGAGAAGTATGGGTTAGTTGATGAAGGTGTTGTTGATGCACTATTATCAACAAAGCTTGTTAATATGCCACCCTTCTCTGGAGCTGTGAATGCTTTATTGTAAAAGGCATTATTTAGCCATTCTCTGATTGTTGAATGTTCATAATTGTTTGCGTATATTGTTTGACCACCAATAGTTCTATTATCTGATGAAGTATAGAATACTTGTTTATCAATGATATATTCTGATAGCAATGTATATGTTCCATCAGTCTCTTCTAATACTCTCCATTTGATTGGTTCCACTTTAAAGTAATAGGTTTGACCTGATTGAATAGTTGAACCATTTATAAACTTATATCCAGATCGGTGTGGAGTTGCAACCACTTTCGAATATTCTTCTCCTTCAAATTCAAAATATCCACTTGCGTTTGTTGAAGTAAGTGTGTTAAGTGATGAAATCAAAGCACTATCGTCTACAACAGTTTGTGGATATGTGCCATAATACACATATGTCATATTATCTATTGTGAAATACTCATACATTTGAGCCCATTTTGCATAAACTGTCAGATTGGCATTAGGCATTTT
>Ga0172382_10004387_pt1 | contig 21624 bp, 14 predicted proteins | sample Leawel138RmetaG_FD_122245 | JGI IMG/M metagenome (GOLD analysis project Ga0172382, IMG submission 122245) | Leachate microbial communities from a municipal landfill in Southern Ontario, Canada - Leachate well 138R metaG | ecosystem: Engineered > Solid waste > Landfill > Unclassified | place... | reverse complement strand
GATTGCGCTTGACAAAGTCTGGTTGATCCTCAATGAAGACCGCCTGGGGCCCGCAATGCAGGTAGACCAGGTCGAGCATCACCTTGAGACCTAAATTGTGCGCCTTGCGCACGAAGGCCAGCAAATCCTCATCGTTGCCGTATTCCTCGTCGATGCGGAAAAAGTCCCTGATGCGGTAGGGGTTCTTGGGGTTGCCGAGCTGGCTGGCCAGCTGACGCTTGCTCCAGTATGACTGGCGCTCGTCGTCGTCGGACTGGGCCACGGGGCAAAGGTAGATGATGTCGGCACCCAACTCAGCCAGGTGGTCGAGCAGCCCGGCGGCGGCCTTAATCGTCCCCTGCGGCGTAAAGGATCTCAGGAACAGCTGATAGATGACGGTCCGGTCCAGAAATTCAGGCGCAGTGCGCGCAGGCTGCAGCATGTGATTCACTTCCCTTGCCAGATGATGGTTTCACAGTAGCACGAAACGAAAGGCAGGGCAAGACGAGCGAGCGGCAAAATAGTTTGACGCAATGAGCTTGCTCAGCTAGACTTGTCATGATAACCGACCGACAGGAGATTTCTGCCATGGCATTTGATGCGAAACCGATCCGGATCAACGGCGTCTGCTACGCGACGCTGACCCTGCTGGGCGCCTACCTGTCCGTCTACCAGAGCGTCGTCGGGCAGATCGCGGCCGACTTCCGCCTCGGTGTCGGCCTGACTGGACTGGTGATCTCGTTTCACTTCCTCGGCTCCTTCCTGCTGCCGATCCTGTTCGGCGAGCTGGGCGACCACACCGGCACGCGGCCGATCCTGCTCCTGGCTTTTCTGCTTCTGACCGGCGGTCTGCTGCTGGTTGTCGTCGGCCATGCCCCGGCGTTGTTTATCCTGGCCACGCTCCTGATCGGCGGCGGCTTTGCCGTAGTCGAGGGCATGATGAGCGGCCTTTTAGCGATCGCCAACCCCGGACGCGTCAACCAGGTCATGAACATCTCCCAGATGTATTTCTGCCTGGGGGCCGTCGCCGGCCCGTTCCTGGCCTGGGGGCTTGAGGCAGGTGGATTTAGCTGGCGGATCAATTACCTGCTCTTGTTTGTCTTGTTCGCGGTTTGCCTGGTCTGGATCAGCCGGCGCGCGCTGCCGCCCTACCAGGCGGCCCCGATCAAGGGGCTCTATTTGAAACAACTGCTTCAGGACCGGCTGTTCATCGTGCTGCTGGCCGCCATCTTCCTGTATGTCGGTGTCGAGGAAGGCGCCGCGTTCTGGATGACCAGTTATGTCGATGTGACACGCTCCGGCGCGATTCCCAGCGCCCTGTTCTTGGTCAGCTACTGGCTCGGCATGGCGCTGGGCCGCTATCTGTTCAGCTTCATCCGAAGCCGTTTCAACACCTGGCTGGTCGGCGGCCTCGTCTTTTCGGCCGCCTTCATCTTCCTGTTCCTGTTCATGCACCAGGGCTATTGGAGCCTGCTTTGGCTGTTCCTGGCCGGCTTCGGCTTCGCGCCGGCCTGGCCTGTCCTGATGATGCAGGCGACGATCCGCGGCAGCCAGGCGACCAACACCGCTGTCGGCGCCATGATGGCTCTTGGCGCGGCCGGAGGCATGGCCGTGCCCTTCGCGCTTGGCCAGCTGGCGGAAAAAACCAGCCTGGCGGAGGCGATGGGCCTGCTCCTGGCGGTCCTGGCCGTTCTGGCCATCCTCCTGCTGCTGGCCGGCATCCGGCGCAGGACGCGCTCGGCCTGAAGACCTGTTTGACGGCCGACATACGCCGTACTAAGATGAGCTTAGGGACTGTTCATCAATAAGCAGCTCTATAGGTTCTCCGAGAGATTGACCAAACTCGACAATCTCTCGAAAAAAAGTGTCATTAATTTCTTAACAGTCCCATAGATCGATGAGTCAAACAGCAGGGAGGGATGGCCATGAGACTTGAGCATGCTGTTCCGCAGGAGCTGGACCAGGCCCGCAAGAAAAACGTACCTTTGATCATACCGGTCGGTGTGATCGAGTACCACAGCAGCCATTTGCCCGTGGGCACAGATGCCCTCGTGGCTGAAGCTTTCACCAGGCGGCTGGCGGAGAAGACCGATGTGGTCGTCGCGCCGACCTTCTGGTACGGACCGGCCAGCTATGCGGTCATGGGACCGGAACACTTCTCGATCGACATGGACAGCCAGGTCTTTTGCGACATGATGCGCCATCTTTTCATGGCGCTGCTGCGTGCCGGCTGGCGCCGTATCTGCGTCCTGATCGCACACCAGACAGAAGACTTCAACCCCACCGAGACCGCTTGCCTGCACGCGGCCCGGACGGCCCTCTTCAAGTACCTGGAAGAGACGCGCGGCATCGGCTGGTGGGGCAAGCCCGAGAGCCAGACCTTTTACCAGACGCTGAAGCAGGCAGACAACCCCTGGAACTGGATCAAAATCTATCCGATGACCTTGCGTAACAGCCAGTTTCCGGGAGACCATGCCGGCAAGCACGAAACCTCGATGATGATGAGCCTGTGCCCGGATCTGGTCCGGACAGAACAGATCGGATCAAACAACGGCGACTGGTTCACGCAAAGTGCTGTCGAGGCCTCCCGGGAATACGGCGAAGATCGTGTCAATGCCCTGATTGACCTCTGGCTGGACGAGCTGAACGCAGATAAGGAAACATCCGGCTGATGAAAAGCCGGTACGATCGTTGCGAGCCGGCCGCCCGGTGTCTTTGCCTCGTGTTGTTGGCAGCAGTTTTCCTGTCCAGCTGTGCGGCTGTTCAGCCTGTGCCGGTGACCCCATCGTCTGCTATGACCGAAACAAATCCTGCCGCGACGTCGACCGCGGCACCGACAGTCGAACCCACGGCCAGTCCGACTCCGACGGGGCAGACGAAAAACATTAACATAAAGCTGGCCGCTTTCCTGGCGGACCTGGACAACGGTCGGAAGGCCGCTGAGCGGGCGCTCAACCTGAACGGGGGCGATTGGCATAACGCCTGCGTTTACGTCGTCAGCGAAGCCCTGCGCCGGGTCGGCTGCGAGATACCGGATGCCACCAACTACACGCCAGTTCTGGCACAGAAACTGAAAGCGCTCGGCTTCGTTCGCCTGGACGATCTCACGACACTCAAGCCAGGTGATATCTGTTTCACCACCGACGAAAGCGGGCGGACGGATGGCATCCCGACCCACACGTTCGTTTTTCTCGCCTGGGCAGACCCCGGTATCATGCTTGTTTTCGACAACCAGGTCTATGACTATAAAGATCACATCCACACCAGGCCGGTAGCACAGAGCTTTCATGAAGGCGATCGGAACAAGCCCAAAGAGGCAACCTGCTTTTTCATGCGGGCCGGCCTTGAGAGCGAACCGTAAACGGAGCGTTGTTGTCTGGATCAATGACGTGGCCTAATTTGTGAATAATGGCAATTATTGGCCTAATTATGAATAATGTCCTGTACGTCTTAACAAATTCCTGTTGCCCATAAGCCCGATTTCAGCCTATAATAGAACTATCAATCCAATACGCAGTGACATAAGAACGATTGCACGCGGCGAACGACTCGGATCAGCTTTGGTTTCGATTTAATAGACGGTTACAGTCGGGAGGTTTGAGATGGATAAGCAGATGTTGCTGGATCTTTTCTTTGCAGATCACTTGGGCCTGTTTGTGCATTGGGGTTTGTTCAGTGTCGCGGCCGGTGTCTGGAAAGGCCAGGAGCTTGGTCCGTACGAACTGGGCGAGGGCATCCAGCGCTCGTTTAGGATCCCGCTGGCGGAATACCGGGAACTGGCCGGGCAGTTCAAGCCTAAGGAGACCTATGCAGACGACCTCGTCCGGGCGGCCAAGGCGGCCGGCATGCGCTACGTGGTTATTACAGCCAAGCATGCTGACGGTTTCTGTCTGTTCCGGACGGCGGTCAATACCTACAACGCCTACGATACCGTCGGCAGGGATCTGCTTCTCGAACTGGCCGATGCCTGCCGCCGCCACGGCCTTAAGCTCGGTCTGTATTACAACCACACCCTGGATTTCAGCGAACCGCACTCACCGGGCTCCATAACGGCCAGCGGGATCAAGCGAGACGAACCCGTTGCCAACGACTGGGACTTCCCCGACACCGAGCACAAGGATTATTCGATTTTCCTGCATAAGAAGGTCATGCCTCAGGTCAGGGAACTGCTGACCGGGTACGGCGACATCCTTTTAATGTGGTTTGACTACCCGCATAACATCACGCCGGAGCAATGCCATGAGCTGTATGCGCTCGTCAAATCGATCCAGCCCGACTGCCTGGTCAATTCGCGCATCGGCAACATCGTCTCCGACTATTACGATTTGGGCGATAACCAGATCCCGACCGTTCCCATGGACGTACCCCAAGAGTGCCTGGTCACGCTCAATGACACCTGGGGCTACAAGAAAACCGACCACAACTGGAAAGAGCCCGGCCAGATCATCGACATGATCGCACGCAGCGCATCTTGCGGCGCGAACCTTTTGGTCAACGTCGGTCCGATGAGCGACGGCAGCCTGACACCTGAAACCGAGTCGATCCTCGAGGGTGTCGCTGCCTGGGTGGCCCGCAACCGTGAAGCCGTCTACCACACGCGTCGCAATCCGTTCCGGACGACGTTCGACTGGGGACACCTGGCTGCTGCGAACCGAAAACTGTACCTGTACCTGCACGACGGCGCAGCCAAAACCATCGAGATCAACGGCCTTGAGAGCCGGATAACGTCGGTGACCGGTCTGCCGGACCACAAGCCGGTCGCTTTTGTTCAGTCGGCCGCCCGTGTGACGATCACCCTGCCGGATAGCGAATGGGATCTGCCGGTCTATTGTGTACAGCTGGCCGAGCCGGTGCGGGTCGACGACAGTATGCTGCAACAGGGCGATTCCTTGCGTCTGCATCCGATCTGGGCCAGCAAGGTGACACTGCAGGACGATGTACCGGCTGTGTCCGCTGTTAACAAGGAGATCAACATCTTCGATAAAGACAACGCCAAGCGCGGCCTGGCGGTCAACCGGGTCGCGGTTGTGGCCGGCTGGCAGAAAGCCGATGAATATCTGCAGTGGCAGGCCCGCTTCACCCGTCCGGGCACATACCGGATCGAACTGGTGAGCCTTCCCGGCGAACACATCGGAAGCGAGTTGTGCGGCGTGGAAGTCGCTGTGGGCGGGAAACACATCACAGCTCCCATCCTATCTGAGGATCACAGCTTCGCGGTCAGCAAGACGGGCAAGGAGAACAAGCGCATCGCGAGCATCTGCGGTGATTGCCGCGTCGAATCAGAAGGCTTTGTGACGGTCAGCCTCAAACGCCTGCAGACAAGCGCGGTCAACATCCCGCTGGTCTGGCTGGCTTTAAAGAGGATCGATTAGGTTCTAACGGCAAAAACGCGGGGAGAAGCGTACGGTCTTCCCGCGGTTACCGTTGAATAGAGACTCAGGAATATTCGGCCACAATCAAGTAAGGAGGTTAGACCATGAAAAGCAGAAAGCTGTTTGGACTTGTCAGTCTGCTGCTGGTGCTGGTGCTGCTGGCAGCCTGCACCCAGACACCGACAACAACCGGTACCGGCACGACAGGCGCGACCACAACCAAGGCCACGACAACTGCCGGCACAACGACCGGCAGCACGACAACATCGTCCAATCTGACACCGGCGGGTGAACTGCCGATCGTCAAGGAAAAAGTAGAACTGGAAATCCTGATCGCAGCGTCCGATACGGTCCTCGATTACGAGACCAACGGGATGACCAAGAAGATGGAAGAATGGACCAACGTCCACATCAACTGGACAATGGTCGCCGACGCAGCCGAAAGCAAGCCGCTGTTGCTGGCCAGCGGCGATTACCCGGAGGTCTTCCGCATCTCGATGACCCCTGAGGAATTGTCGCTGTACGGCGGTAAAGGCGTGTTTATCGACCTGACGTCCTACATCGACCAGTACGGCATCAACATGAAGCAGATGTTCGATTACGATTCGAGTGTCAAGCGCGGGCTGACCATTCCCGGCGGCAAGATCGTGTCGCTGCCGACCTACAGCAAGACCTACCACATGACAGCCTGCAACAAGATGTGGGTCAACCGGACCTGGCTCGAAGCGCTGGATATTGAAGTGCCCAAGACGCTCGACGATTTCTACAACATGCTGGTGGCCTTCAAGAACGACGACCCGAACGGCAACAATACGGCCGACGAAGTGCCGCTGACCGGTGTGGACGTCGTCTCCTGGAACTCCTCGATCCCTTACCTGATGAGCGCGTTTATCGTCACGGACAACACCCCGGGACGCTATTTCGTGCAGCCCTATACCGGGGCCGTCGACGTTGTCTTTGACAAGCCGGAATGGCGCGAAGGCCTCAAGTACCTGAACAAGCTGTATGCCGAAGGCCTGCTCGACGCGGAATGCTTCACGCAGGACAGCGCGCTCCGGCGGCAGAAAGTGGAAAGCGGCGTCATCGGCGCGACCGGCTCCAATGCGCCCTCTGCGTTTGCGGTCGCCGATTCCGAGCTGTTTAAAGCCTACGACGCGATCCCGCCGCTGGTCGGGGTATCCGGCAAGCAGCAGACCGCCTACATCCCGTCGGGCATGGAAGGCACCAGCGTCGGTTTTGCAACGATCACCAGCGCCTGCGAAAATCCGGATGTCGCCTTCCGCTGGTTTGACCTGCTCTACAGCGAAGAAACCATCTACGACAACCTGTTCGGCACCGAAGGCGAACAGTGGCGTAAAGCAGATGCGGGCGAGCTCGGGATCAACGGCGAGCCGGCCATCTGGAAGACCCTCGAAGGGTTCAGCGGCGTCCAGCAGAACAACTCCTGGTACCAGACCCTACCGACCTTCCGCCGCGCTGAGTGGCGCTTGGGCGAAGTGGCCGCCAAACCGGAGAACTACTACCTGCGCGCCGGCATGGAGACCCGCATCTACGACGCGACAACATTGTACGAACCGCATTACAACACGAATGTGACGCCGCACATCATCTACATTGATGAAAGCGTTGCCAGCGAGTATGCTGATACTAAGACTGCCCTGTATGATTACATGTACACCAGCACGGCCCAGTTCATCACGGGCGGCATGAATCCGGAGACCGATTGGGACGGATACCTGTCTGAGTTGAAGAACATCGGGCTTGAAGACTATCTGCGCATGACTCAGGAGGCGCTTGACGCCGTCGGATGATCTAGAATGCCCACCGGCTGTCGGGGGCGGTTTTCCGCCCCCGACGTTGTCTTATCGGAGGTTTCGCATGGCTTTATCGTACGAATCGGTTCACCGCAAACGAAAAGGGATCGATCTGAAGCGCCTCAAAAAGAGCTGGCAGCTTTATGTGATCATCTTCCTGCCCTTGGCCTTTATTCTGCTCTTCCATTACGGGCCGATGTACGGCATCCAGATCGCGTTCAAGGAGTACGACGTCACCAAGGGGATCTTCGGCAGCAACTGGGTGGCCTGGAAACACTTCGACCGTTTCATCGGATCGTATAATTTTCGCAACATCGTCTGGAACACCGTTTCGATCAGCCTGTACAGCCTGGTCTTCGGGCTGCCTGTTCCGATCATCCTGGCGATCAGCCTTAACGAATGTGACAGCAAGAAATACAAGAAATTTGTCCAGACTGTAACCTATGCGCCTCACTTCATTTCGATGGTGGTCATGGTTTCCATGGTTATCCTCGCCCTGTCCCTCAACAACGGCATTGTCAACAACATCATCGCCGCCCTGGGCGGCACCCGGATCAACTTCATGTCCAAGCCCGAGATGTTCAAGAGCATCTATGTTCTTTCCGGTATCTGGCAAAACATGGGCTATAGTTCGATTTTGTACCTCGCGGTCCTGACAGGCATCGATCCCACGCTCTACGAGGCGGCTATCATCGACGGCGCCAGCCGGATGAAGAAGATCCGTCATATCGATCTGCCGTTTTTGATTCCGACGATCATCATCATGCTGATCCTGGCCCTGGGCCAGATCATGAACGTCGGCTTTGAGAAGATCTACCTGATGCAGAACAAGCTGAACTTGTCCGCATCCGAAACGATAGCGACCTACATCTATAAGATCGGTATTGAGAACGCCAACTTCAGCTACTCTGCCGCGATTGGCTTGTTCAACTCTGTCATCAACTGTGTCTTGATCGTCCTGGTCAACCAAGTCGCACGCAAGGTCAGCGAAACGAGCTTATGGTAAGCCGTTCAGTAAAAGAAGGTGTCATATGCCACGAGCTATGAAAATCAAAATGTCGCGGTCCGACCGCATCTTCACGAACGTGAACTACCTCTTCCTGACGGTCGTTCTCGTTGTCATTTTTTATCCGCTGATCATCGTCGTGTCGAGTTCGTTCTCCGAACCTCAGGCGGTTATCTCCGGCAAGGTCTGGCTGTTTCCGGTCGGACTGAATTTCAAGGGCTACCAGGCGGTTTTCCGCTACCAAAAGATCATCATGGGCTTTGTCAACACGATCATCTACACCGTGGGCGGCACCCTGTTCGGTGTCAGCATGACCCTGCTGGCCGCCTACCCCCTGTCGCGCCGGGACCTCTACGGTAAAGGCATCCTGACCTTCATCTTCACCTTCACCATGCTTTTCAGCGGCGGCCTGATCCCCAGCTACCTGCTCAACAAGGCGCTGGGCCTGGTCGACAACCGCATGATGCTGGTCATCGCCGGATCGATGAGCGTGTACAACATCATCATCACGCGCACGTTCTTTCGTTCAACCTTGTCAGAAGAAATCCTGGAGGCCACCCAGATTGACGGCTGCGACGACTTCAATTTCTTCTTACGCTTCGTCATCCCCTTGTCGAGCACGATTATCGCCGTCCTGGTCTTGTTTATCGCGGTCGGTCACTGGAACTCCTACCAGACAGCGATCATCTACATCCGGACGGAAAGCAAGCTGCCTTTGCAGATCATCCTGCGCAACATCCTGATCCTGTCGCAGACCGCGGCCTTGTCCGGCGATGTATCGCTTGAATTGGCCTTTTCCGGCATGCAGGACCTGATCAAGTATGCCCTGATCGTCGTTGCCTCCGCCCCGATCCTGGCCTTGTACCCCTTCGTCCAGAAGTATTTCGTCAAGGGCGTGATGATCGGCTCCCTGAAGGGTTAAAATGAAAGTGGGCCGGCTATGGCAACCGGCTGAACGTTGAAAGGAGACAAACCGATGACCGCCACCATGAAATTGGTTTTTGCCGGGGACTTGTGTTTACGCCAGATCAGCGACCGGATCGACTTCAAAACGTCCAGCCAGATCCTGGCTTCGGTTCAGCCGATCCTGGATCAGGCCGACTGCCGGATCGTTAACCTGGAAAACCCGCTGACCGTGGAAACGGAAAAGATCTTTAAGAGCGGCCCGAATCTCAAGGGAGAACGCAAAAACGTCGCATTCCTCGAGGCCGGCCGCTTTGACTGTGCCATCCTGGCCAACAACCACCTCGGCGACTACGGACTAAAGGGCGTTACCGACACTCTGGAGGTGCTCGACCAGCATCGGATCGGGCACACGGGCGGCGGACGCGACCTGGATGAGAGCTACCTGCCCTGGTTTGCCGAAGCCAACGGCTTGCAGGCGGCGGTGATCGCCGTAGCCGAGAACGAATATGGCGGGGCGGCATACGACAAGCCCGGCATGGCCGGCCTGCGCATGGGCAAGCTGGCGGAGACAATCGAAAAGGCCCGCGAGAAGGCTGATTTCGTGATCGTCGTGGTCCATGGCGGCAATGAGTACAACCCGCTGCCCAGTCCCGGCGTCGTCGAACGGTACCGCCTGATCACGCGGCTCGGCGCCGACGCGGTCATCGGCATGCACCCGCATTGCCCCCAGGGGACCGAGCGTTACCAAGGCAAGCCAATCGTCTACAGCACGGGTAATTTCCTGTTTTTCCACGAAAACAATCAGGACGCGCGCTCGTCCTGGTATTACGGTTACCTGCCGGTCCTGACCTGCCAGAGCGGCCAGCCGGTCGGGTTGGAGATCGTGCCTTACCGGTTCGACCCGGCTTGCACGCGGATCGACCCCTTCGACGGTGCAGACAAAGCAGCCATGCTGGCCTACCTGGAGAAAATATCCGGTTTATTCCAGGACGAACGGCAACGCGAAGACTTTTTCCGCGCCTGGTGCGTCCGCCATGGCCCCCAAAACGCCGGCAAACTGGTGTATAAGGCGGAATACCTGGAGGATCCGTCCTGGCGGACGGTCTGGGACTTTCTGGTTGTGCGCAACCTGCTGACCTGCGAGGCGCACCACGAGGTGATGGCCACCCTGATGCGCGTGATCGAGGAAGGGAAGGTTGACACGTACCGAAAGATGGGCGACGAACTGGCGCAGCTGCAGCAGATGCCTGTCTAGGCAGACCCCGTTGAGGAGACCGCATGATCCGAAAAATCAGCCACTTCTCCAAAATCGTTTTTTCATACCTGGTGATCCTGGTCTTTGTCCTGGTCATCATGGTGCTGACCAACATCTTTATTATCCGCGCCATTGACAACAACATCATCCAGCTGAAAATCGAGTCGCTGGAACGCAAGGAAGCCGCGATCAGCTCCATGCTCAAGGAGATTGACGAATACACCTACCAGTATTCGCGCGATTCACGCATCACGGAGATGATCGACTCTGACGCCCGGGGCAACATCCAGGTCGGCATGTTCCTGGGCATCAACCGCTCGATCCCTCAGTTTTCCTCGTTCAACACGGCGACCCGCAATTATGTGCTCAGCTCCCTGACATTTCTTAAGAACTCCGGCACGATCATCACGGACACCTTTACCTACATGACCCAGCACTGGACCCGCGATTACCTGATTCACGGCTACGATGTCGACGAATGGCGGGCGGTCATCGAGACGACCGGTCGGGTCAAGCTGTTCAGCCTGGAGCCGAAAAGCGCGCTGATCGACACGTCGCTGCTCTACCGGACCAATCTGCCTTATGGCAGCGACGGATCATCCAACGCGGTCCTGCTGCTCTGCCTCAACCGCAAGAAAATCGAGGAACAGCTGCTGGCAGGCTATGACAGCCGGTTGGCTGCCGCCTATGTCATCGATCAGAGCGGGCAGATCATCTTGACGAACGGCGTGGCCCCGGACGCGAAGCTGCCGGCGCTGGCCGGCAGGGCCAATACCTTCGCCTACGATCTGGACGGAACCCCTATGACCATCTTTCACATCAGCAGCATCTACAATGGCTGGTCATATGTCTGGATGCTGCCTAGCGACCTGGTCTATTCAGAGCGCAATTTCATCGTTTTGGTCATTGTGCTCATTTTAGGCAGCGTCTTTATTTTCGGCATCGGCCTGATCATCGCCATGGCCAGGCGCCAGAACCGGCCGGTCACGGAAATCGTCAAGCTGATGCGGCCGGACACGCGCGCCAATCCGGCGTCCCTCAAGCAGTTCGACGACCTGGACTGGATTAAGGGCAACATCCAGGACATGATGCTCTACGAGCAGAATTTGAAAAAGCAGCTGATGAGCAACAAGGACCTGGTGCGTTTCGCCATGCTTGAGAAGCTGCTGGAGGGCCGCTTTCCGGATGAACTGGCGGCCGAAAAGGCACTGCGCCAGATCCAGTTCCCCTTCTCGATGACCGGTTATGCCGTACTCGTTTTGCAAATTGTCGAAACGGAGCAAAAGTCATCCTCAGTCAGCAACACACAGATCCAGCATTCCGTTCTGCTCAATTTCATCACCGGCAAGTACCCGGATGTCGTGACCCACTCCGTCAACTACCAGCGGATCGTCCTGATCTACCACGCGGATCCGGCCGGAATCAAGCCTGGGCAAATAGACGCGGACCAGCTCCGTCTCTTCCTGGCCGACAAAGGCCACACCAATGTGCGCATCGGTGCGGGCAACACCTGCCACGGCCTAACTGAAATTTGCCGCTCGTATCTCAGGGCCTGCTTTTCACTGGCCAGGACCAACGGGGCCGACGGCGAACAGACGGTCGAGCATAAAAGCGAACAGACCGGTGCCCTCTATTACCCGCTGGACATCGAGCAGAAGATCATCAGCATGGTCAGCATGGGCGACGCGACGGAGACACAAGCAGCCCTGCAGCATGTCTACCAGCAGAACATCGACTCCCTGACACAGCAGGAGGAACTGATCCATGTCTTCCTGTCGGAACTGGTCGGCACTCTGGTTAAAGCCATCGACGCAGCCGGCCTGTCCGACAGCCAGGAATCCGAGACGGCCGCGTCACTGCTGCAAAACCAGCTGCTGACACCGGACAAGGCCTTCCAGGCGATTCAAGATGCCTATTTGCGCGTCTGTTTGCAGATTCGGCAGAACTACCGCGACTCGACCAGCATCCTGATCAAGAACATCCAGGAATACATCGAAACCTTCTACATGGACCCCAGCTTGTCCCTGGGCAAGCTAGCCGGCCGGTTCGGCTTGTCCGAACCGTACCTGTCGCACATCTTCAAGGAACGGACCGGTGAGAACCTGTCCAACTGCCTGGAACGCATCCGGATCAACAACGCCCACGCCCTGCTGAGCGAGACAAACATGTCCATCGACGACATCGCGCTCAAAGTCGGCTACTACAGCGCGGATACGTTCCGCAAGGCCTTCAAGCGCTATCACGGGATTTCACCGGCGATGTACCGCTCCTCGACCAGGAGCGCCTAACCAGAATGCCTTTGGCAGAAAAGAGGACGCGTATGAAAGAACCCGCCTGGACCTTTATCGACGAACTGCAAAAGCCCGTCCACCAGCAAAAACCGGCTTTCTGGCAGGTAAGGCCAGCCCGCAGCGGCGAGTTATCGCTGGCCGGGGGCCTCATTATGCGCCAGAATTTTGTCGATCCGGCCGGCGTTCTGGAGACGGCCTGGGCGGATTTCGCCCGATTTTGTTCTGTTATGGACCTGGCTGCCCGCCAGGATACGCCGGCGGTTCCTCTGGAGATCCGACAGGCCGAAACAGATGGCCCGGAGTCCTTTCGGCTCCTGGTCAATCCGGATGGCATCCGGCTCGAAGCCGCAGACACGGAAGGCATCCGGCGCGGCATCGTCCAGCTGGAAGACCTCATCCTGGCATCCGGCGCGCCTGTGTTGCCCCTGGGTCTTACGGAGAAGAAGCCCTTTGTCAAAACGCGGCTGTCCCGCTGCTTTTTCGGCCCGATCAAGCGGCCGCCGATGAACCGGGACGAGTTGGAAGACCAGGTCAACTACTACCCGGATGAATACCTGAACCGGCTGGCCCACGAAGGCGTCAACGCCTTGTGGCTGACGATCACGTTCCGGGACACGGTGCCGATCACGGTGCTGCCTGGCTTCGGCCGCCGCGCCGACGTACATCTGCCCAAGCTTCGCGAAACCGTCCGGCGCTGCGCCCGCTATGGCATCCGCATCTATGTCTTTTTCATCGAACCGACGGCCTTTATGGACGATCGCGACAATGTCCGCTATCTGGATATCAAGGCCTATGAGAAGGACTACCCCGAGCTGATCGGCAATCGTCAAAGCCAGATGGCCGGTTTCTGTCCGAGCTCCGAGCTGGCCCGGTCATTCCTCTACGAGGCAACCCACACGCTCTTCACGCAGGTGCCCGGCCTGGGCGGCATGATCGACATCAGCGTCGGCGAGCGCTTCACCCACTGCGCGTCCTGGTACAACGGCATGAACAACTGCCCGCGCTGTTCGGTGCGAAAGCCTTATGAAGTCCTCTCGGATGTGCTGGACTGCTTTCAGCGGGGCATGCACGATGCCAACCCGGACGCTGAATTTATCTCCTGGCCGTATTCCCAGTACCTGCTCTGGGGCGATGAAGGCACTGTCGAGGCGGCCGGGCACGTGCCGCACCCGGTGGTCCTGCAGCACAACTTCGAATCGTCCGGCCTGGCCGAACAACTGGGCCGCACCCGGCGCGCCGACGATTACTGGCTGTCCTACACCGGGCCCAGCGCGCTCTACCGCCGTTGTGCGGAAAATGCCCGTCGGAACGGCACCCGCATGTTTGCCAAGCTCCAGGTCGGCTGCTCGCACGAAGTCGCCTCCGTGACCCATGTGCCTGTGCCCGGCATCCTGTACGACAAGTACAGCCGGATGCGCGAACTGGGTGTCAGCGGCGCGATGCAAAGCTGGTACTTCGGCAACTATCCCTCCCTGATGACCCGCGCGGCCGGACGCCTCTCGTTCGAACCCTGGTCGAACGACAAGGATACATTCCTGAACGCGTTGGCTTTGCCGGACTGGGGTCCGCACAGCGAGTCCGTTATTCGGGCCTGGAACCGGTTCCAGGAAGCCTATGCCCAGTACCCGATCTACCATGTCTTCGGCTACTACGCACCGGTTCACGACGGCCCGGTCTGGCCGCTGTACCTGTTCCCCGTCGACAAGCCCCTGATCCCCAATTGGAAATTCATGCCGGAATTCCCCGAGCACGGCGACCGGATCGGCGAATGCCTGCAGGAAGCGTTCACACTGGAGGAGGCCCTCCTGCTCTGTTCGCGCATGAGCCGGGCCTGGCACGAAGGCCTGCTTGAGCTTGAAAAAATCGAGCCTTTCTTTAGCCAGGATATGGATCGCCTGCGTGACATCAACACGGCGCGGGCGTTGGACATCCTGTTCGACAGCTGCTGCAACATCCTGCGCTTCTACCAGCTGCGCGAAGCGCTGGCTGACCTGACCGGCGAACCGGCGCTGGCCTGCCTGGAGCAGCTGCGCCAGCTGATCCAAAAGGAGATCGGCAACAGTAAAGCGCTGGCCGATTGCTGCCGGCTGGATCCAGCGTTGGGCTTCAACTCCGAGCATGAAGGCTACCGCTTCTACCCGGACAAGCTCGCGGCCAGGGCCGAACAGCTCGAGACCAGCCTGGCCCGGGAACTTCCCGTCCTGGAAGATCGGCTGGTTCAGGGCTTGCTGCCGTATCCGGCCTGGACCGGGCAGGAGCCCGACCGTCCGGCTATCTGCTGCCGCCGCGACGGGGCATCTGAGCCGGAGACCGTCAAGACGGCCGATGGGCGGCCTATGGCACGATTCAGCGCGGCATACGACGCAGACGATCTCACAATTCAGATCGGGTTTGACGGCCCGCCGCAGGATTTTCAGGTACGATTCTTCCCGCAGCGCCTCTGGCCGGAGCGGACCTATCAGTTCTCAGCACAAGCAGGCAAAACGACCTTGCGAATCCAGGACCCGCTCAGGCAGCCGCTGGCCCAAAAGCAGCTCGAAACCGTTGTGACAAACGGTGCTGAAGCGCTTGTGCGGATTCGCATCCCGCTTGACGAGCTGCAGCGCCCGGCAAAAAGCCGCTATAACCCGCTGCGCTTCAACGTGCTCATCGCCGCTGATGCGGCCGGCCGTTGGGTCTGGCGGGATACGATCGCTCACCGGCTGGCCCAGAGCCCAGTCAACCCGGATGAGTATGGCTGGCTGCAGTTTTGCTGAGCCCTGCCAGATGCGAGGAGCGTAAACCGATGAGCCAAATGACAGGAATCGAACGGGTCGGCAGAATCTTGAAGCGTCAGAAGGTGGATCGGATCGCCGTCTGCGAAGCGTTCTGGACAGAGACAATTCGCCGCTGGACGGCCGAAGGGCATCTGTCTGCCAACGAATCGCCGGACACGCATTTCAACTTCGACCTGGAGAATTTCAACCCGTTTCGCCTGATGGGCGATTATCTCCAGCCCAGGAAAGTCGTCTCTGAAACAGACGAGGCTGTTCTCTATGAAGATGGCAACGGTGTGCTGCAGAAACGGCTGAAGCTGACGACCAATGTGCCTCAGCTGCTCAGCTACAAGGTCAAGACCCGAGCCGATTGGGAGGAATATCTAAAGCCCTTGCTGAAACCGATCCCGGATCGTTTGAACCTGGAAGGCTATCGCCAGGCGATGGAGCAGGCACACGCTGCGGGACGATTTTTCTTTGCCTCGTCGATGAATGTCTTTGAGCTTCTGCGCGCCCTGTGCGGCCACGAGACAATCCTGATGGCGATGGCGCTGGAACCGGAATGGATCGAGGACATGGTCCAGGTCTACGCCAATCTGATCGTCAACCTGATGGAGATTCTGTTTGCCGAGGCGGGTAAGCCGGATGGCATCTGGTTTTACGAAGACATGGGCTTCAAGGGACACACCTTCTTTTCTCCGGACATGTACCGGGACCTGATCAAGCCGGCGCACCGCCTGACCTGGCAGTTTGCCCACAGCCAGGGCCTGCAGGTCGTCTGCCACAGCTGCGGTATGGTCGAGCCGCTCGTGCCCGACATGATCGACGCAGGCATGGACTGCCTGCAGGCGATGGAGGTCAAGGCGGGCATGGACCTTGTCCGGCTGTACCGCCAGTTCGGAGACCGGATTTCGTTTATCGGCGGCATGGACACGCGCGTGCTCCTGACCAACGACCTTCACGCGGTCGACCAGGAACTGGAAGCCAAGATCCCGGCTGTCACCGGCCGTTACGGCTATATCTTGCACAGCGACCACTCGGTGCCCAGCGAGGTCGATTACGCGACGTACCATCATTTCGTGCAGCGGGGTGTGGAACTTGGCACTTACAAGGCATAAGCGCTGTCGGGCTTAAAATGAACAATTAGACCATATATGCCATAAATTGTTCATATTATCGCATGTTATCGAATAGATCATTCATTTAATTGACAGGTCTGGCTGACTCATCTAGAATTGACATAACAGTTCATGTGCAGGATACGGTCGCATCCGGCCGTGTCACATTGTCTCACCCAGCGCACCTTATTTCCTGCCGCCTGCGGAAAATGCCGGCAGCCGATCGACCACACACGCCAAAACGGCAGACAGAAAGGCGAGGATGGAACATAATGGGCAACTTACAGGACATTCTTCTGGAAAATGAACAGATGCGGCTAGTTGTCGGGGCCGACTGCCTGGCAAAAAGCCTGGTTCACAAGCCGACGGGTGAGGAATGCCTGGTGACCGGCGAGGAAATCGCCTTGTTTTCGGTCACCCAGGAACGGCCGTTCAACAACGAGGTCAAGCTGGCCCATCCGAACAAACGGACGACGTTTCAGGCCAACCGATTGCGCCGCGAGGGGGACCGGCTGATCGTCGGCTTCGAGATCATCCCGTACGAGGCGATCATCGCGGTGCGGGAAGCGCCGGAATACATCGCGTTCAGCCTGGCGGACTTTATCGTCCGCCCGACGGATTACGGCGGGCTCGTGATGTCGACGCCGCCGGTCGCGGAACTGCGTCTGCTCCAACTGCCCGTCCGCAACCGGGAACATTTCGGCGAGTGGCTGAATGTCAGCTGGGACAGCCAGGTGGCGGTCAACGTGCTGGCGACATCGCCCTACGCCCGGATCGACTCGGAGCGGCGCAAAGGCTACCGCGTCATGAGTGCCGACGCTGTCCGGGATATCAAGCTCAAGGGGACAGGCGCGGCCCTGATCGCCTGCGCAACGGACCGGCTGCTCGATGCGATTGCCCAAATCGAGACAGATTTCGATCTGCCCCGGGGCGTCGAAAGCCGCCGCAGCGACCTGATCAATGCGTCCGCGTACTGGTCGAGCCATGTCAACCCGACCAACGTCGACGAGCACATTGCCTACGCCCAAAAAGGCGGCTTTCGCCTGATGCTGCTCTATTACCCGGCGATCTTCGAGGAGATCGGCGGGTACGCGCTCAACGGCAATTACGACTACCGGCCGGAATATCCGAACGGCCAGGCGGACCTGATGCAGATGCTGGACAAGATCAAGGCCGCCGGCATCATCCCCGGCCTGCATTTCCTGCATACGCACATCGGCCTCAAGAGCCGCTATGTCACGCCCAGGGCGGACCACCGCTTGAATCTAACCCGGCGTTTTACCCTGGCCCAGCCTCTGTCGCCGGACGACACGAGGGTCTACGTGGAACAAAATCCTGAGGGGACGGTCATGGCGGACCGCTGCCGCATGCTCAAATTCGGCGGCGAGCTGATAACCTACGCGGCGTATACAACCGAACCGCCCTATTGTTTCACGGGCTGCGAACGCGGCGCCTATGCGACAACGATCGAAAGCCATCCGCTCGGCCTTGCCGGAGGCATCCTCGATGTCAGCGAATTCGGCGGGACCAGCGTCTACTTGGACCAGCAGTCCAGCCTGCAGGACGAGATCGCGGACAAGCTGGCCGGCGCCTACAATGCCGGGTTCAGGTTCATCTATTTCGACGGCTCGGAAGGGACCAATCCGCCCTTCGAGTTCCATGTGCCCAACGCCCAGTACCGCGTCCTCAAGAAGCTGGCCAGTGCGCCCCTGTTCACGGAAGGTGCGGCCAAGGCCCACTTCAGCTGGCATTTCCTGAGCGGCGGCAATGCCTTCGACATTTTCCAGCCCGAGGAGTTCAAAGAGAAGATCCGGGAGTTCCCGGCCGAGGAGGCGCCGCGCATGCAGCGGGACTTCACACGGCTCAATTTCGGCTGGTGGGGCTTCTGGTCGCTCAGAACCCAGCCGGACATGTTCGAGTACGGCACGAGCCGGGCGGCCGCCTGGGATTGCCCGGTTACGGTCATGGAGAAAACGGAAGCGTTCAAAACGCATCCGCGCACCGACGATATCCTGGAGGTCATGCGGCGCTGGGAAGATGTCCGGGCGAAGAAGTGGCTGACGCCGGAACAGAAAAAGGCCCTGCAGAACCTGGAGCAGGAGCATATCCTGCTGATCGACGAAAACGGAGCTTACGAGCTGGCCCCGTACGATCCGATCACCGGCGCGGCCGGCGGGAACGGCAACCTGCTTGCGTTCGTGTTCGAACGGCAGGACGCACGCTATGTCGTGTACTGGCATGCGACGGGCAGCGGGACGCTCGACCTGCCGCTGGCTCCGGACGACGTGACGCTGCAGCATGAACTGGGCGGTCCGGCTTTGCCGGTTACAGCCCAGACCGATGGTGTTACCATTCCTGTCGCCGACCGCTGTTACCTGAAGAGCCTTTTGCCGAAAGAAAAGCTGATCGAGGCGTTCAAGAACGCCAGGCTGCGCTGAGTCGGGGAGGCGCTTTATGACTGCCGACGAGCAAGCTGTCCTGGACTACGCGCGCCGCAGCAAAGACCAGCTGTTCAAGTCCCTCGCGCGCCTGATCCAATTCGACAGCCAGAATTTCATCTCGGACGGCAGGGAGGGTGAATGCGCCCGTTACCTGGCCGGAGTATACCGCCAGCTGGGCCTGGAGACGGTTCTCTACAACCCGGACGACCTGCCGGGGTTTACGGATCATCCGGATTATCTGCCGGGCCGGAACACCTGTAACAGGCCGAATGTGGAGGGGATCTGGCCCGGTCTGGATCAGGCGGCGTCCGGGCAGGCGATCATGCTGGCAGCCCACACGGACACGATGCCGGCGGGAGATCGCGCCCGTTGGCACCATGATCCTTTTGGCGGCACAATCGAGCATAACCGGATCTACGGTCTGGGTGCGGGCGACGACAAGGCTGGGCTGGCTGCCGCGGCGTTTGCCGTTCGCGTTCTTAAGGACTGCAAGATCCGGCTGAACAAGCCGGTCATCCTTTCTGCTTATTGCGACGAGGAGTACGGCGGGGGCAACGGTGCCCTGGCTGCCAGTCTGCGCAACCGGCCGGACACGATCATCAACCTGGACGGCGGAAACTACGAGCTCTGGACGATCGCACCGGGCGGCTGCATGGTCACCATCCGGCTGCATAAGACCGAGACGACCGACAGCCTGGTCGACCTGTACCTGGTGCTGGAGCGCCTGATGAAAGAACTTCTCACGTTCGCCGCCAGACGGCGGGCGGAGCTGGGCCAGGTCCCGGAATATGCCGGGACCGACATGGAACGGTCCGCCTTCAGGCTTTATTCCATCAAGAGCCTCGACAACAGCCAGAGCGATCTGGATGTTTCCTTTGTCTACTACACCCTGAAAAACAAGGACGAGATCCAATCGGAGCTCGACGGAATGCTGCGAAATCTCGAGCCGGTCCTGCGGCAATACCTGGTCGAAACTACTGGCTTTCAAGCCGCGACCCGTTTCTTCCACTACGGACGCACCGATAAGAGCAACGGTGCGGCGGCGGTGCTGCAGCAGGCCGCATCGGAGGCGATCGGGCATCCCGTCGCGGAAAAAGGGTCCTGCCTGACGGATCTCTCCTTGTTTCTCAAGTATGGCAGTCCGGCCAGCCTGAATTTTGGCATCATCCGCGATTTCGCCCTGCCCGGCGGCGCGCACCAGCCGGATGAGTTCGTAGACTGTGATCAGTTCCTGGCCTACAGCCAGGCATTGATCCTGTTCTTGCTGCGCTTCGGCGGGATCGCCGGCAAATAGGAAGGAAACGAGTATTTATGGTCAACGCATCGGGGAAAATACGGGTCGGCATCGTCGGAATGGGGCGAACGGCGGCCTTCATGCGCCCGGTGGCCGCGCATCCCCATGCAACGCTGGCGGCCGTGTGCGATCTTCGTGAAGACATTTGCCGGACGGCGCTGAACCGCTATGGCATCGAGGCGCCGCAACCGGCCATCTACACAGATTACGAGACCATGCTGCAAGCAGGCGTCCTGGACGCCGTGATCATCGGAACTCCGGTCTACGCGCATGTGCCGCAGAGCATCCAGGCGCTGGAGGAGAACATCCACGTCTTTTCCGAGGTGCCGGCGACCTGGTCGCTGGATGAAGCCAAAGCCCTGGTTCGCGCCTGCCGGGCGAGCCGCGCCACCTATATGATGGGCGAGAACAGCTGCTACGACCGATCGATCATGACCGTTCGGAGCATGATCGAGGACGGCGTTTTCGGGTATATCCACTATGCCGAGGGCGAGTACATCCACGAATGCCTCTCCCTGCTCAAGACGACCCCCTGGCGTGAGGCGCTGTACGCGCAAAACGGCCTGGTGTACACGACGCACGAGATTGGGCCGATCATGTCCCTGATCGGCTGGGACCGCATCGCGCGCTTGTCTGCGATTGGCAGCGGGTCGCATTTCACCGACAAAAACGGTCAGCCTTACGCGCAGGAAACGCGCCTGGTCATGCAGGCCCAGACCGCGCAAGGCCGGCTGGTTCGCGTCTGCCAGGATTTCCAGTCGCCGGGCACCCACAGCCACCACCGTTATGTCGCCCAGGGCGTCAAAGGCCGGTTCGAATCGGGGTACCGCGATTTTCCCGCCCAGGTCATGGCGACATCGATCCAGGACGAAAAAGGAAGCCTGGTCTGGAAGAACTTAAGCGAATTCGAAGCGAACTATCTGCCGGATATCTGGAAGCGTTCCGAAGCGGAAGCGAAAAAACACGGCCACGGCGGTTCCGACTATGTCCTGATCAACGATTATCTCGACGCGTTGTGGGCCGAAAAACCGCTGCCGATCGATGTCTGGAAAGCGCTGGACATGTCGCTGCCGGGTATCCTGAGCGTCGCATCCGTCCGGCAGCAGGGGGCATGGGTCGATGTGCCGGATCCGCGCACGTGGTATTAGGGACTACTCATTTCTTAGCAGTCCCTTAGAAAGGGGAAACGATGGCGCTGATTGATATCACGGCGGTGGATCGAACGGTCTATGCCGACCGCATCCGGGATTTCCTGCCGGATTCCCTGATCGACGTCCATACGCATGTCTTTCCGGAGGCGCCGCCCATCTCCGGACCGGCACGGACCGTGACTTGGCCGTCGCGGGTGGCGTCCTGCAATCCGATTGAAGATCTCGATGAAACCGCCCGGCT
>Ga0172382_10004385_pt1 | contig 21627 bp, 22 predicted proteins | sample Leawel138RmetaG_FD_122245 | JGI IMG/M metagenome (GOLD analysis project Ga0172382, IMG submission 122245) | Leachate microbial communities from a municipal landfill in Southern Ontario, Canada - Leachate well 138R metaG | ecosystem: Engineered > Solid waste > Landfill > Unclassified | place... | reverse complement strand
CCTGGTGGTATCGCTGGCGTTCTACGGCATGTCGACCTTCGAAGGTCCGATGATGGCGATCAAGACCGTCAACGCCCTCTCCCACTACACCGACTGGACCATCGGCCACGTACACGCCGGCGCCCTCGGCTGGGTCGCCATGGTGTCGATCGGTGCGCTGTACCACCTGATTCCGAAGGTCTTCGGTCGCGAGCAAATGCACAGCATCGGCCTGATCAACAGCCACTTCTGGCTGGCTACCATCGGCACCGTGCTCTACATCGCCTCGATGTGGGTCAACGGCATCGCCCAGGGCCTGATGTGGCGCGCGATCAACGAAGACGGCACGCTCACCTACTCCTTCGTCGAAGCACTGGAAGCCAGTCACCCCGGCTTCGTAGTCCGCATGATCGGTGGTGCGATCTTCTTCACCGGCATGCTGGTGATGGCCTACAACACCTGGCGCACCGTGCAGGCTGCCAAGCCGGCCGAGTACGACGCTGCCGCGCAGATCGCCTGAGGAGCCTAGGGAATGAAATCGCACGAAAAACTCGAGAAGAACGTCGGTCTGCTGACCCTGTTCATGATCCTGGCAGTGAGCATCGGCGGCCTGACCCAGATAGTTCCGCTGTTCTTCCAGGATGCGGTCAACGAGCCGGTCGAGGGCATGAAGCCCTACACCGCACTGCAGCTGGAAGGCCGTGACATCTACATCAAGGAAGGTTGTGTCGGCTGCCACTCGCAGATGATCCGTCCGTTCCGCGCCGAGACCGAGCGCTACGGCCACTACTCCGTTGCGGGAGAAAGCGTCTACGACCATCCGTTCCTGTGGGGCTCCAAGCGCACCGGTCCGGACCTGGCTCGCGTCGGCGGCCGCTACTCCGACGACTGGCACCGTGCCCACCTGTTCAACCCGCGCAACGTGGTACCGGAATCGAAGATGCCGTCCTACCCGTGGCTGGTCGAGAACACCCTCGACGGCAAGGACACCGCCAAGAAAATGCAGGCGCTGCGTACCCTCGGCGTGCCTTACACCGAAGAAGACATTGCCGGCGCACGGGAAGCCGTCAAGGGCAAGACCGAGATGGATGCCATGGTGGCCTATCTGCAGGTCCTCGGCACCGCGCTTACCAACAAGCGTTGAACCGTTACGCCTAAGAGAGACGACGGTTGCGCGGCAACCGTCAGGGACTTAAATCGCGGACAGCCAGAGTGCCTCGGGCTGTCCAGGAGTAGCACATGAGCACATTCTGGAGTGGATACATCGCCCTGCTAACGCTGGGCACCATCGTCGCTCTGTTCTGGCTGATCTTCGCCACCCGCAAGGGTGAATCGGCCGGTACGACCGACAAGACCATGGGTCACTCTTTCGACGGCATCGAGGAGTACGACAACCCGCTGCCCAAGTGGTGGTTCATGCTGTTCATCGGCACGCTGCTGTTCGGCATTCTGTACCTGGTGCTCTACCCCGGTCTCGGTAACTGGAAGGGCGTGCTGCCGGGCTACGAGAACGGCTGGACCCAGGAAAAGGAATGGCAGCGTGAAATGGACCAGGCCGAGCAGAAATATGGCCCGATCTTCGCCAAGTATGCATCCATGAGCGTCGAGCAGCTGGCTCAGGATGAACAGGCGCTGAAAATGGGCAGCCGCCTTTTTGCCAACTATTGCGCCATCTGCCACGGCTCCGATGCCAAAGGCTCGATGGGCTTCCCCAACCTGGCCGACCACGAGTGGCGCTGGGGCGGCGAGCCTGACGCGATCAAGGCCAGCATCCTCAATGGCCGCATCGGTGCCATGCCGGCCTGGGGTCAGGTCATCGGCGAAGAAGGCGTGGCGAACGTGGCAGCCTATGTGCGCGCCGAACTCGCCGGTCTGCCGTTGCCTGAAGGTACGCAAGCCGATCTGGCCGCTGGCAAGGCTGTCTTCGCGCAGAACTGCGTGGCTTGCCACGGTGCAGCTGGCGAGGGAATGGCAATGCTCGGCGCGCCCAAGCTGACCAACCCGGCTGGCTGGATCTACGGTTCGAGCCTGGGGCAGCTGCAACAGACCATCCGCCACGGTCGTAACGGGCAGATGCCGGCGCAGCAGCAGTACCTGGGCAATGACAAGGTGCACCTGCTCGCCGCTTACGTTTACAGCCTGTCACAAAAACCGGAACAACTCGCCCGCCAGTGAGTCTCAAGGGGCGGTACACTCGGACCGCCCTCTTGACCTTGTCCCGACACAAGTTTTTCTCGCCTGCGACGTTCTGTCGCAGGTGCTTCGACCAGCCGCACTACCCCCCTTCCGCACTCACGTCCTAAGCTTTGCCGATTGGTCCGCCGAGCCCCCGCAACTACGCGAAAACGCCGGAGATCAGCGCACCGGAACGGCGCAAAAACGACCTTGTAGAACGTCTGGAAAACGCTTGGATTCTGGGTTTTGACGCGTTGCGAGCGCCCCGCAGCCGTTTGCATTGCCCCCCTGCTTTATCCATACTCGCCGCCGTTTTTGCCTTTGAAAATGCCATTAGCGTGGAAGCCTTTGCATGAGCACAGCAATAAGTGAGTCTGCTTATAACTATAAGGTGGTCCGCCAATTCGCCGTCATGACGGTGATCTGGGGGATCGTGGGGATGGGTCTGGGTGTGCTGATTGCCGCACAATTGGTGTGGCCTTCGCTCAACTTCGATCTGCCGTGGACAAGCTTCGGTCGACTGCGACCGCTGCATACCAACGCGGTGATTTTCGCCTTCGGCGGTAGCGCACTGTTCGCCACCTCCTATTACGTGGTGCAGCGCACCTGCCAGGCGCGCCTGTTCTCCGACAGCCTCGCAGCCTTCACCTTCTGGGGTTGGCAGGCGGTGATCGTCCTCGCGGTCATCACGTTGCCGCAGGGCTTCACCAGCTCGAAGGAATATGCCGAGCTGGAATGGCCGATCGACATCCTCCTGGCCATCGTCTGGGTTTCCTACGCGCTGGTGTTTTTCGGCACCATCATGAAGCGCAAGGCCAAGCACATTTATGTGGGTAATTGGTTCTTCGGTGGCTTCATCCTGGTCACGGCGATGCTGCACATCGTCAACAACCTGGAAATCCCGGTCAGCTGGTTCAAGTCCTACTCGATCTACTCGGGTGCTACCGATGCGATGGTGCAGTGGTGGTACGGCCACAACGCCGTGGGCTTCTTCCTGACCACCGGTTTCCTCGGCATGATGTACTACTTCGTGCCGAAGCAGGCCGAGCGTCCGGTGTATTCCTATCGCCTGTCGATCGTTCACTTCTGGGCGCTGATCACCCTTTATATCTGGGCCGGCCCCCACCACCTGCACTACACCGCGCTGCCGGACTGGGCGCAGTCGCTGGGCATGGTGATGTCGATCATCCTGCTGGCACCGAGCTGGGGCGGCATGATCAACGGCATGATGACCCTGTCGGGAGCTTGGCATAAGCTGCGCACCGACCCGATCCTGCGCTTCCTGGTGGTATCCCTGGCGTTCTACGGCATGTCGACCTTCGAAGGTCCGATGATGGCGATCAAGACCGTCAACGCCCTGTCCCACTACACCGACTGGACCATCGGCCACGTACACGCCGGCGCCCTCGGCTGGGTAGCGATGATCACCATCGGTTCGATGTATCACCTGATCCCGAAGGTCTTCGGCCGTGAGCAAATGCACAGCATCGGCCTGATCAACGCGCACTTCTGGCTGGCGACCATCGGCACCGTGCTCTATATCGCCTCGATGTGGGTCAACGGCATTACCCAGGGTCTGATGTGGCGCGCGGTCAACGAAGACGGCACGCTCACCTACTCCTTCGTCGAAGCACTGGAAGCCAGCCACCCCGGGTTCATCGTCCGCGCTCTGGGCGGTGCGTTCTTCCTCGCCGGCATGCTGCTGATGGCTTACAACTCCTGGCGCACCATTCGTGCCGCCAAGCCAGCCCAGTACGACGCTGCCGCGCAGATCGCTTGAGGAATCGAATCTAAATGAAACAGCACGAGAAACTAGAGAAGAACATTGGTCTGCTGACCCTGTTCATGATCCTGGCAGTGAGCATCGGCGGCCTGACCCAGATCGTTCCGCTGTTCTTCCAGGATGCGGTCAACGAGCCGGTCGAGGGTATGAAGCCCTACACGGCGCTGCAGCTCGAAGGCCGTGACCTGTATATCCGCGAAGGCTGCGTCGGCTGCCACTCGCAAATGGTCCGTCCGTTCCGCGCCGAGACCGAGCGCTACGGCCACTACTCCGTCGCGGGTGAGAGCGTCTACGACCATCCGTTCCTGTGGGGCTCCAAGCGTACCGGTCCGGACCTGGCTCGCGTCGGCGGCCGCTACTCCGACGACTGGCACCGTGCTCACCTGTTCAACCCGCGCAACGTGGTACCGGAATCGAAGATGCCGTCCTACCCGTGGCTGGTCGAGAGCACCCTGGATGGCAAGCACACTGCCCGGAAGATGGAAGCGCTGCGTACCCTCGGCGTGCCCTATACCGACGAAGACATCGCCGGTGCTCGGGATGCCGTCAAAGGCAAGACCGAAATGGACGCCATGGTGGCCTATCTGCAGGTCCTCGGCACTGCACTCACGAACAAACGGTAACGCATGATGGATATCGGGACTCTTCGCGGCCTGGGCACTGTGTTGGTTTTCGTCGCTTTCGTCGGCGTCGTGCTCTGGGCCTACAGCAGCAAACGCAAGAATAGCTTTGACGAAGCCGCCAACCTGCCATTCGCGGACGACGAGACCGACGCCAAGAAGCGTGATGAAGAAGCTTCCAGGAGTAATAAATAAATGACCTCGTTTTGGAGTGGGTACATCACCCTGCTGACCCTCGGCACCATCGCCGCTCTGGTCTGGCTATTGCTGGCCACTCGCAAGGGACAACGCCACGACAGCACCGAAGAAACCGTCGGCCATTCCTATGACGGCATCGAGGAATACGACAACCCGCTGCCGCGCTGGTGGTTCATGCTGTTCGTCGCCACCGTCATCTTTGCCCTGGGCTATCTGGTTCTCTACCCGGGCCTGGGTAACTGGAAAGGTATCCTGCCCGGCTACGAGGGTGGCTGGACCCAGGTGAAGGAATGGCAGCGCGAAATGGACAAGGCCGGCGAGCAGTACGGCCCGCTGTACGCCAAGTACGCCGCCATGCCGGTTGAGGAAGTCGCCCGCGATCCGCAGGCACTGAAGATGGGTGGCCGTCTGTTTGCATCGAACTGCTCGGTCTGCCACGGTTCCGACGCCAAGGGCGCCTACGGCTTCCCGAACCTGACCGACAACGACTGGCTGTACGGTGGCGAGCCCGACACCATCAAGACCACCATCCTGCACGGCCGCCAGGCCGCCATGCCGGCCTGGAAGGACGTGATCGGTGAAGAAGGCATCCGCAACGTGGCTGGCTATGTACGCAGCCTGAGCGGCCGTGATACCCCAGAGGGTATCAGCGTGGACGTTGAGCAGGGTCAAAAGATCTTTGCTACCAATTGCGTAGTCTGTCATGGACCTGATGCCAAGGGCATCGCTGCGATGGGCGCACCGAACCTGACCGACAATGTCTGGCTGTACGGTTCCAGCTTCGCCCAGATTCAGCAAACCCTGCGCTATGGTCGTAACGGCCGCATGCCAGCCCAGGAAGCTATCCTTGGCAACGACAAGGTGCACCTGCTGGCCGCATACGTTTACAGCCTGTCCCAGCAGCCGGAGAACTGACTCCGGCGGGGTCGGAAGCGACCACCTGTCGCACCTGACCCCGTATCTCCGGGCGTACCATTCGCAGCTGAACAGAAAAATGATCCCGATCGGCATGCATCGGTCGGGACACCCACCTTCCGCCGTGGTATGCACTTGATGACTGAGCAGATTCCCGTTCGCGATGTAACTCCTCCGGCCAAGGTCGCAGCCTCCAATGACCTTTACGCCGCCCGTGAAAAAATCTACACCCGTGCCTTCAGTGGCCTGTTTCGCAACCTGCGACGCGTAGGCGGCGCAGCGCTGTTCATCCTGTTCTTCGGCACGGTCTGGCTCAACTGGGATGGCCGCCAGGCCGTCTGGTGGGATTTGCCGGAGCGCAAGTTCCACATCTTCGGGGCAACCTTCTGGCCCCAGGACTTCATGCTGCTGTCGTGGCTGCTGATCATCTGCGCCTTCGGTCTGTTCTTCATTACCGTGTTCGCCGGACGCGTCTGGTGTGGCTATACCTGTCCGCAGAGCGTGTTCACCTGGGTGTTCATGTGGGCCGAGAAGATCACCGAGGGTGATCGCAACCAGCGCATGAAGCTGGACAAGGCACCGATGAGCGCCAACAAGTTCCTGCGCAAGTTCGCCAAACACGCGATCTGGATTGCCGTCGGCGTTCTCGTCGCCATCACTTTCGTCGGCTACTTCACACCGATTCGTCAGCTCGTCCCCGACCTCGTCACTCTCCAGGTCAATGGCTGGACGGCCTTCTGGATCGGCTTCTTCACGCTCGCCACGTACGGCAGCGCCGGCTTCCTGCGCGAGCAGGTGTGCATCTATATGTGTCCTTACGCGCGCTTCCAGAGCGTGATGTTCGACAAGGACACCCTCATCGTTTCCTACGATCCGCGTCGCGGCGAGAAGCGCGGCCCGCGCAAGAAGGAAGCGGACTACAAGGCCATGGGGCTGGGCGACTGCATCGACTGCACCATGTGCGTGCAGGTCTGCCCGACCGGCATCGACATCCGCGATGGTCTGCAGATCGAATGCATCGGCTGCGCGGCGTGCATCGACGCCTGCGACGCGATCATGGACAAGATGAACTACCCACGCGGGCTCATTAGCTACACCACCGAGCACAATCTCTCCGGCCAGCAAACCCACCTGCTGCGTCCGCGCCTGATCGGCTACGCCGTGGCGCTGAGCGTGATGATCGGACTGTTCGCCTACGCGGTGTACGACCGCCCGCTGGTCAAGCTGGACGTTCTCAAGGACCGCGTACTGTATCGCGAGAACGAGCAAGGTCGGATCGAGAACGTCTACACCCTCAAAGTGATGAACAAGGCCCAGCACGCGCAGAGCTTCGTCATCACGACGTCCGGGTTGGACGGGCTGGCCTACGAAGGCCGCAGCGAAGTTCGTGCGCAGGCTGGCGAGCTGGTCACCATTCCGGTCGAACTGTCCATGACGCCGGAGAAGCTGCCATCCAGCACCAATGAGATCGTCTTCCACATCAAATCGATGGACGACGAGTCGATCAGCGATGAGGCTGACAGCCGCTTCATCGGCCCAAGCATCCGTTAAACAAGGTTCTGCATGCGCTCCAATAACGAACAGACGCGTTGGTACACCCAGTTCTGGGCCTGGTTCGTCATCGGCATCCTGCTGATCTCGGTGATACTCGGGGTGTCGATGTTGACCATCGCGATCCGCAACGCCGACAGCCTGGTCGCCGACAACTATTACGATGCCGGCAAAGGCATCAACCAGTCGCTGGAGCGCGAGAAACTCGCCGAAAACCTGGGGATGCGCGCGCAGCTGGTGCTGAATGAGCAGCGCGGACTGGCCGAGATCAAGCTCAGCGGTGCCAGCAAGCCCCAGCAGCTGGTGCTGAACCTGCTTTCGCCGACGCAGCCGGAGCGGGATCGCCGCATCGTCCTGCAACCGCAGGGCGATGGTTTCTACCAGGGTCAGATGCAGGAATCGGTCAGTGGCCGGCGCTTCATCGAACTGCTCGGCCGGGAAGGCGAGCAGGACTGGCGCCTTTACGGAGAGCGGACCATCGAGCCCGGCCAATCACTGGAACTGATTCCTTGAGCCTCTGATGGCCCAGCCTACCCCCTGCTACCACTGCGGCCTGCCGGTTCCGACCGGCAGCCACTACCAGACGCTCGTACTCGGCCAGATCCGAGCGATGTGTTGCCCAGGCTGCCAGGCCGTGGCGGAAACCATCGTCAAGAGCGGTCTCGAGAGCTACTACCAGCACCGCAGCGACGCAGCGATCAATCCGCAAGCCCTACCCGAGGCGCTCAGCGACGAACTGGCGCTGTACGATCGTCAGGACGTGCAGCAGCCGTTCATCAAGCATGACGGTGAGCTGGCCAGCACTTCCCTGCTGATCGAAGGCATCAGTTGCGCCGCCTGCGGCTGGCTGATCGAACGGCATCTCAAAGGGGTCGATGGCGTAGCCGAGGCCAGCCTCAATCTTTCCAATCATCGCCTGCAGGTACGCTGGAGCGACGCCCGCCTGCCACTCAGCGAGCTGCTGGCAGAGCTACGTCGCATCGGTTACGCCGCGCACCCCTATCATCCCGATCAGGCCGCCGAACACCTGGCCAGAGAGAATCGTCGGGCCATGCGTCAGCTCGGCGTTGCCGGGCTGCTGTGGATGCAGGTGATGATGGCGACGATGGCCACCTGGCCGGAATTCAATCTCGATCTTTCCGCCGGCATGGCCAGCATCCTGCGCTGGACGGCGCTGCTGCTCACAACACCCATCGTCTTCTACTGCTGCACCGATTTTTTCAAAGGTGCGCTACGCGATCTGCGCACTCGTCACCTGACCATGGACGTCTCGGTCTCGCTGGCCATCGGCGGTGCGTACATCGCCGGCATATGGTCGACACTCACCGGCCAAGGCGAACTGTATTTCGATGCGGTCGGGATGTTCGCTCTGTTCCTGCTCGCCGGCCGCTATCTGGAACGACGCGCTCGCGAGCGGACCGCCGCGGCCACTGCGCAGCTGGTCAATCTGCTGCCCGCCTCCTGTCTGAAGCTGGACGAAGCCGGACACAGCAGCCGAATCCTGCTCAGCGAACTGCAGGTCGGTGATCGGGTGCTGGTGCAACCCGGCGCGCTGATTCCGGCCGACGGTGTTATTGCCAGCGGCCAGTCGAGCGTTGACGAATCGGTGCTGACCGGCGAGTACCTGCCGCTGGCGCGCGGCGTCGGCGATAGCGTGACCGCCGGCACGCTGAACGTCGAAGGTCCGCTGACCGTTGCAGTCCAGGCACTGGGCGACGACACCCGCCTCTCGGCAATCGTTCGCCTGCTCGAACGCGCCCAGGCAGACAAGCCGAGACTGGCAGAACTCGCCGACCGTGTCGCGCAATGGTTTCTTCTGATCGTATTGGTAGTCGCCACGGTGGTGGGGCTGGTCTGGTGGCAGATCGATTCGGCGCGGGCGTTCTGGATCGTGCTCGCGCTGCTCGTCGCCACCTGTCCCTGTGCGCTGTCACTGGCGACGCCGACCGCGCTGACCACCGCGACGGGTACGCTGCACAAACTTGGGCTGCTGTTGACCCGGGGGCATGTGCTGGAAGGACTCAACCAGATCGACACTGTAATTTTCGACAAGACCGGCACCCTCACCGAAGGCCGCCTGACGCTCACAGCCGTGCACAGTCTCGGCGCGCTGGATGGCGATGCGTGTCTGGCGCTGGCTGCAGCGCTGGAAAACCGCTCGGAGCATCCGATTGCACGAGCGTTCGGACGCGCGCCGCAGCCGGCAGACACGGTGGACAGCGTGCCCGGTTTGGGCCTGCAAGGTAGCGTGGGCGGGCGTAACCTACGCATCGGCCAGCCGGCCTTCGTCGCAGCGGGTTACGGCGCTGCGGCACCGGTGATTCCCGGGGATCAGGGTCAATGGCTGCTGCTCGGCGACGAACAGGGACCGCTTGCCTGGTTGGTACTGGACGATCGCCTGCGCGAGGACGCTCCCGCCCTGCTTGCTGCCTGCCGGCGCAAGGGCTGGAAGACCGCGCTGCTCTCCGGCGACAGCTCACCGATGGTTGGACAGATCGCCGAGCAGCTGGGCATCGATCAGGCTGAAGGCGGCCTGACGCCAGCGGCCAAGCTGGCGCGTCTGCAGGAAATCCAGGGACAGGGGCATCGCGTGCTGATGCTGGGCGATGGCGTCAACGATGTGCCCATTCTGGCCGCCGCTGATATCAGCGTGGCGATGGGTTCGGCAACCGATCTCGCAAAAACCAGCGCCGATGCGGTTCTGCTGTCCAACCGTTTGCATAGCCTGGTGCATGCCTTCGAAATCGCCCGCCGCAGCCGTAGGATCATCGTCGAGAACCTTGCGTGGGCCAGCCTCTACAACGGCCTTATCCTGCCGTTCGCCGCCATTGGCTGGGTTACTCCGCTGTGGGCCGCGCTAGGCATGTCCGCCAGCTCGCTGCTGGTGGTCCTGAACGCCCTGCGCCTGACGCGACATTAGGACTGGACCTTCCGCGCCCGGCTCCGCGACACTGAACTTTCCCTCGTAACCGGAGATTCGCTATGGCTGCTCTATACATTCTGATTCCGGTTGCCGTTGTCCTGGTCGCTGTGGCGATCTGGATATTCTTCTGGGCCGTGGATAGCGGCCAGTACGACGATCTCGACGGCCCGGCGCACAGCATCCTTTTCGATGACGACGAAGCCCCGCAGGCGTCCTCGGAACAACAGCCGCGCCGTCCGCAGGCTGGTGAGGAGAAATCCGATCGTGACTGAGCTGGCGCCGCTGCTGCTTTCGGCGTTGGTGCTCGGGCTGCTCGGCGGCGGGCACTGCCTGGGTATGTGCGGCGGATTGATGGGCGCTCTGACGCTGGCGATTCCGCCCGAGCAGCGGGGCAAGCGGTTGCGCCTGCTGCTGGCCTACAACGTCGGCCGTATCCTGAGCTATGCCCTGGCGGGGCTGCTCATCGGTCTTGCTGGCTGGGCAGTGGCCAATAGCCCCGCAGCACTGGCGCTGCGCGTCATTGCGGCGCTGCTGCTGATCGGCATGGGACTTTACCTGGCTGGCTGGTGGAGCGGCCTGACGCGTGTGGAAGCGCTGGGACGCGGCCTCTGGAGTCACATCCAGCCCTATGCCAGCCGCTTGATGCCGGTCACCAGCCTCCCGCGCGCACTGCTGCTCGGCGCGCTGTGGGGTTGGCTGCCTTGCGGTCTGGTCTACAGCACATTGCTCTGGTCAGCCAGCCAGGGCGATGCACTCGACAGCGCGCTGTTGATGCTGGCGTTTGGGTTGGGCACCTGGCCCGTGCTGCTGGCCACCGGGCTGGCGGCCGAACGGCTGACGACATTGCTGCGCAAGCGCGGCATCCGCGTCATCGGCGGTGTGATGGTCATCCTGTTCGGCCTCTGGACCGTGCCCGGCCCGCATCAGCAGTGGCTCATGGGGCACGGTGGCGTCTCGGCGCATTCGGCGCACTGACAGCGACACACAGCGGGCGCGTTCGCCGCCTGCTCATCACGGCTCTTTTGGCATCTGCCGCTTGTGCGCCGTCTTGTCGTAGGTCTCGACGATGATACGCGCGGCCTCTGCCGATACCGGCTGCCCGAGCAGGAAGGCATCGATGTCACGATAGGCCACTCCGTGCGCCTCCTCGTCCGGCCGACCCGGCATCAGCTCTTCCAGATCCGCAGTCGGCACCTTGTGCACCAGCTGTGCGGGGGCACCAAGGGCTGCGGCCAGCTGGCGCACCTGCCCTTTCACCAAGCCGGCAAGCGGTGTGAGATCGCACGCCCCATCACCGAACTTGGTGTAGAACCCCATTACCGCCTCGGCCGCATGGTCGGTGCCGATCACCAAGCCCTGCCGCGCATTGGCGATGGTGTATTGCGCCACCATACGCATCCGCGCCTTGGTGTTGCCGAGCACGAAGTCGCGCTTGCCAGCCGGCAGCGGAGCCAGCGCCTCGGTAGCCTCTGCGAGCCCGAGTACCGCGGCAGCTATGTTCACCGTGTGGCACTCATCGGGTTGGATAGTCTCAATCGCCAGCTGTGCTTCATGCTCGTCATGCTGAGTCTGGTACGGCAGGCGCACCGCGATGAAACGGTAGTCATCACCCTCACCCGCCGCACGCATCTCCTCCACCGCACGTTGTGCGAGCAGGCCCGCGGTCGTCGAATCGACACCACCACTGATGCCAAGCACCAGCGTCTTCATTCCCGACTCACGCAGACAGTTCTGGATGAACCGGACCCTGCGATCGATTTGCGCCTGGATTGCGGCGTCCCCATCAAAGGGCAGCTGGACTCCGAGCGCGGCGGCAATTTCGGCTTGGCGACTGTGCATGTTTTCTCCTGGCCTGAGGCGCAAATGAACATGGAGGGCTGGGTACTCATCCGACCACGATCGGCCGAGATTTCTCTGGTTCGAACCGCTGATCTGGATGGCGCGGCTAGCGTCAGGGCTAGTTTGATACAGGTCAAGTCGATTGACAGGCGCCCCCCCTAGAATCCGGCCACCGCTGCCAAAACCGGGAAGCCATATGCTCAATTCCATTCGTTGGGATGCCGACCTGATCCGTCGCTACGATCAGGCAGGGCCGCGCTATACCTCCTATCCGACGGCAGTACAGTTCAACGGCGGCATCGGTTCGTTCGAATTGCTGCATGCGCTGCGCAGCAGCCGCCACGCCTCCCGCCCGCTCTCGCTCTACGTCCACCTGCCGTTCTGCGCCAACATTTGCTACTACTGCCGCTGCAACAAGGTCATCACCAAGGACCACGGCCGCGTGCTGCCCTATCTGGAGCGACTCGAGAAAGAAATCGAGCTGGTAGCACGCCACCTCGGGCCGGATCAGGTGGTGGAGCAACTGCACTTTGGCGGCGGAACACCGACATTTCTCAGTCATGACGAACTGCGTCGCCTGATGGCTCACCTGCGCAAGCACTTCAATCTGCAGGATGACGATCATGGCGACTTCAGCATTGAAATCGATCCGCGTGAGGCCGACTGGTCCACGATGGGACTGCTGCGCGAACTAGGCTTCAACCGAATCAGCGTCGGCGTCCAGGATCTGGACCCGGAGGTCCAGCGTGCCGTCAACCGCATGCAGACGCTGGAGCAGACCAGTACGCTCATCGAAGCTGCACGCACTTTGCAATTTCACTCGGTAAACATCGATCTCATCTACGGCCTGCCGCTGCAGACGCCCGAGCGCTTCGCCAAAACGGTGGCGACTGTCATTGCGCTACAACCGGATCGGTTGTCGTTGTTCAACTATGCCCATCTGCCGGAACGCTTCATGCCGCAGCGGCGTATCAATGCCGCTGATCTTCCCAGCCGCGCCGACAAGCTCGCTATGCTCCAGCGCAGCATCGAGCAGCTGACAGATGCAGGCTATCGCTACATCGGCATGGATCACTTTGCGCTACCCGATGACGACCTGGCGATGGCTCAGGAGGACGGCACACTGCAGCGCAACTTCCAGGGCTATACCACCCACGGGCATTGCGACCTCATCGGTCTGGGCGTCTCGGCGATCAGCCAGGTCGGCGATCTCTACAGCCAGAACAGCAGCGACATCACCGTCTACCAGCACACGCTCGACCAAAACCAGCTGCCTACCACACGCGGCCTGCGCTGCAGTGAGGACGACCGCATCCGGCGGATGGTGATTCAGAAACTCATCTGTGATTACGAACTGAGCTTTGCCAGCATCGAGCAGACCTTCTCGATCGATTTCAAGAGTTACTTCCGTGCCGTCTGGCCACAACTCGAGCAGATGGCCGCTGACGGTCTGGTCGAGCTGAGCGAACATCATCTGATTGTCCAGCCCGCTGGGCGGCTGCTGGTCCGGGCAATCTGCATGTTGTTCGATCACTATCTCACCGATACTGCGGACCAGCGTTATTCGCGCATCATCTAGATAACGAAAAAGTTCCATCTTGTCGCATGCAACCTCGGGCCGATTGGATATTGCCGCCCGCTGGGGTAACCTTGCCCGATATACACAGGCTCTCTGGAAACCCCCATGCCCGAGTCGATCAAGATCCGCGCGCAGCGCCAAGCCCATTGCAAGGATTGCAGCCTTTCCGGCCTCTGTTTGCCGCTTTCCTTGAATATGCAGGACATGGACGCGCTCGATGACATCGTCAAGCGCGGACGACCGCTGAAAAAAGGTGAAACTCTGTTTCGTCAGGGCGACGCCTTCAGTTCGGTATTCGCGGTGCGTTCCGGCGCACTGCGCACATTCAGCGTCACCGATGGTGGCGAGGAGCAGATCACCGGCTTCCATCTGCCGAGCGAAATGGTCGGGCTGTCCGGCATGGATACCGAGAGCTACCCGGTCTCCGCACAGGCGCTGGAAACGACGTCGGTGTGCGAGATCCCCTTCGAGCGCCTCGACGAATTGAGCGTGCTGCTGCCGCAGCTGCGCCGCCAACTCATGCGCATCATGAGCCGCGAAATTCGGGACGATCAGCAGATGATGCTGCTGCTATCGAAGAAAACGGCCGACGAACGCATTGCGACGTTCCTGATCAACCTGTCGGCGCGCTTCAGTGCTCGCGGCTTCTCAGCCAATCAGTTCCGCCTGCCAATGTCGCGTAACGAAATCGGCAACTACCTGGGTTTGGCGGTCGAGACAGTCTCGCGCGTTTTCACCCGTTTCCAGCAGAACGGTCTGCTCGAGGCCGAAGGCAAGGAAGTCCGCATTCTTGACTCCATCGGTCTGTGCGCCCTGGCTGGCGGCAGCATGGACGCTCAGTAGACCGCCAGGGTGCGCGCATGATCTTCGATGAATTCAGCATCAAGACCCTGATCCGCCCAGTACCGGACTTCCCCCGCCCCGGCGTGATCTTTCGCGATATCACGCCGCTGCTGCAGTCACCCAAAGCCTTGCGCATGGTCGCCGACAGCCTCATCCAGCGCTATGTGGAAGCGGAATTCAGCCACATCGGCGCACTGGATGCGCGCGGCTTTCTGCTCGGTTCGATTCTCGCCTACGAACTGAACAAACCGTTGGTGCTGTTTCGCAAGCAGGGCAAGCTGCCGGCGGATGTCCTTTCGCAGACCTACTGCACGGAATACGGCGAAGCGCAGCTTGAAATCCATGCCGACAGCCTGTGCGAAGGCGATTCGGTCGTGCTTTTCGATGATCTGATCGCAACCGGCGGTACGCTGATTGCCGCGGCGCAACTCGTTCGCCGGATGCGCGCGACCGTCCACGAAGCGGCCGCAATCATCGATCTGCCGGAACTTGGCGGCTCGCGCAAACTGCAGGACATGGACATTCCCACCTTCACGCTCACAGCGTTCTCGCTCAAAGATCGCTGAGCAAGAATATCTATTGAGGGCGGCTTTCATGCGCGTGTTTCGCGGCTTTCTGTTCGCCCTGCTGACAATGACCAGCGTGGCCCATGCGCTGGATCGCAATGCGCTGCTGGATGAGGCCAATCTGCTGTTGCTGCCGCGCGAACGAGCAATACCAGCGCTGCAACTGGTCGATCAGGATGGCCAAGCGTTCGACACCCGTGATCTGCATGGCCGCTGGCACCTGCTGTTCCTTGGTTTCACCGCCTGCCCGGACGTTTGCCCAACCACACTCAGCGATCTGCGTCGCCTGCTTGGTCGTTTGCAGCCCGAGGTACGTGAGCGCGTTCAGGTGGTGCTCGTCAGCGTGGATCCGGCGCGCGACACGCCGGAACGCCTGAAGCAATATCTCGCCTACTACCGCTCAGGATTCAAGGGATTGACCGGCGAACTGTCCGAGCTGACGAAGCTGTCCAAGGCGCTCGGCCTACCCTTCGTACCCGCGAATCAAACAGATGGCGATTACAGCGTAAGCCACAGCGGCAACATCGCACTCGTTGCGCCAGACGGTAGCCTGCGTGGGCATATACGCGCGCCACTTAAGCTGGATGGCTTGGTAGATGCGCTGCCAGAACTGGTCAAGAGCCAGTAACGTCCAGCGTCAGTGGCAATCCAGGGTGTCGGCCAAGACGTAGGCCTGAAACGCGACATCATCGATGGCCTGCTCGACGAGTGCCTGCAGTCGCCCATTGGCGTGCCACTGCTGCTGTAGTGCCTCCACCTTCTCCTGCAGCTCCGGCGGCCTTGCTGCCACCCACAGATGCATGTCCGCATCCGCAAGGCGCGGCAGGAGACGGCTGAAGCGGCGCCACTCAGGCAGTTCGGCAATGTTCTCCAGCAAGCCCGCATCCTCGACGACAACGCGGCACTCGCCCAGCTTCAAACCAATCAACGCCTCGGCCGAGCTGGGATAAGGGCGTGCAATGGCGCCAAAGCGCGCCGCCACGGCTGCCATCTGCGGATTGCCTGCCGCGATGCAGAACGATTCACCATGCAGCTGCGCCCACTCGCGCGGCCCATCGGAGGCGGCGCCGAGTGCAGCGATTTCGGTCCGGTAAAAGAGCGAACCATCCCCAGTCGCGCCGACGCGGAAATCGTCGACAGTCGACTGCAATGTTTCACCCAACACCGCAGCGATCGTACTGTTGAGACTGCTCTGGGCATCGCTCGATAGTGCACGATAGGTTTCGGACAGCGGCTCGCCCAGCGTCAGGCCTGGCAGGCACAGAGCCGCGAGCAGGGCGATGCGCGGGAACGCAGCCACAGGCAGCCTCCTCAGACGTACTGGTAGCGCAGCATGCGCTGCTTGAATTTCTCCAGGACCACCTGATCGATCAATGTCGCCAGAATGGCGATCACCAGGATGTTCATCATCACCCCGACCATGTCGGCGATTTCGCCGGAATAAGCCAGCGAGCGACCGAGGCCCTGGCCGAAGCCGATCAGCATCTCGGCGGAAATCAGCGCACGCCAGGCGTTGCCGAACGCCAGCTGGGCACCGGTGATCAGCTCCGGCATCACCGCCGGCAGGTAGACGCGACGCAGCAGCTGCCAGCGCGAGGCCCCCATCACACGCGCCGCCGCCACATGTACAGGCTGCACGCTCTCGGTGGCATTCATCACCGACAGCGCCATTGGGAAGAATGCCGCCAGGGCCACCACCACGATGATCGGCAGATTGCCGAAGCCCATGACGATGAGAAACAGCGGCACCCAGGCAATCGACGGGATCGACTGCAGGATGACGATGGCCGAACGGAGAATCTCGCGGAAGAAGAACAGCACCCCGCCCACCAGACCGAAGCCGATGCCGAAAAGCAGCGCGAAACTGTAGCCGCTGCCGAGGCGACTCATGCTGCCATACAGCCCCTCACGGAACTCCGGCTCCTGCACCGCGCCGATCATTCGCTCGAACACGGTGGGTATTCCCGGCATCAGGAATGCCGGCAGACTCCAGGCGGCGGCCTGCCAGATCAGCAAAATGAACAGAATCGCCAACACCACGGCGAGGTATTTCTTCGCTCCAGTCAAACGACGTCCCTGGCTCATGCGTGTTCGACCTCCGTCTTGATACCCAGCAACCGCAGAATCTCCCGGCGCTCGGCAGCGAATTCGGAAAGATCGTGACTCTTCTCGCAATGGGTGAAGTTGAAGGTTTTCAGCACACGGGCCGGACGCGCACTGAACACCAGCACGTGATCGGCCAAGTAAAGGGCCTCATCGACATCGTGAGTCACCAGCAGCACGGTCGGCTGATGCTCCTCGATCAGCTCGCGCAACACATCCTGCAGCGCCATTCGCGTCAGCGCGTCGAGCGCACCGAATGGTTCGTCCAGCAGCAGCACCTCGGGCTTGGCGATGAACGCGCGCGCCAAGGCCGTACGCTGGCGCATTCCGCCCGAAACCTGGTGGGGATAGTAGTGTTCGAAGCCTTCCAGATTGACACGCGCCAGCCAGGCTGCGGCCTGTTCGAACGCGCTGTCTTTAGCGACACCTTGCAACTCCAGCGCCATTGCCACGTTCGCCTGCAGGCTGAGCCACGGATACAGCGCATGCTCCTGAAAAACCAAGGTGCGTTGCGGGCTCGGCGCGGAAATCGGTTGACCATCAGCCAGCACCCGCCCCGCACTGGGTTTTTCCAGCCCGGCCACCAGATGCAACAAGGTCGATTTGCCACAGCCGGACGGACCGACCAGCGCCACCAACTCGCCTTGCGCGAACTCGCCGCTGAAGCCCTTGATGACTTCCAGCTGACCAAAGCGTTTGTCTACTTCATCAAACCTGAGTTGCATAAACACTCTTGAACAGAAAGTGGCTCATCGAATCGAGCCAGAACGAACGGGGCCCGCCGCGCGGCGAGCAGGCCCCTGCGTAGATCATCGCGAATCAGAGCTGGCGGGCATCCTGCCAGGACAGATCGAGGATTGCGCGGGTATCGAATGCCTTGCCGTCACGGGTCTTCAGCGACCCCTGCTCCTGCAGGATATCGGCGAGTTCCTGAATGCGTGCCAGATCCTGATCGTCGAGCTTGGCGCTGAACGTCTGGGTCGCGATGGCTTCCTCGATGACCGTCTCGCGGGGCAGTTCGCCACGCTTGAGGGTTTTGAGCGTCGGTTCGGCGATGAAGTAGTCGGCGATCAGCTTGGCTGCTTCAGCCGGTTGCTGCTCGAGCAGGCTGATCGCGTCGCGTTGTGCATCGAGGGATTTCCACACGGCATCCTTGCGCTTGGCCAGCGTGTCACCGGAGGTGATCACCACCATGCAGGGGAAAGGCCAGACCTCGCCGATCTCGTAAACCTGCTTGACCGGTGCGACCAGTTGCGCGATGCGGTCATAGGGCTCGAACAGGAAGGCTGCATCGACCCGCCCGGAAACCAGCGATTGCACCGCGACCGCCGGGCTGACGCCCATGATGTTCACATCACTCGGCTTGAGACCGGCGGCCTTCAGCGTCACACCGCGCAGCACGGCATCGGCGGTGCTGCCTTCACGCTGGGATGCCAGGCTATGCCCCTTGAGTCCGGCCACATCGGCAATACCGGTCTGCTCGCGGACCAGAATCGAGTGATAGCCCTGCTGGGCGCCGCCCACCACTTTCAGGTCCGCGCCCTTCGAAGCCCAGGCCACAGCGTTGGTGAAGCCCAGCACGCCGGTATCCAGCTGACCGCCGACGATGGCCTTGATCAGATCGGTACCGGAACTGAACTCGATCAGCTCGACATCAAGACCATGCTTGGCATACAGACCGGCCTCATGCGCCACCATTGCCTGCGCATCATCCATTACCCGGATATAGCCGACCTTGAATTTTTCCTGCGCTTGAGCGAATGCGCTCACGAGCAAAAGTGCCGAGAACAGCCAATGCTTTGCTTTCATTTACAACCTCGATTCGAGCTGCACGCAAAGGAATGCCATATAACCAAAAGCAAGTAAGTTATTCTTCTTGGTTATCTAGCGGGTTTGGCTTAGAACTTTACAGGAATCAGAGCAGAGGCGGCACTGGCAAAGCGCTATAAGGTTAAAGCGCTGCGGCATACCGAGCGCAGCGATTTCACAGGCTGATAGGTTTACGTCCGGCCAGCGCGTGGGCCAGTGTACCGCCATCGACCAGATCCAATTCGCCGCCCAGCGGCACGCCGTGGGCGATGCGGCTGATGACCAAGCCTTTGGGCACCAGCATCTGGGCGATGTAGTGCGCGGTGGCCTCGCCTTCTACCGTCGGATTGGTCGCCAGAATCACTTCAGCGAACGCACCATCGGCAACCCGCGTGAGTAGTTCGGGAATACCGATGGCCTCGGGACCGAGACCGTCGAGCGGTGAGAGATGCCCCTTGAGGACGAAATAGCGCCCGCGAAACCCCGTCTGCTCGACCGCGAACACATCCACCGGGCTTTGCACCACGCACAGCAGCGCATCGTCGCGGCGCGGATCGGCGCATTGCGGGCAGAGCTCATCCTCGCTCAGCGTGCGGCATTGGCGACAGTAACCGACGCCTTCCATCGCCCGGGTCAACGCCTGCGCCAGACGCAGACCGCCGCTGCGATCACGCTCGAGCAGCTGCAGGGCCATGCGTTGCGCAGTTTTCTGTCCGACGCCGGGCAAAATCCGCAACGCATCGATGAGCTGGCGAATCAGTGGGCTGAAACTCATGGGAATCTCGAAGAAGAACGGAACAGCAGGTGCCTGTGGCGGCCTCCGCCTGGAAAGCCGGCCACGTGCAGTTGACGACTGTTGTTAGAAGGGCATTTTGAAGCCGGGTGGCAGCTGCATGCCGGCAGTCATACCAGCCATCTTTTCCTGGCTGTTCTGCTCGATCTTGCGCACGGCATCGTTGACCGCTGCGGCGATCAGATCTTCGAGGATTTCCTTGTCTTCCTGCATCAGGCTGTCGTCCAGGCTGACACGCTTGACGTCATGACGACCGTTCATCACCACGCTGACCAGGCCCGCACCGGACTGGCCGGTGACTTCGGCATTCGCCAGCTCTTCCTGCATTTTCTGCATCTTTTCCTGCATCTGCTGCGCCTGCTTCATCAGGCCGGCCATGCCACCTTTCATCATGGGAATCACCTCAAATGGGGGTCAGGTTTCGGTGTGTTCTACAGGTTCGATCGTGCCGTCTCGAATCACGGCAGAGAATTGCTGCATCAATTGCTGCACCATCGGATCGGCCTGGATCGATCGCTCGGCGGCACGCTGACGCTCTTCGCGACGGCGCGCCGCGGCCTGCGCCGGCGTTTCCTGCTGCGGTTTCTCCAGCTTGATCTCCAGCTGCAGCTTGCGCCCATGATACTGATCCAGCGCGTCGTTCAGGCGCCGCTGCTGAGTGGCGTTGAACAGCGCGCTCTGCGCCGGGTCCAGATGCATCAACCAGCGGTCGCCGTCTACCTCGATCAGTGTGCAGTTGGCGGCAATGCTGCCAGTCAGCCCGGACAGGCCGAGCTTGAGGTACAGCTCCAGCCAATCGGCAGCCAGCCCGGTTGCTGGTTCGGCCGCCGGCAACGGCTCGCTGGCAACAGCCGCCTGAGTCTCGGCCAGATCGTCCAGATAGGCTTCGACCTGGTTTTCGACTTCGTAATAATCCTCGTCACTCAACGGCGGCTCGTCGTCGTCCGTATCCTCGAGCGGAGCCAACGGTGCCGGCTGTTCGGCCGCGATGACAGGCGTCGGTACTGGTTCGACGGCAACCACCTCAGGCGTCGTCTGCGCAATAGTTGGCGACTCGACCCAGGGAACGTCGATGACCGATGGCGCAGCGGGCTCGTTCGCGGGCAACGCCGGCGTCTGAACGGTAGAGGCCTGCTCTACCGGCGGGACAACCTCGGTCACGGTTGCAACAGACGGCACGGCGGCAGGCGGAACAGCCACCGAAGGCACGGGAGCAGGCGCGGTGGCCGCTGCGGCCACCGGAGCCCTGTCGGAATCAGCCGTGGCCGGGCTGACTCCCAAGTACTTTAGCGGTGTTCGCGGCGCGTCTTCGCTGTCGGCGGGACGGAACGCCAGCATGCGCAGCAGCACCATCTCGAAGCCGCTGCGCGGATCGGGCGCCAACGGTAGGTCGCGCCGGCCGATCAACCCCATCTGGTAATAGAACTGCACATCCTCGGCGGGCAACGCCTGAGCCAGCGCGAGGACGCGATCGCGGTCGCCCTGGCCGTTATCGATCGCTTCCGGCAGCGCCTGGGCAATGGCCACGCGGTGCAGCACATTGAGCATTTCTGCCAGCACGCCGGCCCAGTCCGGGCCTTGCTCGGCCAGCTGGCGCACGGCTTCGAGCAGTGCGCGCGCGTCACCTTCGAGCAACGCCTGCAATACTCCGTAGACCTGCCCATGATCGAGCGTGCCGAGCATCGCGCGCACATCGGCGGCAAGCACCCGCCCCTCGCCAAAGGCGATTGCCTGGTCGGTCAGGCTCATCGCATCGCGCATCGAGCCATCTGCCGCCCGGCCGAGCAGCCACAGGGCGTCTTCCTCGAACGGTACATTCTCCGCACTGAGCACATGAGCCAGATGCTCGACCACCCGCTCCGGCGGCATGTTCTTCAGCGAGAACTGCAGGCAACGCGAAAGGATGGTGACGGGCAGCTTCTGCGGGTCGGTGGTTGCCAGCAGGAACTTG
>Ga0172382_10004380_pt1 | contig 21636 bp, 18 predicted proteins | sample Leawel138RmetaG_FD_122245 | JGI IMG/M metagenome (GOLD analysis project Ga0172382, IMG submission 122245) | Leachate microbial communities from a municipal landfill in Southern Ontario, Canada - Leachate well 138R metaG | ecosystem: Engineered > Solid waste > Landfill > Unclassified | place... | reverse complement strand
TTTTGACCGGTTGCGCAAAGGCTATCGGAAGCGGCGGGAGTTCAGTCACTACACAGTCACCGGGGTCGCGTCGGCGCGGCTGCGAAGCCAGTTGCTGACCCTGGGTTTTCACTGCCGGTGACGGCGCGTCGCAAACCTCGGCGTCACCGCCGCGGCCCAGCTGGCAAGGGCCGCGAAGCCCTGGTGTCGCCTCAGGCGGTCTTTGCCGCACCTATGGTTCTGTAGCTGTGCAGAAAGCGGCCCAGACGGGTGATGGCATCGCTGAGGTCGTCCACCCAGGGCAGGAACACAATGCGGAAGTGTTGGGTATCCGGCAGGTTGAAGGCGGTGCCGTGGACCAGCAGCAGTTTTTCCTGGAGCAGTAGTTCCAGGCAGAACTGTTCGTCGTCCTCGATGGGATATAGGTCGGGATCCAGTTTGGGGAACATATAGAGGGCGCCGCTGGGCTTGACGCAGCTGACGCCGGGAATGGCGGTGAGCAGGGACCAGGCCTTTTCCCGCTGGTCGTAGAGGCGACCGCCGGGAACGATATAGTCGCCGATGCTCTGGTAGCCGCCGAGGGCGGTCTGGATGGCGTACATGGCCGGCACATTGGCGCACAGGCGCATGGAGCAAAGCATTTCCACCCCCTGGATATAGCCCCGGGCGCGGTGCTTGGCGCCGCTGAACACCAGCCAGCCGGAGCGAAAGCCCGCCAGGCGATAGGCCTTGGAGAGGCCGTTGAAGGTCACGCACAGCACATCCGTGGCCAGGCGGCCCAGGGGGATATGCTCGGCGTCGTCATAGATGATGCGGTCGTAGATTTCGTCGGCAAAAATCACCAGGTCGTGGCGGCGGGCAATGTCCACGATGGCCGCCAGGACCTCCTGGCTGTAGACTGCCCCGGTGGGGTTGTTGGGGTTGATAACCACGATGCCCCGGGTGCGGGGGGTAATCTTGCGGGCAATGTCCTCCAGGTCCGGCTGCCAGCCGCTGTCCTCGTCACACAGGTAGTGTACCGGGGTGCCCCCCGCCAGGGTGACGGAGGCAGTCCACAGGGGGTAGTCCGGGGCGGGGATCAGGATTTCGTCGCCGTCGTTGAGCAGGGCCTGCATGGCGAATACGATAAGCTCGCTGGCGCCGTTGCCGAGAAAGATATCGTCAATCTCCACATTGGGGATGCCCTGGACCTGAGTGCGTTGCATAATGGCCTTGCGGGCGGCAAAGATTCCCTTCGAGTGGGAGTAGCCCTGGGCGGCCGCCAGATTGTGGATCACATCCTGGAGGATTTCGTCGGGGGCGTTGAAGCCAAAGGGTGCGGGATTGCCTATATTCAGCTTGAGGATGCGGTGACCCTCATCCTCCAGGCGATTGGCCTCGTCCAGCACAGGTCCGCGAATGTCGTAACAGACATTGTTGAGCTTCTTGGACTTCTGAAAGTGTTGCATACAAATTTCCGTGAATTGATCCCTGCAAGGCGCCGTATTGTATACGAAAAACGCAATAGGCACGCCGGGCAGATAACAAAAAGTGCCCGCTTGCCCGCGGGCCGAGAGGAGCCGAGCAATGACAGATTGGAAAGCCAAACCCGAGAGCTATTGGCGGGAAACCCTCACCCCGGAGCAATTTGCCGTGTGCCGGGAAAAAGGCACTGAGCGCCCCTTCAGCGGCGAGTACAACGGGGAGTTCGGCGACGGCAGCTACTACTGTGTGTGCTGTGGAGCCCCGCTTTTTGACAGTGCCACCAAGTTTGATGCCGGTTGTGGCTGGCCGAGTTTTTATGCCGCGGCGGAGCCGGGCAATATCGCCGAAACCCGGGATCTCAGTCTGGGCATGGTTCGCACCGAGATCACCTGCAGCCGGTGCGGCAGCCATCTCGGCCATGTGTTTGACGACGGGCCCGCCCCCACCGGGCTCAGGTACTGCCTGAACTCTGTGGCCCTCAGGTTCGAGCCTGCCGCCGGTGATAACCATGCCTGAGTCGCGCCCGGGAATGTTGGTGAATATCCTCTTTGCCCTGGCCTGGCTCGCCCTTGTCGGCGGCATCGCCGGGGTGCGCTGGGAGCTGTTGCCCCTGGGTGCAGGGTTGCGCGTGGTGGCCCTCGCCGCGCTGGCGCTGCTGGTGTTGGGGCTGGGGGCCCTGGTGCTGGCCGCGGTTGCCGCGGCTCGCGGCCGGCCCCTGGTCGGGGCGCGGCTGGTGCGGGGTGCCCTGGGGCTGGTGCCGATGATTCTGTTGCTGGTGACCGTTGGCCCCGATGGCCTGCGGGCGCCACCCATCCACGATATCACCACCGACACCGAGAACCCCCCGGCGTTTGTGCTCGCCGTGGCGGACCGGGGGGCCACCGACAACCCGTCCGCCTACCGGGGCGAGGAAATCGCCGCGGTACAGCGCCAGGCCTACCCGGATCTCGCCCCCCTGGAGCTTGCCCAGGCGCCGGACCAGGTGTTGGCGGCAGCTCGCCAGGTGGCGGTCGACATGGGCTGGGAGGTGTTGGGGCTGCGCAGCGAGGACGGTACCCTGGAGGTGGTGGCCCGCAGCGCCCTGTTCGGCTTTGAGGACGATATCGCCGTCAGGGTTGTCCCCCATGGCGAGGGCAGCAGGGTGGACGTGCGCTCGGCATCCAGGGTGGGTCGCGGCGATCTCGGCGCCAACGCAAAGCGGATTCGCGCTTATATAAAAGCGCTTGTGACAAAAGTGTGAAATAAAAAGTCAGCTATGGCTTGACAGCTTCGAGGGCCGTCCATAAAATGCGCGCCATCTTAGCGAGAAGCACAATCACTCGCCGGGATGCGTCCAGTGTCCCGTTCGTCTAGAGGCCTAGGACACCGCCCTTTCACGGCGGTAACAGGGGTTCGACTCCCCTACGGGACGCCATTTTGCGGGAATAGCTCAGTTGGTAGAGCGCAACCTTGCCAAGGTTGAGGTCGCCGGTTCGAACCCGGTTTCCCGCTCCAAATTTAGAAAACGCAACCCTCGGGTTGCGTTTTTTTTTGGCGCGGCTCAGGGCGCCCCCTGGCGGCCGCGCGCCGGGTCTTGTTCCCTGGTTGTCGGGCGCCGCCCTTGTTATCCGCACTGTCGACCCCCATATTCATTTCATGTTGGCACAAGAATTGTTGCTATTATCCTTTGTAGGTCAGAAGAGATTGAGGTCGATATGGGACGAGAAACCTATCAAGAGAAACCAGTAAGCCGGTTGCCCCTGCTGCCGCTCCGCGACGTTGTGGTGTTTCCGCAAATGGTGGTGCCACTGTTTGTGGGCAGGGAGAAATCCATTCTCGCCCTGGACGAGGCGATGGCCGATCACAAGCAGATTGTGCTGGTGGCCCAGCGCGACGCCGCGGAGGACGACCCCGGCAAGGAGGGGGTCTACGAGGTGGGCACCATCGCCAATGTGCTGCAGATGCTCAAGTTGCCCGACGGTACCGTCAAGGTGCTGGTGGAGGGTGGCGACAGGGTGCGAATCACCGGTGTCGACACCGACCACGGATTCCTCGCAGCCTCGTTCGAGGCCCTTGCCGAGCAGCCGGTGCCCGCCACCGAGGCGGACGCGCTGATGCGTTCGCTGATGGCCCAGTTCGAACAGTATGTCAATCTCAGCAAGAAGATTCCGTCCGAAGTGGTCACCACGCTGGCGGGCATCGATGATATCGAGCGCCTGGCTGACACCATAGCCACCCATATGACCGTGGCCCTGGAGCAGAAGCAAAAGGTGCTGGAGGCGGTCAATGTCCGCGACCGGGTGGATATGCTGCTCAATTTCATGGACTCCGAGGTGGAGGTGTTCCAGATCGAGAAGCGGATTCGCGGCCGGGTCAAAAAGCAGATGGAAAAGAGCCAGCGCGAGTATTATCTGAACGAGCAGATGAAGGCCATTCAGAAGGAGCTGGGGGAAACCGAGGACGGGGTCAACGAGATTGAACAGCTGGAGGCCAGGGTCAAGGCCGCGGGGATGTCGAAGGCAGCCCTCACCAAGTGTCTGGGGGAAATCAACAAGCTCAAGATGATGTCGCCGATGTCCGCCGAAGCTTCGGTGCTGCGGGGTTATATCGACTGGATGCTCAATGTGCCCTGGAAAAAGCGTTCCAAGGTGCGCCATGACATCGCCCTCGCCGAACGGGTGCTCAACGAGGACCACTACGGCCTGGAGGAGGTCAAGGAGCGCATTCTGGAATTTCTCGCGGTCCAGAAGCGGGTGAAGAAGCTCAAGGGACCGGTGCTCTGCCTGGTGGGGCCGCCCGGGGTGGGCAAGACCTCCCTCGGCGAGTCCATTGCCCGCGCCACCGGCCGCAAGTTCGTCCGCATGTCTCTGGGCGGGGTGCGGGACGAGGCGGAGATCCGCGGTCACCGGCGCACCTATATCGGTTCCCTGCCGGGTAAGCTGGTGCAGAAGATGTCCAAGGTGGGGGTGAAGAATCCCCTGTTCCTGTTTGACGAAATCGACAAGATGGGTATGGACCACAGGGGCGACCCCGCCTCCGCCTTGCTGGAGGTTCTCGACCCGGAGCAGAACAACTCCTTCAACGATCACTACCTGGAGGTGGATTACGACCTTTCGGAAGTGCTTTTCATCTGCACCGCCAACTCCCTGAATATCCCCGGCCCGCTGTTGGACCGCATGGAGGTGATCCGCATCCCCGGCTACACCGAGGACGAGAAGGTCAATATCGCCATGAAGTATCTGCTGCCCAAGCAGGTCAAGGCCAATGGTCTCAGCGACAAGGAGATCAGCGTCAGCGCCGACGTCATCAGGGATATTATTCGCTACTACAGCCGCGAGGCCGGAGTCCGCGGTCTGGAGCGGGAGATCGCCAAGATTTGTCGCAAGGTGCTGACCATTCACGTCAAGGACGGTGGCGCAGCGACCTACCAGGTCGATGTGGACAATCTGGAAGACCTGCTGGGGGTGCGGAAATTCGACTATGGCCGCGCCGAGGAAGACAATCAGATCGGTCAGGTTACCGGCCTGGCGTGGACCTCCGTGGGTGGCGAGCTGCTGACCATCGAGGCCTCGGCGGTGCCGGGCAAAGGGGAGATTTTCCGCACCGGATTGCTGGAAAAGGTGATGCTGGAATCCATCCAGGCGGCCCGCACCGTGGTCAGAAGCCGCTCCCAGCAGCTGGGTATCCCCAGAAGCTACCACAGCAAGTACGACCTCCATATTCACGTGCCGGAGGGCGCCACCCCCAAGGATGGTCCCAGTGCCGGGGTTGCCATGTGCACCGCCTTTGTCTCCGTGCTCAGCGGGGTACCGGTGCGCGCCGATGTGGCCATGACCGGGGAGATCACCCTCCGCGGCCAGGTGCTGCGGATTGGCGGTCTCAAGGAGAAGTTGCTGGCAGCCCACCGGGGTGGCATCAAAACCGTGCTGATTCCCCAGGGCAATGAGCGGGACCTCAAGGACATCCCCGACAACATCAAGGCCGACCTGGACATTCGTCCGGTGAAGTGGATCGAGGAGGTGTTGGAGCTGGCCCTGGAATTCATGCCCAAACCGCTGTCGGATGCGGAGTACGAAAAGGAGGCTCCGGGGGGCGGCACGGTTCCCGATGAAACCGCCGACAGCAGAATTAGTGCCCACTGAAATCAGAGTCTACTTGACCTGCCGGGGGCGCGGTTGGTATAAAGCGTCTTTGCCAACGGCGCCCCCTGGTGTCGTCGGTGTGTAATAAGCCTTCAGTCGCGGACTGAGCGGCTCAACTTAACAACAAGGGGTATAGTGTGAACAAATCAGAGTTGATTGATGCCATTGCTGATGGCGCGGATATTTCCAAGGCCTCAGCAGGTAGGGCTCTGGATTCTGTTCTTGAGGCGATCACCGGCGCATTGAAAAAGGGTGATCAGGTTTCCCTGGTGGGTTTTGGTACCTTCTCCGTGAAGCACAGACCCGCGCGTACCGGAAGAAATCCGCAAAGTGGACAGGAAATCCAGATTGCCGCGGCCAATGTGCCCGGCTTCAAGGCTGGCAAGGCGCTGAAAGACGCTGTGAACTGACAGCTTTCCGTGTAGTCTCAACAGGGCGCATCTCGGTGCGCCCTTTTTGTAACTGTGGTATCCACAAGGCAACGCAATGCTGCAAGATTTCAGGGACAATATCCGCGGCTTTACCGCCACCATCCTTGTCGCCATCATCATTATTCCCTTCGCGTTCTGGGGTGTAGAGTCCCTCTTCGTATCCGGTTCCGCGGTGGATCAGGTGGCCACCGTGAACGGCGATAAAATCACCGAGCTGGAGGTGCTGCGGGGCATCGAGATGCAAAAGCAGCAGATTCTCGAGCGCTTCACGGATATCGACCCCCTGACGGTGGACGACCAGTTGTTGCGAGCGCCTGTGCTCGATTTCCTGATTCGCCAGCGGTTGCTGGTTGCCACCGCGCGGGACGCGGGTATGGTGGTGCCGGATCAGACCTTTACCGACATCATCGTCAACAGCGAAAACTTCCAGCAGGGCGGACGTTTCGATCCGGCCTTCTACGAATACCAGCTCAGCCGCATGGGTTATACCCCCAGGGATTACCAGGCCCTGGTCAAAAGCGAGATGCTGGCCAATCAGCTCAATGTTGGCATCCAGGCCAGCGGCCTGATAACCGCCCACCAGGTGGACGCCTTCGGCCGTCTGGCGCTGCAGCAGCGCACCTACACCTATGTGCGTCTCGCCGGCGATGATGCCGGGGAGGTGGCCGTCAGCGATGCCGAAATTGCCGCCTACTACGACAGCCACGGCGACGACTTCGTCGAGCCCGACAAGGTCATCCTCGACTATATCGAGCTCAGCCCGGCGGTTCTGGCCGCGGCAGTTGCGGTCGACGAGGATCAGGTCGCGGCCCGAATCGAGAGCCAGCAGCAAAGCGCGGCGGAGGCGGTCACCACCTGGAGGCTGGCCCATATCCTGATCGAGGAGGGCGACGATAAGCTGGCGGAGGTGCAATCCAGGCTGGCGGCAGGGGAGGCGTTTGCCGATCTGGCGGGGGAGTACAGCACTGATTTTGGCAGTGCCGGCCTGGGTGGCGACCTGGGAACCTTCACTGCGGATGCCCTGCCGGAGGGTTTTGCTGAGGCCATTGCCGAGCTGGAGCCGGGCGCGGTGTCGGAGCCCGTGGTTAGTGAAAGCGGTATCCACTTGATCAAGGTTGTCGACAGGTCGGAGTCCGCGGCAGCCAGTGCCGAGCTGAATCCACAGCAGGTGGCGGAAGAGTTGCGGCGGGAATTGGCCATGGACGCGATGCCGGCCATGCTCGATCGCCTCAAGGATGAGACCTACAGCGTGGACTCCCTCGCCGCTGCCGCCGAGGTGCTCGATCTGCCCCTTGGGGTCAGCGAGGCATTTACCCGGGTGGGCGGCGAGGGCATCGCCGCCCACCCCCAAGTGATCGCCGCGGCCTTTAGCGAAGATGTACTCGAACACGGCTATGCCAGCGAGGTCATCGAGCTGGGCGCCGACCGCTATCTGGTGATCAAGCTCAAGGAACTTATTCCCTCCCACAGGCCTGCGCTGGAGGCGGTGAAGGCGTCAATTGCCGCCACCCTGGGGGAGCAGAAAAGGCAGCGTCAACTCGTCGCCCTGGCGGAGCAGGTGCTGGCCCGGTTGCGTGCGGGCGAGACGCTGGATGCCATCGCGGCGGAAGCAAGCCTCCAGGTGGAAACCGTGACCGGTGCCCTGCGCTTTGACCAGCGGCTCAATCCCGAGCTGGGCAGTGCCGTATTCCGGCATCCGACGACCGCTTCATTGCCCGTCCACGACATGGTCGCCGGCGGCGATGAGGTCTATGTATACACCCTCTCCGAGATCGGCGAAGGTGGCGCCCAGGCGCTGTCCCAGGAGGAGCGCAAGGCCATGCAGCTGTCCCTGGCACAGTTGAACGGCCAACGGGAATACCTTGCCTACCTGGAGACCCTGGTCGCCAGCGCCGAGATCAAAAGGCGCAAGTAACAGCGCGACACAAAAAAACCGGCAGCCAGGTCTGCCGGTTTTTTTGTGTCCAGGGATTGGCCATTGGCATGCCGGCCCGAAAACAATCAGTTCGCCGAATAGATCTTTAGCCGCTGCCCCGGCTTGATTGGCGCCCGGGTGCTGAGGTCGTTCCACGCCAGCAGGTCCTGCAAATTGACATTGAAGCGCCTGGCAATATTGTACAGGGAGTCCCCCTGCACCACCTGATAGTTGTTGCTGGCAACAGTGGTCTTGGCTTTGTTTAGTTTGAGGGTTTGGCCGGGCCGCAACACACTGTTGCCGTCGAGTTGGTTCCAGCTGCGCAGGTCCTCCACTGCCACCTGGTTGGCCCTGGCGATGGACCACAGGCTGTCGCCGGGTTTGACTTGGTAGGTGGCCGGGGATGGCTGCCCAAATGATGCGACGGCAGCTGCGCCGGCTCCCGGTATGCGGAGTTTCTGGCCGATGCGCAAAAGGTCGCCGGTACCCATCTGATTGAGGGCCGCAAGCTCCTGAACCGACACCTGGTGATTGCGGGCGATCTGCGCCAGGGTATCGCCCTTGCGGATCTGGTACTCCGCGGTGGGCTGCCAGCTGGTGCGCGGAGCCTTTGCCAGGTTGTCGAGGAAGGTGGCCGATACCTCGGTGGGCAACAGCAGGCGGTGGGGGCCGTGGAGCGGGGTCGCCCAGCGGGTGTATTCGGGGTTGAGCTGGTGCAGGTGCTCGGAGGAGATCCCGGCAATCTTCGCCGCCTGGGCAAGGTCCAGGGGGCGCTCCAGTTCGACGATATCGAAGGAGGGCTTGTTGGGGATGGCCAGGCGCTCAATGGCAAACCTGTCGGGTTGGGTAATCACCTTGGATAGCGCCACCAGGCGCGGCACATAGCGTTTGGTTTCGTCGGACAGGCTCAGGGACCAGAAATCGGTGGCCAGGCCTGCGCGCTGATTGGCCTCGATTGCCCGCTGGACGGTGCCGGGCCCACCGTTATAGGCGGCAAAGGTCAGCAGCCAATCCCCCTCAAACATGGTGTTCAGTTGCTGCAGATAGCTGATGGCCGCGCCGGTGGACTTGACGATATCCCTGCGCCCCTCGTAGCCCTGGGTCTGGTGCAGGCCGAACTCGTTGCCGGTGGCGGGAATAAACTGCCACAGGCCGGCGGCGCCGCTGGGGGAAAAAGCAAAGGGGTTGTAGGCGCTTTCGATAAACGGCAGCAGTGCCACTTCCGCGGGCAGTCCCGCTTCCAGCACCTGTTCCAGCACATAGGGCATGTACAGGTTGGCGCGGGCCAGGGTGCGGTCAAAGTACTCCTGGTTGCCGTCGAGCCATTCCAGTTGGGGCGCGATTTTCCGGTCTGGAACATCGTGGGCGAAGCCCAGCTGAGAGGTCAACAGGGGCCAGATATCCTCGCTGGTGTGTGCCGCGGGAGCGCTCTTGCCGCGACCAGCAGCGGGCTGCTTGGTTGTCTTCCAGGTGGAAAAGGGGACGAACAGGGATGAGTGCTTGCGCTGGGCTGTGGACGTCTCGTCGGTCGTCGTGGTGCTTTCCGATAGCTGTTGTTGCTGTGCGCAACCACTGGCTACCAGCAATACAACGGCGGTGGACGCGATCGTTGATAGCTTCATGCAAAGATTCTGTCTTTGTAAGGCCCCGGATTCTAACCCGGATGCCGGTCCGGGTAAAGGGCAAGCTTCAACCGCGTAGGGGTTTTGTCAATAGGGTTCGTCAAAAATTGTCCTTCCAGCTCCGGATGGCGGCAAAGGTTTCCGCGGCGTCGGCAGGGGGGTGGCCCAGGCGGCTGGTTGCGGCGGCCCTCACCGAAGGGGCTGTGGCCCGCATAAAGGGGTTGGTGGCCAGTTCCTGGGCCAGGGTTGACGGGACAGTGGGTTCACCCCGGTCGCGCATGCGGCTCACCTCGGCCAGGCGTTGCTGGAGCTCGGAGTTGTCCTGTTCCACCGCGTCGGCAAACCTGAGGTTGGCCAGGGTGTATTCGTGGGCGCAGTAGATCCTGGTGTCCGGGGGCAGGGTGGCGAGTTTGCCGAGGGAGCTCAGCATCTGCGCCGGGGTACCCTCGAACAGCCTCCCACAGCCGCCGGCAAAGAGGGTGTCCCCGCAAAACAATACCGGATGCTCGTCGGCGTCGACGCTGAAATAGGCGATGTGGTCCAGGGTGTGGCCGGGGACCTCCAGGATGCTGAAGGTGCAGCCGAGCACCTCCAGGGCGTCGCCCTCCGCCAGGATATGGGTCACCTGGGGGATGCGGGCAGATTGCGGCCCGTAGATCGGGCATCCATAGGCCGCCGCTAACTGGTCGACGCCGCCGGTGTGATCCGGGTGGTGATGGGTCACCAGAATTGCCGCGAGGGTGAGTCCCCTGGCGGCGAGGAATGCCTCGATGGGTGTGGCGTCCCCCGGGTCCACCACCAGGGCCTGCTGATTGGCCCCCACGGCCACCCAGAGGTAGTTGTCGCTAAAGGCGGGGATTCTGAATATTTCTACCGTCATGATGCCTGCTGTTGTGTCACTGGGTCTAATGTCCCATCATAAAGCCCAATCCGCGATTAGTCACTTCGGGTAGGGATATGGGCAAAGGGTTCAACGGTCTGACCGGCAACCAAGCTCCGGGGCCGGGAGAGCTGGACCCCGCTGACCAGGCCCGCCGGCTCGCGATGTGGCGGGACACGGCATTCGGCGCTTATCTGCTGGCGCAGGAGCAGGATACCGTCGCCGAGGTAATGAGCCAAACCACGGGCTACCGGGCCATGCTGTTACGGGTTCTCGACTCGCCCGTGGGGCTGGCGGGGGGCAGCCAGCTCCACCAGTTTGTCATCGCCCCCTGGGCGGGGGAGGGTGTCGCTGCCGTCGGCGATTTTGACGCCCTGCCGCTGCCGAGCTCGGTGGTGGATGTGGCGGTACTGCACCATGTGCTGGATTTTTGCGAATTTCCCCACGAGGCCTTGAAGGAGGCCGGCAGGGTGGTGCTGCCTTACGGTAGCATTGTTATCGTGGGTTTCAGTCCCTGGAGTTGGTTTGGTTTGGTGCGGGTCTTTGCCAGGCTATTTCGCCCCGGTGTGGTGTGGCAGTGCCGCTGCCTGTCCGCCGGCCGGATCAGCGACTGGTTGCGGCTGTTGGGGTTTCAGCCGGAGATCGTCCACTACGGCGCCTGTCGGCCTCCCCTGCAATCCCAGCGGGTGTTGCACAGCCTGAGTTTTTTCGATCGCCTGTGCCGCACCCTGCGCCTTCCCCTCGGTGGCTACTATGTTATCGTCGCCAAAAAAATGCGCTTGCGGCCTGTTCGCGGTCGCCCGGAGTGGCTGGCGAAAGCCATTAATCCGGTAAAATTGGCCTCCAAGTCGCCGGTTGAGTCCAATAAGAACGGACACTGAGAGTGGCGGGGAACATGGGCTGTGGCAACCCCTCAACCGGGACGGGCGAGGGCGATGGCCGCCGCCGCAACAATGATAGTGCCGACACCCTGGGGAACAGGGCAGTTGACGAGCAGGAGAACCCATGAGGCAGATTGTACTGGACACCGAAACCACGGGCATCGAGGTCAGCCAGGACCACCGTATCATCGAGATTGGTTGCATCGAATTGATCAACCGAAAGCCCACCGGGCGGCACTTCCACCGCTACGTCAATCCCCAGCGGGAGATCGACGAGGGTGCCCAGCAGGTCCACGGCATCAGTCTCGACTTCCTCGCCGACAAGCCGGTGTTTCGCCTGGTGGCCGACGAATTTCTCGCCTTTGTCCGCGGCGGCCAATTGGTGATTCACAACGCCCCCTTCGACGTCGGATTCCTCAATCACGAACTGGCCAAGCTCGGCCAGGGGTTCGGTAAAGTTCAGGACCACTGCACCGTGGTGGATACCCTGGCGATGGCCCGCCAGCTCCATCCAGGCCAGAAAAACAACCTCGACGCCCTGTGCAAGCGCTACGGGGTGGACAACTCCCAGCGGGATCTCCACGGCGCCCTACTCGACGCCGAGATTCTCGCCGAGGTCTATCTGGCGATGACCGGGGGCCAGGTGGACCTGGTGTTGCGCAAGGACTCCGCCGGGTCAACCGCCGGCGAAGATCGCGGCATCAGGCGCCTGCCTGCGGATCGGCCGCCGGTGCCAGTGGTGCGGGCCGGGCCCGCTGAACTCGCCGCCCACCAGACACTGCTGGGGCGGATTGGCGCCCAATGCGGCGGGCAAGCCCTCTGGGAGGGGGAGTAAGAGGCCGCCAGGCCCCCCGCCAAGCCCTTGGAAAGCTGCCCCGGGCTATGTCTGCCGGCAAAATTGTAGTATGTTGCGCCTATTGTGACGACTGGCAAAGGAACAGGGGTGCTTGAACACAATCAAGATTCCGGGTTGTTGGCAGAATAATGGAGATGGCTCTCAGATGTCCGGCATTACCACTGAAATAGCCGCCACCCTGCAGGTTGAGGTGTCAACCCTGGTGGAGGAAATATCCTCGTTTCTGTTTAACGAGCCCATCGAACAGGATCCCCTGACCGACCTGCTCAACAAGCTCGCTGGCGTCTGCCGTTTGCTGGAGCTGGAGGCGGCGGTGGTGTTGGTGGATGAGTTCAAGAAAACCGTCAATTTCATTATCGACAGGGGCAACAGCCCCCTGACCTTCCAGCCCGAGCTGTCGGCGATCCTCGATGTGTATCCCGGTCTGTTCAAGGTTTTTCATCAACTCGATGTCGCCACGCCATTTTTGTTCATGCCGGAGCTGGCGGTGCTGCGCCGTATTCAGGGCCTGCCGCCGCTCTATGAATTCCAGATGGTGAAACACCACCAGTGGCCGCCGGGCAGCCGCTTTCAGGGCCGCTCCGAGTTGAACGACGAGGCCATGGCCGCCCTCAAAAAGCTCAAGCAACTGTATCAGATGGGACTGCTGGAAATTCTCCGCGGCCGCGACCAGGACAAGGGCGCGGAAATTCTGGTCAAGGTTGCCGGCAAGCTGAAATTGATTTTTGTCTCCGAGGCGGAGACCCGCTACTGGACCTTGGTGGAGCATGTGGCCAAGGGCTTTCTGGCCCACCAGCTGGCCTTTAATCCCGTGCGCCTGCGGCTGCTCGCCGCGGTTGAGCGCCAGTTGAAAACCCTCCTCGATGGCGGTGCCGAGGTGGCCAAGGCCTACCCCCTCGGTCTGTGGCGGGCCTACGGAATTCTGCTGTCCCTGGTGCCAGACAAGACAGCGGACGCCGAGACTCTGTGTGAGTGGGTCGGCGCCCCCCAGTTTGAAGTTGCCGACGCCATGATGAGCGAGGCCAGGGCGGCAATCTTTGGCACCGATGACAGCGGGCTCGACGCGCTTGTCGACGACCTGGGTGCCCGTCTGGCCAAGCTGCACACCATTCTCGAGCTGGTGGACAGCCAGGGCCACCTGACCAGTGACGAGAGTGAAGACTTCGAAGATTTGGTGAGAACCATCGCCGAGCTCTGTGCTGGCAATGGCCTCAACAAAGCCGCCGGCCGTTTCCAGGACCACCACAGCTATATCCGCGCCGCCTCGGGGGAGTCCTGGCAGCCCGGGAGTATGCTGCTCAAGGAGACCGCCCACAGCATCCTCTACCTCGAATGTCTTCTGCTCAACCTGAAGGAGCAGGGGGTGGCCCTCAAGGGGCTGATGTCCAAACTGGATTTGCGGGAGGTGGACGATGTGGTTGAAGAGAAGCTGGTATACACCAGCGTCCATGCAGTCTGGGTGGAGTGCCTGCGCAAACTGGCCGCCATCAAAGATATGCTGGACGAGGTGGCCAGCGATCTTGCCGGCGCCGAAGTTTCCGAATCCCTGGTTGCCGAACTGAGGGAAATCGAGGGCGCTGCCAATATCGTCGGTGACCAGCAGGTGGTGGATATTGTCAGGCGCTGTCGCCGCTTTGTGATGGACAAGCTGTTTGTGGTGGACGCGGAAACCAAGAATACCCTGATGTCATCCTTTGCCGACGCCGTGGTGGCGCTGGAATACTATTTTCAGAATACGTCCCAGGGTGACAAGAGCGACTTTGTCCTGAATATTGCCGACGATTACCTGGCTACTCTGGAAGCGGCCTGAGGTATCGATGAGCTTTTCCGATGAACTTTTTATTGCCGACCCCCACGGCTACGACACCCATGAGGGCAAGATTGTCGTCACCTGGGGCGATGATATCGTTCACAATCCGGAGTCCCCCGAGCTGTTCTGGGACCACAGCCAACTGAAGTGGGTGCTTCCCCGGGATGCCCAGCTCCACTTCCTGGGGCACTACAACGGCAAGCAGGTTTTTGCCGTGGAGCTGTCGCCGGAGGAGTATGGGGTTTTGTCGGCGGTTACCTCGGGCTTGAGAAACTTTATCGGCTCGGTGCCGGAGGGTCTGTTCCGCCTCCTGGGTCGGGCCCTGCAAATCAACGACTGGTACCGCGCCCACCGCCACTGCGGCTATTGTGGCGGCGAGACCACGCTGGTGCCCAACGAGCGGGCCATGGGCTGTGGCCAGTGCCGCAAAATCTATTATCCGCGGCTGTCCCCCTGCATCATGGCCCTGGTCACTCGCGGGGAGGAATGCCTGCTGGCCCGCAACGGCCAGTGGCGAGGGCCCATGTACAGCGTGCTGGCGGGCTTTATCGAACCCGGGGAGTCCGCCGAGGACGCCCTGCGCCGGGAGGTGCTGGAGGAGGTGGGCCTGTCAGTGGGGGATCTTCACTATAAGGGCAGCCAGCCCTGGCCCTTTCCCGGCCAGTTGATGCTGGGTTTCTTTGCCGACTACCAGGGGGGCGATATCCAGGTGGACGGGGTGGAGATTGTCGAGGCCCAGTGGTTTCACTACCGGGCGCTGCCGGACACCCCGGGGGAGTACTCCCTCTCCGGCCAGTTGATTCGCACCTTTGTCGAGCACTGCCGCCAGCGCGGCGGCTAGACCTCCCTCCTTCTCCAGGGGCGCCCCACAGTCTCGAATTATGGTGTAATCCGCCGCTACCACCGGAGTCTCAATGTTGGAATTGTTAAGCGAATACGGCCTGTTCCTGGCCAAAACCCTCACCCTCCTGGTGGCCCTGGTGGTGGCTGTGGCCGTCATCGCCAGCCTGAGCTCCCGGGCGCGCAAAGGGGACAGGGGGCATTTGGATATCCGCCCCCTCGACGATCTGATCAGGGAGCGTCGGGAGGCCCTCGGCGACAGCCTGCTGGCGGATGGCGAGCAGAAGGCCGCCCGCAAGGCCAGGGTGAAGGCCCTCAAAAAGCGCCTGAAGAGTGGCGATAAGGGGCCGCAGAAACGCCTCTTTGTGCTCAACTTCAAGGGGGACATGAAAGCCAGCGCCGTGCAGTCCCTGCGGGAGGAGATCACCACCGTCCTCGGTCAGGCCACGGCTGAGGACGAAGTGGTGGTGCGCCTCGAAAGCCCGGGGGGCATGGTTCACAGCTATGGTCTCGCCAGCAGCCAGCTCGACAGGCTGCGCACCGCCGGAATCCCCCTCACCGTATGCGTGGACAAGGTGGCGGCCAGTGGCGGCTATATGATGGCCTGCGTCGCCGACCGAATTCTCGCCGCCCCCTTTGCCTATATCGGTTCCATCGGCGTATTGGCACAAATGCCCAACTTTCACCGCCTCCTCAAGAAGCACGACGTGGACTTCGAGGTGCTCACGGCCGGTGAGTACAAGCGTACCCTGACCATGTTGGGGGAGAACACCGACAAGGGGCGGGAGAAATTTGTCCACGACCTGCAGGAGATTCACGACCTGTTCAAGGACTTTGTTCGCCAACACCGCCGGGGACTGGATATCGATGCCGTCGCCACCGGTGAGGTCTGGCTGGGCACCAGAGCCAGGGAGCTGGGTCTGGTGGACGAGGTGATGACCAGCGACGAATACATCACCTCGCAGTTGGACAGCGCGAAAATCTTCGAGGTCAGCTATGTGATGAAAAAGTCCCTGCCGGAAAAGGTCGGCTTCGCCGCCGAGGAAACCCTCGACGGCGTAGTGATGCGCTGGTGGGAAAGGGCGCAGCGCAGGTACTTTTCCTGACCTCCGGGACCCGACGTGCGGTTGGGTTAGGGCTGTGAGGCACCACAGGCCCTTGACCCGGTGCCGGCCATCCCGGCCATCAGGTCCGACGGCGAAACAGCGGCCGGTCGGTGTCGGCGCTGGTTTGATAGGTCACGGAAAAGGGCTGGAGCGACGCCAGGGCCGCCTTCAGGTCGGTGCCCTCCCGCAGCTGGAAGGCGTCGAAGCCGCAGCGCTTGAGGAAGAACAACTGGTCCTGAATCAGGTAGCCGATGGCGCGAAGCTCACCCCGGTAGCCGTGCTGCTGGCGCAGAATTTCAGCGATGGAGAAGCCGCGACCGTCCATAAAGGTGGGGAAATTCACCGCAATCAACCCTGCCTTCAGCAGTTCGGGTAGGGCATCGGCGAATTCCTGGTCGCTGTCGAGCCAGGGGGCGGTGTCGCCGCCGAGGCGGCGTTCGTCGTCCAGGGCCAGCCAGCGCGCCAGTGGCATCAGTACCCGGCCTTGCGGGATTTCGTCCTCAGCGCCGATCAGTTGCCAGTTATCGTCGACGATGGCGTTGCCTTTAATCAGCTTTGGCATAGACTGCCTCCTTGAACGGGTCGATGCCGATGCGCTTGAAGGTATCGAGGAAGGGCTCCTCCGGCTGGCGCCGGTCCACATAGACCTGGAGGATTTTGGCGATCACATCGGCCACGTCCTTCTGGTAGAAGGAGGGCCCCAGCACGCTGCCCAGGCTGGCCTGCTCGCTGGCGCTGCCGCCGAGCTGGATCTGGTAGAACTCCTCGCCTTTCTTGTCCACCCCCAGAACCCCGATATTGCCCACGTGGTGGTGGCCGCAGGCGTTCATGCAGCCGGAAATATTGAGGGTCAGGTCCCCCAGGTCGTACAGGTAATCGAGGTCGTCGAAACGGCGCTGGATATCCTCGGCCACCGGAATCGACTTGGCGTTGGCAAGGGAGCAGAAGTCGCCGCCGGGGCAGCAGATGATATCCGCCAGGGTGCCCACGGTAGGGCTGGCAAAGCCCAGGGCGTCCAGCGCCCGCCACAGGGGATAGAGGGCGCTTTTCTCCACATCCGCCAGCACCACATTCTGGTTGTGGGTGGCCCGCACTTCGCCAAAGCTGTAGCTGTCCGCCAGGTCGGCGATGGCCTCCAGCTGACTGTCGGTGACATCGCCGGGGGCAACGCCCACGGGTTTCAGGGACAGGGTCACCGCAGCGTAGCCGGGCACCCGGTGGGCCATCACATTGCGGGACAGCCACTTCTGGAAAGCCACATCCCCTAGGGCCTGGGACTGCAGGGCGTCCTCCGCGGCCCGGCCGTCGAGGGTCTTGTAGGCCGGGGGTATGAAAAAGCTCTTGGTTCTCGCCACTTCCTCCTCGGTGAGGGTCAGCGGGCCGTCCCTGTGGTGGAGCCATTCCTCTTCGACCTTGGCGGCAAACACCTCGGGAGTCCAGGCCTTGACCAGGATTTTTATCCTGGCCTTGAACTTGTTGTCCCGGCGGCCGTAGCGGTTGTAGATGCGCAGAATGGCGGTGAGGTAGGTGAGCAGGTGCTGCCAGGGCAGGAAGTCGCGGATCACACTGCCGATCACCGGGGTGCGCCCCAGACCGCCGCCCACCAGCACGGTAAAGCCGGTCTCCCCTCGGTCGTTGCGCACCAGTTGCAAGCCGATGTCGTGAACCTGGATTGCCGCCCGGTCCTGTTGGGAGCCGCTTACGGCGATCTTGAATTTGCGCGGCAAAAAGGCAAATTCCGGATGCAGGGTGGACCACTGGCGGATCAGCTCACACCAGGGGCGGGGATCTTCGATCTCGTCCACGGCAATACCGGCAAACTGGTCCGAGGTGGTGTTGCGAATGCAGTTGCCGCTGGTCTGGATGGCGTGCATCTCCACTTGCGCCAGTTCGGCGAGGATGTCCGGCACTTCCTCCAGTTCCGGCCAGTTCAGCTGGATGTTCTGGCGGGTGGTGAAATGCACATAGCCCTTGTCGTAGTGGCGGGCAATATGGGCGAGTTTGCGCAATTGGGTGGAGGACAGCAATCCGTAGGGTACGGCAATCCGCAGCATGGGCGCCAGGCGCTGTATATAAAGGCCGTTCTGCAGCCGCAGGGGCAGAAATTCACTGTCGCTCAAGTCGCCCGCCAGATAGCGGGCGGTCTGGTTGCGAAACTGGGCAACGCGCTCGTTCACCAGTTGTCTGTCGTAATGGTCGTATCGATACATGGAGGTCTTGGCACTGTTCCCGGGGCCGCAATGATACACAGATGCGTGCCCTCTGTCAGGTGAAAACAGATGTTAAGCAGTTGATCTTCTGCGATAAAAAGGGATTTTTCCGATATCCGATAGCGGCTGCGCCAATATGGTTGCAGCCACCCGGGGTGGGTCGGCAGGAAGAGAAAGGAGGACATTTTCAGTCGCCGTTGTTAGAATGGCGCCCGTCTTTAATCCCCCCATTACACCGGAGACCCAAATGAGCGATTCTGAAACAGCCAAACCAGACCGCGACGGCGCCGTGGATGCGGTGGCAGCCCTCGTGCTGATCACCATTGTCATTGTCGCAGCGGTGTTCTGGCTGACCAATCAGTGACCTTCGCTGAGCACTAAAAAAGGCGGCCATGGCCGCCTTTTTTAGTGCTTACATTCCGGCGTTTTTCAGCACCAGCTTGACCACCACAATGACCGTGGCAATAAAGATCACGGTGAAGATCAGCCCCGCGATGGCAAAGGTTTTGATATTGCCGTGCTTGAAGTCCCGCTCCCGGTTCTTGCTGGTCTGGACACCCAGGGCCGCGGCCAGGGTGCTTTTTACCACATCCAAAAATCCCGGCTTCTCGTCTTTTCCCTCGGTCATGGGGTCACCTGCCTGCATCGATCATTCATAGCCCAACACCGGGCTCAACCAGCGCTCAACCTCGGCAATGCTCATACCCTTGCGGGCCGCCAGGGATTCTACCTGATCCCTCTGGATCTTGCCCACGTTGAAGTACCGGGCCTGGGGGTGGGAAAAGTAGAGGCCGTTGACCGAGGCCGCGGGCAACATGGCAAAGCTCTCGGTGAGGGATATCCCGGTGGTCCGGGTAGCATCCAGCAGGGCGAAGATGGTGGCCTTTTCGGTGTGGTCCGGGCACGCCGGGTAGCCAGGGGCCGGGCGGATGCCCCGGTACTCCTCGCGGATCAACTGCTCGGTGGTCAGGTCTTCATCCGGGGCATAGCCCCAGTAGGTGGTGCGCACCTGCTGGTGCAGTTTTTCCGCCAGGGCTTCCGCCAGGCGGTCCGCCAGCGCCTTGACCATGATGGCGTTGTAGTCGTCGTGGTTGGCCTCGTACTCCCGCACCAGTTCCTCGCTGCCCAGGCCGGCGGTAACCGCGAAGGCGCCGATATAGTCGGCCACGCCGGAATCCCTGGGCGCGACGAAATCCGCCAGGGAGTGCAGGGTGTCGCTGGCGCCGGGCTTGCGGTTTTGCTGGCGGATCTGGTGCAGGACGGCGATGGGCTGGTCCCGGTGCTCATCGGCGTAGACCGCGATATCGTCATCTCCCACCCGGTTGGCGGGCCACAGGCCGAACACCGCCTTGGCGCGCAGGCGGTTTTCCGCCAGCAGCTTTGTCAGCATCGCCTTGGCGTCGGCAAACAGGCTGCGGGCGGCACTGCCCACCTTGTCGTCCTCAAGAATGGCGGGGTACTTGCCCGCCAGATCCCAGGTGATAAAGAAGGGCGTCCAGTCGATGGTGTCCAGCAGCTCGTCCAGGGGATAGTCGTCGATTGCGGTGACGCCAATGGTTGCCGGTACCGGCGGCTGGTAGTTGTCCCAGTCGCCGTCAAAGCCCGCCGCCACCGCTTCCGGGTAGGGCAGGGTGGTGCCCCTGGGTTGGCGGTTGGCGTTGCGCTCCCGCACCACTTCGTATTCGGCCTTGATCTCGGCCGCCAACTGGGCCCGGTGCTCGTGGCTGATCAGGCGGCTGGCGATGCCCACCGCCCGGGAGGCGTCGGGCACATAGATGGTCTGGCCGCGGCGATACTTGGGATCGATCTTGACCGCGGTGTGGGCCTTTGAGGTGGTGGCGCCACCAATCATCAGCGGCAGTTCCAGCCCCAGCCGCTCCATCTCCGCGGCGACATGGACCATTTCGTCCAGGGACGGGGTAATCAGCCCCGACAGGCCGATAATATCCACTTCGCGCTCGATGGCGGTTTGCAGAATTTTGTCCGCGGGCACCATTACTCCCAGGTCGATGACTTCGTAGTTGTTGCACTGCAACACCACGCCGACGATATTCTTGCCGATATCGTGGACGTCCCCCTTGACCGTGGCCATCAGGATGCGGCCATTGGCCTGGGCGCCCTCCTGTTTTTCCGCCTCGATAAAGGGCTGCAGGTAGGCCACCGCCTGCTTCATGACGCGGGCGGACTTGACCACCTGGGGGAGGAACATCTTGCCGGCGCTGAACAGGTCGCCGACAACATTCATGCCGTCCATCAGCGGCCCTTCAATCACATCCAGGGGGCGGGCCGCCTGCTGGCGGGCCTCCTCGGTGTCCTCCACAATATGGGTGGTGATGCCCTTGACCAGGGCGTGCTCCAGGCGCTTGATCACCGGCCAGCTGCGCCACTCGAGATCCTGTTTATTTTCCTTCTGGGTGTCGTCCCGGTACTTCTCCGCCAGGGTGAGCAGGTTGTCGGTGCCGCTGGCGGTGCGGTTGAGAATCACATCCTCCACCGCGTCCCGCAATTCCGTCGGCAGGTCGTCGTACACCGCCAATTGGCCGGCGTTGACGATGCCCATGGTCAGGCCGGCGCGAATGGCGTGGTAGAGGAACACCGAGTGGATGGCCTCGCGCACCGTGTTGTTGCCCCGGAAGGAAAAGGACACATTGCTGATGCCGCCGGAAATCAGGCAGCCGGGCAAATGCTCCCGAATCCAGGCGCAGGCCTGGATAAAATCGAGGGCATAGTTGTTGTGCTCCTCGATCCCGGTGGCCACGGCGAACACATTGGGGTCGAAAATAATATCGCCGGGCTTGAAGCCAAGCTGGTTGACCAGGATGTTGTAGCTGCGCTGACAGATTTCCTTGCGCCGCTCCAGGTTGTCGGCCTGGCCCTGTTCGTCAAAGGCCATCACCACCACCGCGGCGCCGTAGCGCTTGCACAACCGGGCCTGATGAATAAAGGCCTCGTCCCCCTCCTTGAGACTGATGGAGTTGACCACGGCCTTGCCCTGCACCCATTTGAGGCCGGCCTCGATCACATGCCACTTGGAGGAGTCCACCATGATGGGGATGCGGGAAATATCCGGCTCCGAGGCGATCAGTTTGAGAAAGGTGGTCATGGCCTCGACGGCGTCGAGCATGCCCTCATCCATATTGATGTCGATAATCTGGGCGCCGTTTTCCACCTGTTCCCTGGCGACATCCAGGGCGGCGCTGTAATCCCCCTCCAGCACCAGGCGCTTGAATTTGGCGGAGCCGGTGACATTGCAGCGCTCGCCCACGTTGACGAACAGCGACTCGGCGGTGATATTGAAGGGCTCCAGCCCCGCCAGGCGGCAGGCGGGTTCGCGCTCGGGTTTGGCGCGGGGGGCAATGCCCGCCACCGCCTGGGCGATGGCGCGGATGTGCTCGGGGCGGGTGCCGCAACAGCCGCCGACGATATTGACGAAACCGCTCTCGGCAAAGTCGCGGATAATGGCCCCGGTCTCCGCCGCGCTTTCATCGTATTCGCCGAATTCATTGGGCAGTCCGGCATTG
>Ga0172382_10004377_pt1 | contig 21647 bp, 24 predicted proteins | sample Leawel138RmetaG_FD_122245 | JGI IMG/M metagenome (GOLD analysis project Ga0172382, IMG submission 122245) | Leachate microbial communities from a municipal landfill in Southern Ontario, Canada - Leachate well 138R metaG | ecosystem: Engineered > Solid waste > Landfill > Unclassified | place... | reverse complement strand
TTCAGCATCAGCATCTGAAAGAATTCGTTTCTTTTCATTTCGCCGCCAGAAAAACCTTCGTTGAGCGAACGGTTCAGAAATTCTTTTCTGATATTGAGTTTGTCTGCATTCTCACGAACTTTTTTCAGCATTTCTGCGCCTTTCATCTCTTCTTCACCTCTCGATTTTCTGCCTTCGTTGATTGCATTTCTGATGAAATTGGTCACCGATACACCCGGAATTTCAACCGGATACTGGAACGACAAAAAGATGCCTTTCTGCGCTCTTTCGTAGGCTTCCATATCGAGCAGGTCTTCACCGTAAAATTCGATTTCACCTTCGGTTACTTCATAATCTTCTTTTCCGGCAACCACTGCCGAAAGCGTTGATTTTCCCGAACCGTTCGGACCCATGATTGCATGAATCTCACCCGGTTTGATTTCCAAATCCACACCTTTCAGTATCTCTGTTCCGTCTTCTATCTGTGCGTGTAAGTTTTTAACTTTTAACATGTCTTATTTATTTTTGGTTGAAGGTTCAAGCCGTTTTTTTAGACGAAGAACCTTATTGTTTCTGGTTAATTGTATTCTTTAATTTTTTAACTATCCGACCGATCCTTCGAGTGAAACTTCCAGAAGTTTTTTGGCTTCGACTGCAAATTCCATAGGCAGTTTGTCCAAAACCTCACGGCTGAATCCGTTCACGATCAGCGCAACTGCTTTCTCGGGCGGAATTCCTCTCTGTGCACAATAGAACATTTGGTCTTCACCGATTTTTGATGCGGTTGCCTCGTGTTCCACCTGTGCGGTCACATTTTTTACGTCTATATACGGGAAAGTGTGTGCACCGCATTCATTACCCATCAGCAGCGAATCGCACTGTGAGAAATTTCTTGCGCCTTCGGCTCTCGATCCGACTTTCACCAGACCTCTGTATGAGTTTTGTGATTTTCCGGCCGAAATTCCTTTTGAAATAATGGTCGAACGTGTGTTTTTTCCGATATGGGTCATTTTGGTGCCGGTGTCCGCCTGCTGATGTCCGTTGGTCACCGCAACCGAATAAAATTCACCGATTGAATTGTCGCCTTTCAAAATACAGCTCGGATATTTCCAGGTGATTGCAGATCCGGTTTCGACCTGTGTCCAAGAGATTTTTGCATTTTTCTCTGCGATCCCTCTTTTGGTTACAAAGTTGAAAACTCCACCCACACCGTTTGCATCGCCGGGATACCAGTTTTGAACAGTAGAATATTTGATTTCGGCTCCTTCCATCGCAATGAGCTCTACCACCGCGGCATGCAACTGGTTTTCATCTCTTGTCGGAGCGGTACAGCCTTCCAGATACGAAGCATAACCGCCTTCGTCAACCACCAGCAGAGTTCTTTCAAACTGACCGGATCCCTGTTTGTTCATTCTGAAATAAGTTGAAAGTTCCATCGGACAGCGGACCCCTTTTGGGATGTAGCAGAACGATCCGTCAGAGAAAACTGCTGAGTTCAGCGCTGCATAGAAATTATCGGTTCTCGGAACCACTTTTCCGATGTATTTTCTGACCAGATCAGGATGTTTCTGTATCGCTTCGCTGATCGACATAAAGATGATGCCCAAATCAGAAAGCGTATCCTGAAAAGTGGTTTTGACCGAAACACTGTCGATCACGACATCCATTGCCACACCCGACAGGCGTTTTTGTTCTTCAATCGAAATTCCGAGTTTGTCAAAAGTTTTTTTCAATTCGGGATCGATCTCGTCCAGACTGTTCAGCTGTGGCATTTTCTTGGGCGCAGCATAATAGATAATATCCTGGAAATCAGGTTTTTTGTATTTCACATTTGCCCAGGTGGGTTCTTCTTCCATTTCCTGCCAGATTCTGAAGGCTTCAAGCCTCCATTGGGTCATCCAGTCCGGCTCGTTTTTTCTTTCAGAAATCATTCTGACGATGTCCTCGTTCAGTCCTTTCGGGAATTCCTCGTATTCGATGTCGGTCGTAAAACCGAATTCATATTCTTTGTTGGCCGCAAGATTCTGTCTCAAATCTTCTTCCGTATATTTCTCTTTGCTCATTTTAATAGTTTGTATAGTTAAATTTGAAATCAACCGGACCGACTTTTTCAGCTCTGATTCCCAGAAAATTAAATTCCTGTATTTGCATGTCTTTGTTGAGTTTCAAAATATATTGCTCCTTACCGTTGTTCAGTATCGAATATTCCTGTTCTTTATTTTTCTTAATTTCAATTGTCTGATCTTTCATCAGAACCGGTTTTCCGTTTTTGTCTTCATTCATTGTGTATTCGTCGATCGAAAGCGGAAAATCAAGATTCAGATTGCTGAAACAGATTTTATTGATCTGCCGTCCTTTGTATGTGGTCAGTCTGCATTTTCCGTCAAAACTGTCGTTCAAAACCAAACCTCCGTTCATATAACTTCGTTTGGACAGCACTTTTCCGTTCAGACTGTACACATCCAACATATCACGGAAATCATGAACGATCATTTTTCCTTCGGCATAATAAAACTGATTGACTTCTTTCACAGCTTTTCCTTTCTCGGTTTTCGAAATCGTCTCTACTTCAAGCAGCCCGTCACGATATTTGTAATCGACGGTCATCGGTTTTCCAAAAAATGATTCAAGCACCTTCATCTGAATCAGTTTTCCATCCCGGTCATAATAAAGTTCCATCACAGGAACAGTTTTTCCGTCCGAAGGCGTAGCCGATATTTTGATTGATTTTACAGACTGCCGGTTGACCGGAACAGCGTTTATCAGTTGCTTCAGACCGAAGTTTCCAAAGAAAAAATTCCGGGTATAAATTTGATTATAAACTGCAGAATTTTCGTCGGGCGAAAACACTTTGAGTTTCGCCTCATCAACCTTTGACTGTCCCAGTAAACAGCCGGAAAGGATTAACACAAAAAATTTTATACAGTTCAATTCAGTTCAATTTTAATTGAAAGACTGCGTTTCTGTCCGCAGCTGTTCAGATTTTCAGTCCGGTTTGGATGCTGCTCTTCATCATTAATTTTCTGACAGCTTCCCCTCGGTCTGAGCCTCTGATTATTTAGATTTATTCTAAAATGCAAAGATACAAAGCTAATTCAATATACAAATAATTTAAATCATAGATATATGCAATTGCGGCATAAGGAATTTTATGAGTTCAAGGCTGGTGATCAGTCAGATTCAGAAGTTAGAAACCGGTTGAATACCGGATGTATGGGTGATTGGATATTTCAGTTGACATTCTTTAAATCAAATCAGAATGTAAAACCGTATTTAATTCATCGTGTAATTTATTGATTACAAACAAATCAAAACTCTCTATACTCCATACCAAATCTTAGTGCCAACTCCATTTTATTTCAATTACCCGCTGTGTAACAAATATTACTGTCCACGATTTTTTACTGTTTTAATTTTGCATCAGAAATTAAACAGTAGATGAAAAAAATTGCAACTGTCTTATTATTAATTATTACAACTTTTGTTTTTGGACAGGACACCATCCGGATTTCAGGTGAAGAACTCAATCAAAAATCACTCGATAAAAATCTTCAGATTCAACTGGCTCAAAAAGAAATTGAACTCTCCGAAGCAGAATTGCTGATTACCCGCGCAATGTATCTGCCGAACATCACGGCTTCTTATACGATAATGGGAACCAACAGTCCGCTGAATGCTTTTGGATTTAAACTCAATCAGGCTAGGATTGGAATGGAAGATTTTAATCCTGAATTATTAAATGATCCAAAAAGCATTGTTGATTTCGGACCAAAAATAGAAATTCAACAGCCAATCATTAATATGGATATGGTTTATCAGAAAAAAGCAGGAGAAGTCAAAACTGAAGTACTGAAAATCAAGCAACAAAGAACCGAAGAATATCTTCGTTTCGAATTGAATAAAGCTTATTATATGCTTCAGCTTTCATATAAAATGCTGAATACGCTTGAAAATGCCAAAGAAACCGTATTGGAAAACAAGCGGGTCATCGATAATTATTATAACAATGGTTTGATTCAAAAATCGGATGTTTTATACATGGATGTGCGGGTGAATGAAATTGACAGTCAGATTCAGTATGCAAATTCAAATATTCAAAATGCTTCCGACTATTTGTTTTTATTACTCAATGAGGACAGTCAGGGAAAAATTTTAAAACCAACCGAAGAATTACAATTTTCGGAAGGAATTTTCTCAAATGATTTGACAATCAACCCAAATCGAAAGGATTTACAGGCTTACGAAAAATCGCTTGAAGCTTATGATTTGATGATTAAATCTTCAAAATCGAAATTTTTACCCAAATTGAATGCTTTTGGAAGTTTCGAAATTCACGACAACAAGCCGCATGAATTTGACGGAAAAGGATATCTGGTCGGTGTTCAGTTATCCTGGAATTTCTTTGATGGTTTAAAGTCAAAGAGCGAACAGGCTTCGTACAAGGCAGATGCTGACAGAGCAAGAGCAGAAATTGACCAATACACTCAACAAAGCGAACTGGAATTAAAGAAAGCTTTCAGACAAATTCAGGACGCCGAAACAAAAGTAGAATTGACCGAATCTGCATGGAATCAAAGTAAGGAAGCTTACAGAATCAGAAAAAACAGATACGATCAGGGACTGGAAAAATCTTCTGATTTACTGAATGCAGAAACGATGATGTCTCAAAAAGAACTCGAATACCATCAGGCAATTTTTGAGTACAACACGGCTGTGGCTTATTTTGAGTTTTTGAAATGATAAGATAAAAGATAGATTTTGAAATGCATTTTTCAAGCAAAAAGACAAAGAGAATATAAACGAAAGAAAAAGAACCCTGAGAGGAATCATTAAAAATAATCCGGAGTAAGATGTAAAATGAACCCGGAATAAAGAAAGACAGATTTTGAAGTGTTTTTTTTAGCAAAAAGACAAAGCGTATTTAAACGAATGAAAAAGAACCCTGAGAAGAATCATTAAAAATAATCCGGAGTAAGATGAATCCGGAATAAAGGAGTAAAGAAAGACAGATTTTGAAGTGTTTTTTAAGCAAAAAGACATAGAGAATTATAACGAATAAAAAAGAACCCTGAAGGGGTTCAATATAAATAACCCCGGGTAAGGCGCAGCCGCAACCCGGGGATAAGAGATAAAAATAAGTAGATTTTGGCGTGCGTTTTTGGAACAAAAACCATGACAAAATCAAATTAAAACAAAGAAACCCTATAAAAATGAAAAAAATATCAATTCTTGCAACAATCATTTTTAGTCTGAACCTTTTGACAAACTGTTCGTCAAAAGAAGACAAAACCGCTGATTTTTCAGGCGACCCGATTGGTGTGACAATAGCCAAAACAGGAATATCCGAAACCGGTTCATCAGCCACGGCAAGCGGTAAATTAGTTTCAAAAAATTCGGTAAATGTTTCCACCCGAATGATGGGTTACATTACTTCCATGCCGGTTCAGGTTGGTCAGAGCGTAAGAGCCGGACAGCAACTGGTTTCTATTAACAGCACCGATATTCAGGCAAAAGGAGGTCAGGCTGATGCTCAGATTATGCAGGCTCAGGCGGCTTATGATGCAGCTAAAAAAGATTACGAAAGATTTCTGAATCTCTTTAATTCTCAAAGTGCATCTCAAAAAGAACTTGACGATATGAAGGCTCGTTTTGATATGGCTGCAGCAGGATTGAATGCGGCCAAACAAATGAAAAACGAAGTCAACGCACAATATAAATATACGAATATCACCGCTCCGGTTTCGGGTGTGGTTACTGCCAAATTCGCGGAACAGGGAGATATGGCCAGCCCGGGAATGCCGTTGCTGACCATTGAATCACCCGGTGTTCTTCAGGCACAGGTGATGGTCTCGGAGAATAACATTGCTCAGGTAAAAAACGGAATGGATGTAAAAATTCTGATTAAATCTTCAGGAAAAGAAATTGATGGAAAAGTAGCCGAAATCAGTCAGTCTTCGGCAAATACCGGCGGACAGTATATGGTGAAAATCAATCTTCCGGCTGATGATGAACTTCGCCCCGGAATGTATGTCAACGCCCGTTTTCCGTTTGAAATACAAACCGATTTGAACAGCGATACAGAAAGTGTCGTTATTCCAAAAACTGCTTTGGTCAAGAAAGGTCAACTGACCGGAATTTATACCGTAAGCTCACAAAATACGGCTGTCTTAAGATGGTTGAAATTAGGAAAAGACTTTGGTGAAGAAATCGAAGTTTTATCCGGCCTGTCTTCAGATGAACAATACATCGTATCTGCTGAAGGAAGGTTGTACAACGGTGCAAAGATTAATGTGAAATAGATTTAATATCTGTTTCAGGTTGTTGATTGACCAGTCAGATTTTGAAATCTGGCTGGTTTTTTTTGAAAATAACATTAATATTCTTCTAAAAATGAGGACGAAAACCTGACAGGCTTTTAGCATAAATCGTTATAATTTTCATTAACTTTGAAACAAATGAATAATCATGGATATTCAAACCCGGAAAATAAAATTCATTCAGAAATTCTTAAGAATTGAAGATGAAAGTCTGATTTTGAGAATGGAAGAATTATTGAAAATAGCACAAGCCGAAAGTGAAAGAGATTTAAAACCTTTCACTGTTGAAGAATTAAATCAACGAATAGAGCAATCAGAAGAAGATTTTAAAAGTGGGCGGTACAAAACTACACAAGAGTTACTCAAGAAATTTAATCTATGATTTATGAAATTATTTGGTCAGCTTTTGCAGAAAGGCAGATTGATGAGATTCATGAATTTTATTTGAATAAGACAAAAAGCCTTAGAATAGCAAATCGAATTATTGAAAGGATTTTGATTGCTCCGGAAAATCTAAAGTTAAATCCTGAAATCGGACAACTGGAATTGGACCTTAAAGATAGAATTCTTGAATATCGATATATTGTTGAGTCTAACTATAAATTGATTTATACCATCAATAAAGATAAATTTCAAATACAAATAAGTGATGTATTTGACACAAGACAAAATCCTGTTAAAATAAAGAGAAATAAATAGGAAGGAAAAAATTCGAATTTAGAAAACCTGAACGGGCTTTTTTGTGTCTTTGTGATAAAAAAGAAAATTTTGTTTTGCGGGATTGTGAAAATTAATTAATTTTCAGACATGAAGTTTTATTTAAATATTCTTTTAGTTTTCATTTTTGTGATGTTTGCTGATATTTCTTTTGCTCAGGAGATTGGAGAAAGATCTTTTATGGGCAGGAAAATGGCTGAATACCACTTGAAAGAAGTGATTGAAAATAATGAACTTCACAATATAATTACACCTGATAATACAATCATAAAATCAGAGGAAAGTCTTTTAAAAATAATTGAACCGGTTCTTTTTGATATTTACGGAAAAGAAAATATTGAAAGACAAAAACCCTATGAAATTAATGATTTTGAAAATTATTATGTAGTGAGTGGCACAATGGAAACCGGGAGAAGTGGAGGAACTTTCTTATTAATTATCGATAAAAGAAATTGTCAGATTTTAAAAATCACTCACGGCAAATAATTTTAAGAACTTCGTATAAATTCAAAAGAGCTAACTTTAGCCAATGATTCCAAATAAATAAAATATGGAAAAAATATTGACTGTCGGTTTGTTTCTGACCGGTTTTGCTTTTGTGTTCGCTCAAAAGGTTATCTCAATTGAAGCAGAAGGGAATCTTGAATCTCCTAATCCATTGGATTGCGTAAAACTGTTGGAAGTAACAAACAACCATAATCCTGCAGATATATTGAACGGAATGAGAAAATGCATTGAGATAAAAGATTTCGAAAAAGCCACAAAACTCTTTGCTCTTGGAAGTGTTTATGGTACTTACGATTCATACAGAGTTGAAGATAAAACTGCACATCAGGCAATACTTGTTATTTTGGATAATAATTTATCAGATATCAGCAATGAAGATGAACAGGCTTTTGTCAAAAATCTCCATGAAAATTTTGAAAAGGGTTCTGAAAAGTTGAATGCAATTTGTCAGGAAATTCAAAATGTCGGGATTCCGGCCTATTATCCGAGATATATGATTCAGCATGGCATCAATGCATTTTTAGATGAAGATGGAGACGGACTCGTCGAAGGGTTTAACAGTGAAGAATCCTGGGAATTGGTTTTGAAAGACTATTTGCATTGCGGTGAATAATTTTTGAAAAAACCTCCTCCGTGTCTCAGTGGCAAAAAAAAAACAAAAATCAACTATTATTCAGTTTTGAGTATTTAAAAAACTCTTCAAGGGTTCAAAACCCTTGAAGAGTTGAATTATTGAAATTCCAATATCTCAATGGTAAATATGTCATCAAAATATTTTGAAAAACATCTTGATTAATAGGGCTGAAGAACAGACACAGCGACATCCAACTTTTAACTCTTTATAAATTAATTGAAATTAAACTCGGAATGAAAGTTAACCTGACAATTAATTAAGTTTGAAATTGCAAAATAGAAGATATCAAAAATATTTTCTTAAATTAAGTTGAAATTTTAATTATATTTGGGTATCTAAATTTTTGAAAATGAATGTTTTGAAATCAACTTCTATATTTCTATTGTTTGTATTATGTATTCAAATAAAATCACAAGAGAAATTCACTACTTATGATAACACTTATATAGGAAAGTCTTATGAAATTCAAATCTCTAATGATAAAGGAAAATTTAAATTATTTATTGATGCATTATCAATTGATACAATGCACGAAAAAGGAGGAATCTTAGTCGAAGAAAAAAATTATCCGGGTTTTATAGATGCACTATCCGAGGCTAAATTAAAATATGAAGAATGGGTTAGAACAGCACAAGAGAACGATGTAAAGGAATTGAATAAGGAAATGAAAGTAAAAAGTAAAGTTAGTGGCTATTTTTTATATGGTAGTAAATGGAATTTTCAGTTTTTAGTGAATTTGAAATTTGATTTTAAGATTATAGATAGTAAAGGAGAAATAAAATATTTATTACTTGTTAGAACTGGAGAATTACAATCTTCAAGTAATCAATTTATGAAAGTTGATGGCTTTTTACTGGTGTTCTCCTCATCAGATGAAATTGATGATTTTTTAAATTCAATCTCAATTGACAAGATTACAGATTTCACAAATAAACCAAAGGATGAGGATTTATTTAAAGATTAAATAATAATTATTTGGAGGATTTAATGTTTTTATAAAAAGAATAAAAGATGTTCAACTGGTTTAAAAAGAATGATAAATCCGATAAGAAAATTGAAGTTTCAGTAGAAGGAGTGAATCCTCAAACTAATAATGAATTTCTATTTTATGATTTTGTTCAATTCGAACCTAAATTTCTTCTTAAAGAATGGTATCTAAAAGCCAAATCTTTAGATCTTGTTTTTAAACCACAATATGAAAATGCAATTCTTCTAAAAATTAAGACTGGAGAATTTCAGAATCCATACAGTTTTCCAGAGTATTTTAGTAACAAATTCGATTTTATAGCTATTGATTTTGAAACTGCTAATCAGAATAGAGTTAGTGCTTGTGCTATAGGCTTAGTTTTTGTTAAAAATGATATTGTTGTTTATAAAACATTTCATCATATCAATCCTCCTGAAAATGAATATTTCTCCAGTAAAAATATTCAAATTCACGGTATCACTAAGGAAGATGTCGATTATGCTTTTACATTTGATACCTTATGGGAAATGGAATTGTCAAAATATTTTAATGATAATTTAATTATTTTTCACAATGCGAGTATGGATTTAAGCGTCTTAAAGAATTTATTTAATTATTACAAAATAACAAATTATAAAATAAATTATTTAGACACTATGCAACTTGCTTCTAAAGCAGGGTATCCTAAAAAGATAACAGAGTTGACAGAGAAGTTTGATATTGATTATATTGATAAGCATAATCCAGAGGAAGACGCAAGAGCTTGTGCATTTGTATTTGGTGAATTAATTGAACTTTATCCTCAATATGAAAATTTAATAAAAACGCTAAGCTATAAAGAAGTTGAAAAAGAAAAGATTATTGAAAAAGAAAGCATTGAACTCAAAAATCAAAATCTTGAATTTATTCAAACCTATTCTTTAAAAAATGAGGAACTTGAAAGTTTATCTGTAGAGGGTAAGGCTTTTCTTTTTACTGGAGATATAATGACAGAAAGAAACAAAGCGAAAGATTTTATCGAACAGAATGGCGGTTTTGTTAAATCAGGGATTAGCTCCAAAGTTGATTATGTTGTGATTGGTGTAAATTATGGTTGGTCAAAAATTCAAAAAATTCATGATTTAAACAAAAATAAAAGTTGTAATATAAAAATATTGACAAATTCACATTTTGATTATTTAAAATCAAAATATTCATAAAAACAAACTTTCTATTTTATAAACGCCTTTCTTCTGTAACCAAAGTAACTGTCCATCATTCTTTACTGACCGATTTTTGCATTAAAATTAAAACCTTTAGAAATGCAAAACGGGATTGCCGGAAGAATAGCCGAATTATTTATCAATTCAAAATTAACCATCCTGCTGATGCTGGGGCTGATGGTCATCGGAACCTACAGCACCACTTTGATTCCGAGAGAGGAGGAACCCCAGATTGTGATTCCGATGGCGGATGTGATGGTCGGTTATCCGGGTGCCAGTCCGGCCGAAGTGGAAAGCCGGGTCATCAAACCGCTTGAAAAAATTCTTTCAAATATAAAGGGGGTTGAACATCTTCATTCGGCAGCCATGAACGGTCAGGGAATGATTATCGTTCAGTTTTTTGTGGGCGAAGACACCGAGCGATCCTATGTAAAACTCTATGACGAACTGATGAAACACCCCGATTTATTTCCGCAGGGAGTTTATCCGCCGGTGGTCAAAACCCGTTCCATCGACGATGTGCCGATGATGGCGCTCACACTCTGGAGTGAAGATTACGATGATTTTCAAATCAGACAAATCGGTGAAGAAGTTTCGTCGGAAATCAAAAAAATTAAAGATGTATCTGCCATTAATGTGATTGGCGGTCGTCCGAGACAACTGAAAGTTATTTTGGACAAGGATAAAATGGCTGAATCCAATGTGGATGCGCTGAGCATTATGCAGATGATTCAGGCGAGCAACAACAGTTCTCAGTCGGGAAGTTTTGACAAAGGAGATACTGAGTTTTTGCTGACTACCGGACAATTCCTGAGCTCAGCCGAAGATGTCGAAAATTTGGTGATTGGAACTTCTGCCAATATGCCGGTTTATTTGAAACAGGTTGCAAAAGTGGAGGACGGACCTTCGTCGCCAAAGAATTTTGTCAGTTTTGGTTATGGGAATGCGGTGGAAGAAGGAAAAATTCACAATTCGGAATATCCGGCCGTTACGCTTTCAATTTCAAAAGTAAAAGGTGCAGATGCGATGCACATTGCCGATAAAATCTTGGTCAAAGTCGATGAATTAAAAACAGATTTAATTCCCGATGAAGTCATGGTAGAAGTCACCCGAAATTATGGCGAAACCGCTTCCGATAAAGTTTCTGAGCTCTTGCTTCACCTTGCCATTGCGATTATTGCAGTAACCGTTCTGGTGATGCTGGCGATGGGCTGGCGGGGAGGTTTGGTCGTGTTTTTCTCGGTACCGCTGACCTTTGCACTGACTTTGTTTAGTTATTATATTTTGGGTTATACCCTCAACCGGATTACACTTTTTGCATTGGTTTTTGTGGTGGGAATCGTGGTGGACGACAGTATCATTATCGCCGAAAATATGCACCGGCATTTTAAGATGAAAAAACTGCCGTTCAGACAAGCTGCGATTTATGCGATTAACGAAGTCGGAAACCCGACGATTCTGGCAACTTTCACCGTCATTGCCGCTATTCTTCCGATGGCGTTTGTGTCCGGAATGATGGGACCCTATATGAGCCCGATGCCGATTGGTGCTTCGATTGCGATGTTGCTTTCGCTGTTTATCGCATTGACGGTTACGCCTTATCTCGGTTATCATTTATTGATTGAAAAAGACAAACAGGAAGAAAAAGAAGTCAAAGGTTTAGAGACGACTGCGATTTTTAAAATCTATAAAAAACTCCAATTGCCGTTATTGAACAGCAAAGCCAAAAGATGGACGATTCTCGGTGTAACCGGCGTTTTGCTGATGCTTTCAATGCTGGCTTTCTTTACCAAATTCGTAGCGGTTAAGATGTTGCCTTTTGACAATAAAAACGAAATTCAGGTGGTCATTGACATGCCCGAAGGAACGACTCTGGAAAGAACTGCAGCCGTTACCCAGGATGTGGCTCAATATCTGAAAACCGTTCCCGAAGTAGTGAATTATCAGTCATTTGTCGGTTCTTCTGCACCGATCACATTCAATGGTTTGGTCAGACATTATGATTTGAGAGGTGCGAGCAATACTGCTGATATTCAGGTGAATTTACTTGGAAAAGACGACCGGAAATTACAAAGTCATGACATTGCCAAAAAGATTCGTCCGGCCATTCAGGAGATTGGAAAGAAATATGGTGCAAACATCAAAATCGTTGAAGTTCCACCCGGACCGCCGGTTTTGTCAACAATTGTAGCCGAAGTTTACGGTCCTGATTATGATGAGCAAATTAAAATTGCAAGACAAATTGAGCAAATCCTTCACGATACCGATGATGTGGTTGATATTGACACAAGAATCGAAGATTCTCAAACCGAATTGAAATTGATTTTCGACAAGGAAAAAGCTATGCTGAACGGAGTTGCGCCGGGCCAAATCGTTGGAAATCTCACTTATTTAATGGGTGAACATCCGATTGGAAATCTTTATGATGAAGTTTCAAATCAACCTGTAAATATTGTAATGAAACTGAATGATGCCGACAAAACTTCGATTGACGATATCACCAATATGAAGGTGAAAGGCCAGATGGGATTGGTTCCGGTGAGTGATTTGGTGAAAGTAAAAGAAGACGAACTTCAAAAATCGATTTACAGAAAAGACCAGCAAAGAGTGGTTTATGTTTTGGCTGACATGGCGGGTGAACTCGAAAGCCCGGCTTATGCGATTCTCGGAATGGATGAAAAACTACAAAAAATGGAAATTCCGACCGGCTATAAAGTCGAAGAACTTTATATGGGTCAGCCAGACAGTGAAGAAAATTTCACCGTAAAATGGGATGGCGAATGGCAGATTACAATTGAAGTTTTCCGCGATTTGGGAATTGCTTTCTTGGTTGTGATGGTGATTATTTATATGTTGATTGTCGGCTGGTTCCAGGATTTCAAAACCCCGTTTGTGATGATGGTGGCGATTCCGCTTTCATTGATTGGAATCGTGCTCGGACACTGGATGTTGAGTGCTTATTTTACCGCAACTTCATTTATCGGAATGATTGCGTTAGCCGGAATTATGGTTCGGAACTCGGTGTTGTTAATCGATTTTATCGAAATCAGGCTGAGACAGGGCGAACCGATTAAACAGGCGATTATCGAAGCCGGAGCAGTTCGTACCACACCAATTCTGTTGACAACGGGAGCAGTGGTAATCGGTGCCGCCATTATATTATTCGACCCGATTTTCCAGGGACTGGCGATTTCACTTGTATTTGGAGCGGTCACTTCGACCTTCCTGACTTTATTGGTCGTGCCGGTGGTTTATTATATGGCTGAGCGGAAGAAATGGAAAGCGAATGAGGAGTGATTTTTTGTTGTACAATTTACAATGTACCAAGTAACAAGTATCAAGTACGATGTACCAAGTACAATGTAGAAAGTAGAATTTTTGAGTTAATAGAAATAACCCTGAAAGGGTTCAATATAAATAACCCCGGGCAAGGCGCAGCCGCAGCCCGGGGAAAAGAGATAAAGTAAATAGATTTTGGCATGTGTTTTTGGAACAAAAACCATGACAAAATCGGATTAAAATCAAAAACGAAAGAAAATGAAATTACTATTGGTTACCTGCATTCAGGAATATGAAAAAGAAGTGAAAGATATCCTTAAACACGCTGGTGTAAAATCCTTTTCATGGCAATCGGTTAAAGGATACAGCAACGGATCAGATAAAAACGCATGGTTTATTTCAGAAGAAATTCCGACTGAATCACTGCTTTTTACTGTTTTTATTGAAAATCAGTGTATGGATGAATTATTTGAAAGGTTTAATCATTTCAACGATAACCAGGCGGTCAATACAAAAATTCATGTTGCCTGTCTGGATGTGAATCATTCGATTTGAGTTTAATTGTACAATGTACCAAGTACAATGTACCAAGTACAATGAACTTCCCTAAATAGGGTTGACCTTTTAGGTTAATAATTAAATATAGATATGCCCGGAAAAGACGGAGCGGGGTGATAAAAGAGATGAGAATTAATTGAATTGAGTAGATCGTTTAAAAAAGAACCCTGAAGGGGTTCAATATAAATAACCCCGGGCAAGGCTTAGCCGCAGCCCGGGGAAAAGAGATAAAGTAAGTAGATTTTGGCGTGCGTTTTTGGAGCAAAAACCATGACAAAATCAAATGTAAAAAATCAAAAAATAACAAATTATGTACAATAAAATCGCACATGCATTTGCAGGAACTTTAATCTTAACCAGCCTGCTTTTGACTTATTTTACAGACAACAAAAACTGGCTTTGGATAGCCGCTTTTGTCGGAACCAACTTATTGCAAAACTCAATCACCAACTGGTGTTTGCTGCATCAGATTTTAAAGAAACTGGGCGTGAAGGATGAGGGTTCGAGTTGTTCTGTTTGATGATTAGTAAGGGAAACGAGATTCTTTTGAAAATGTAGAATAAGCCTCGTTTTTCAGCATTTCTTGAAAATCCGCCCGGACAAATATTGGTCAGATTTTGTTTTGGCAAAGATGAAGAAACTGTGGAATAAGCGACTGATAATCAGATGAAGTTGGTATGAGGGTTTTTCGCAAGTGAGGCTTTATGGTTCGTAATAAGAATAAATTTTAATGCCTAAAACTCATAATCAGAGGATACCCTGCTTCTTTTTGGTTTAATATGGGTTGAAAACAGATGTAATTCAGGTATTTCTCAACAAATTTTCTGAATTGAAGTAATCCATATAAAAATGTCCAAAATCAATGTCGATTTAAATTTTCATTATTATTCAAAGTGTCTCATCACCTAAACGCCCGAATATTTGTATAAAAATAATATCTCGCCGTATGGGTTTCGGGCTGGTTGACATCCAGTTCATACCACGGATTTAAAGTTTTATTTTCAGGGTTATTGATGATATGAATCGATTGGGCGGGTGTATAACCTTCCGCCAATAAATAAACCGATTTTCCGGCCGAATTTTTTGCGTGTCCCACAATCACCACAACATGTCCGGGACTGCCCGGTGTAATAAGAATGTCGCCTGCTTTGATGTCTTCATTTCTTTGAACCGGGATGGTTTCTCTGTTCAGTGAAATCGTTCCGGCATACATAAAAATAATGTCGAGGTATTTTCTAAAAGCTTCATAACTGTCGTTAAATCCGGCAGATTGAACAAAATTCACTGTATTGTCATTAATCAACTGCGGACGAATTCCATTTTTGTACTGATTCCAGCTAAAAGTGTCACCGTTAGTAAATTGATAACTGATTTCATCAAACTTATTTTGTTGGTACAAATATTCCGCATTGAGCCGGATAACCGCATCCGCACATTGTTGTAAATCTTTGTTGCCAATGTCATAATCCAGAACCGCAATATGGTTTGACTGATTCGCAATCGGTTGTCCGGTATAACTCAGTATCGGGCTGCCGTCTTCTTTCAACGGAGCGTTTTGAAGATATTCTCCAAATGAATTTTGTGGTTCTGTTATCCATTGATAACCTTTTGGAGGAGAAACTCGCTGTTTGATGGTTTGCGCATTGGGATTGATGGTAACCGCAATCCCGGGAGAGCCTTGGGCTTCGTGTTTTGTTTTCGATTCTTTGCAGCCTGTTATTAAGAAAGAAAATAATAAAATTATTATTAAAAATGCAGGGTGATGGATTGGTGCTCTTTTCATTTTACAAGATTTTATCAATTTTTTCAGAATGTATCAATTGAAGTTTCGGATGGTTTATGTTCCTTGATTTGTTAAATTTATTCATGAGATTAAAAACGTTTCAAAATGACAGGTCAATCAATCTTATCTTCAAATTTTGAGCGAGTTACACAAAACATTTTTAATCATCACTATTGGAAGATTGGAAAAAATTTTGTAGGTTAAGTTTTGATTTAAAGAATTTTACGGCTTTTTATGTTTTTAGTAAAGAAATAAGTCTGCATTGCGCATAAGGACACAGCTTCGAACTGTATTTGTTGAGGGATTAATAAGGATTTTGGCAACACCGGTCAGGCAACGAATTTTCTTTTCATTTTTCTTACTTTTGTTACTCCAATTCTGAAAGAAAAATGAAAAATGAATTGCTTTCCCGGGTTTATCAACATCCGCTAATCAATTCTGAAGGACTTGAGAAAATCATTACTGCCCATCAGAAAATCGAATTGAAGAAAGGAGATTTTGTACTGAAAGAAGGTAAAATCGCCAATGAATATCTGATTTTGGAAAGCGGCTTAATTCGTTCGTTTGCCCTTGATTACAAGGGGAATAACATCACCACCGACTTTTTCTGTCCACAGGATGTGGTGATTGAGGTTTTGTCTCTGTTCAACCGGTTCCCGACCAAAGAAAACATACAGACTCTGACTGATTGTGTTTGCTGGAAAATTGATTTTGATATTTTTCAGGAGCTTTTTCAAACCGTTCCCGGATTTCCCGAATGGGGCCGTTTGTGGATGACCGGCCGGCTGTTTCATTTCAAACAAAGATCGGTGGAAATGGTCACTGTTTCCGCCAAAGAACGGTACCTGAAACTCCTTCGGGAAAAACCGGAAGTCGTCCGGCAGTCACCGCTCAAATACATTGCGACTTACTTGGGAATGACCGATACTTCATTCAGCAGAATCAGAAAAGAGTTGTAAATTCATTTCTTGTCCTATGGCAAGTTGAAATTGAATCAGTTGTCATAGTTTTGATCAATTCAAATCAAAATTAAACGAAATGAAACTCACAGCCAAAGCAAGTTTGCAAATCCAAAAGCCGGTTGAAGAAGTTTTTGAAGCCATTGTAAACCCTGAAATCATGTCGAAATATTTTATTTCGGAAAGCAGTGGACGGATGGAAACCGGAAAAGAACTTTTCTGGGAATTTGGAGATTTTCCGGGTAAATTTCCGGTGAAGGTAACAGAAGTCCGGCCCAATTCTTCTGTTTCATTTGTTTGGGACGATGAAACGATTGTCAGGATAATTTTGGAAGAACAAACCGACAAAAGTACAGTGGTAAAAATTACCGAAGGCGAAAAGGAACTCAACGAAAAGAATCTTGAATGGTGTTTAAGCAATACATTTGGTTGGGCAAATTTCCTCGATTGTATGAAAGCCTGTTTGGAATACGGAATCAATCTTCGCAAAGGTGCTTTTGATTTTATGAGGCAATAATTTCTTGAAAACCCGAAAAACACCCGGCGTTGATTAAATTTTTAATTTCATTCAAAATCTGATTTAAAATTGCTCATTATGAAAAGAAGAATTGGGTTAATTTTGATGTTCGCCGGGACATTTTGTCTTTGTTTCACATTTAAAACCTTCATAAACAAAGAACAAAATAAAATGAAAAGAGTAACGGGAATCGGAGGAATATTCTTCAAAAGCAGGAATCCGGAAAAAATGACGGAATGGTATCATAAACATCTCGGACTGGAAACAAATCTGTACGGAGCCACATTTGAATGGTATGAAAAACCCGACAGTTCGGTCATGGCGCAAACCCAGTGGACACCTTTTGCCGAATCGTCAAAATATTTTGAAAAGGACTATATGATCAATTATCGTGTTGAAAATCTGGAACCACTCGTTGAGGAATTAAAAAAGGAAGGTGTAACCGTGGTGGACGAAATTGAAAGTTACGACTATGGCAAATTTGTTCATATTCTGGATGTGGAAGGAAACAAAGTCCAGCTTTGGGAACCTGTTGACTAAAGGCTTGACGGTCAGTTGAAAAAGTCATTAATTCATTAAAATGAAAAACACAAAACACATCGCTTTGCTTCGCGGAATCAATGTGGGCGGACATCATAAAGTACCGATGGCTGAACTTCGTCAGACGATGGAAAAAATGGGTTTTGCCAAAGTTTCAACTTTGTTAAATTCAGGAAATATCATTTTTGAAGCAAAAGAAAATGAAGGATCGGAATCCGAAATTGAACACCGGCTCGAACAGACCTTTGGATTTAAGATTCCGGTGATGCTCAGGAAATTTGATGAAATTCAACAAATGGTGCTAAACAATCCTTTTGAACAATTTGAGACGGATGATAACACCAAATACTATGTCAGTTTCCTGAAAAATGAACCCAAAAATAAAATTGATTTACCATTTTTATCCGAAGATAAATCCTTTAGAATGATTGAAATAAAAGATAAAGTGGTTTTTAGTACTCTTGATTCTTCAAAAGGAAGCACCGTCAATGGAATGGATGTGTTGCAATCGTTTTTCGGAGAAGATGTGACCACCAGGAATTGGAACACCATCGTCAAATGCAGCAAAAAATGAGTATTGAAATTAAAAACTAACGGTAAGAAATTGAAAACAAAATAATTATGGAATTAAAACAAAATTTAGTGTGCTGGTTTGAAATCTATGTCAATAACATGGAAAGAGCCAAAAAATTTTACGGCAGAGTGTTGAATCTGGAACTCATGGATGCGCCGGAAATGGAAGGAATGCCTGATATGCAAATGGCGTTTTTTCCTTGGGTGGATGCTTCTCCCAATGCCGGCGGTGCTTTGGTAAAAATGAATAATATGCCGGCCGGAGCAGGCGGAACCATGATTTATTTTCAGTGCGATGATTGTTCGGTTGAAGAAAGCCGTGTGGAATCAGCGGGCGGAAATGTTGTTCAACCGAAAATGTCGCTTGGAGAACACGGATTTTGTTCAATGTGCATGGATACCGAAGGAAATATATTTGGGCTTCATTCACAAAAATAAAATTATAATACTGGGAACCCCGTTGCACTTAAAATTATTAAAAAATGAAAATATTCAAAAAAATCTTAATCATCCTGCTGATCATCATTGCGATTCCTTTGATTGTCGCTTTGTTTGTACCAAGAGAATCTTCAAGTGAGGGTCAGATTGTCGTCAACAAACCCAAACAGGAAGTTTTTGATTACATCAAGTATGTGAAAAATCAGGACAATTTCGGAGTTTGGCAGCTTTCAGACCCTGAAATGAAAGCAACTTCGGAGGGCGAGGACGGTACTGTTGGATTTAAATACAGCTGGGACAGTGAAAAACTGGGCAAAGGCGCGCAGCAAATCACCAAAATTGAGGAAGGCAAAAGCATGGAATCCGATATGTTTTTTTACGATTTTGACGATACGCCGAGCAAAGCTTATTTCAGACTGGAAGAACAATCACCCAACCAAACCCTTGTGAAATGGGGCGTCTCCTGGACAACGCCTTATCCGTGGAATCTGATGAGCCTGTTTTACAGTATGGACAAGGATTTTAACAAAGGTTTGGAAAATCTGAAAGAAATTTTGGAAAAATAATTTCGAAGAAAATTATAAAAAATTAAAAAGGATCAATCTAAATGGCGGGCTCATTAAAACCCCATTTCTGGGACAAAAGATTTGGAGGTGACAAATATATTTACGGTGAACAGCCCAATGAATATCTGAAAGAAAAACTTTCTGAACTCAAAGTGGGAACCATACCTTTTCCGTGTGACGGCGAAGGCAGAAATTCAATTTATGCAGCTTCGATCGGCTGGAAGGTCGATGCTTTTGATATGAGCACTGCGGGCAAAAAGAAAAAGATGCTGCTCGCCGAAAAATCTTGTGTGCAATTGAATTATTCGGTTTGTATGCTAGAAGATTTTGAACCGGAAATCAAATACTATGCAATGGCATTGATCTATGCGCATTTTCGGAAAGAATCCGGAAGAGGATATCACCAAAAACTATCTCAATTTCTAAAATCCGGAAGGATTTCCCGAAAAAATACTTAAAGATTTACTGTCCGCTTGGATTCTTAACCAAAGGTTGGATTTATGTTTTTAGCAATCAGGACAATATTTTATACCGAAATTATAATCTTCAACCAACTTAAAGAAATCTGATAGTTTCTTATTTCTTGAATTGCAAATTTCTTTAAAAGTTACATCAGGAATTGAGTATTCAAAACTGGAACTTTTATGAACTCGAAGCAAAAATAAGATACAAGGCAGAAAAGGCGGGCATTGAACTGATAGTGGATAAAAATTAATTTTGCAGGGTGCTTGTACACCCCGAGAGTGAGGTCTCGATACACTCACCAAATGTTTAAAAGCATATACAACGGAGTGGGCTCTTGTTTTGAGAAATCCGACAATCAAAAAAACCTCTCTCACTGCTGATCCATCTGCCTCGTTGAATACAAACCCATCATCCTGAAAAGGTGTTTCACCTCATTCATAAAGGAGGTTTTCCCCTTTTATTTTAGGATGTTTTACCTGATAGCATGAACTGGAAAATTTACTACTCTTGTCCTGAGAATTCAGTTCTGTTTTGATGAACTGTATAACAATTTACCCCAATCACCTCCACCAACCCAAACTGATTTTAAATTGTTACAACTAAATTTAAAAATTAATTGTCATGAAAAAGACTTTTATTTTCGTATGGGTATTTTTATTAAAACTTATTATTTCATCGGCTCAGGTAGGAATAGGAACAGAATCTCCTCAGGCCATGCTGGATATTGTGGGCGACCTCAGGATTGGAACAGTGGAAACTGTTTCCGGCACAGCCGATTCTGTTTTGGTATTGAATGAGCAGCACATTGTCAGCAAAGCTGCAATATCCGATATAATGCAAAGTAAGCTGATTTCCTATGTGAAAGGTACAGGCGGCGGAACAATTGTTTTGGATGCAGATATTCTGACAGGCTGGAAGATCATTGCTTTCAACAATACCGAATTTGACACGAACGGAGATTATGACAATGTCACCTTCCAATTCACTGCGCCCAGGGATGGTATTTATCAGATCTATGCGCAGTACAGGACCTCATCATTATTGAGTGCCGGCAACCTCGGCATTGGGATTTTCAGACAGACAGGCGAAGAGACACCGGTTTTAATTGCAGAAGAAAGCTATCTTCAAGTGGGTGTGAACCTCGGATTGATAACTATAGAAGTTTCACCTCCTGTCCGAAAGACTCAGACTCTGGCAGCGCTGACTGCAGGAGATAAGATATTTTTTGGCAGCAGAGTCCCCATAGCCAATCTTACACTGCTGGGTGGGCCGGAAAGCTTCTTTACAATACATCAGGTGCATTAAAGGTAATATAATAACCAACCTTGTTTTTTATATGAGGATGTGTTACTGACAACAACATCCTCGTTTTTATTTATAAGGTTGATAAAAAATTAATGCAACTATCAAAAGCCTGAGGCAAGTAATACTTGAAAGAGGGAAAACCTTTTATTAAAGAAACTTTTTTTTCAAAGGGGATTTCCCCCCTTTTTTTAAGAGGCTTTTTCCCCTATTTTCCAAAACATGATATTTATCATGTCATAAATAATACCTCCGACTCCTTATATCAGATAATTTTGTTAAAATTATGCCAAACAAAAGTTAATCTCATGAGACTAAATAATACCAATGCCCTATTCATAAGT
>Ga0172382_10004376_pt1 | contig 21647 bp, 19 predicted proteins | sample Leawel138RmetaG_FD_122245 | JGI IMG/M metagenome (GOLD analysis project Ga0172382, IMG submission 122245) | Leachate microbial communities from a municipal landfill in Southern Ontario, Canada - Leachate well 138R metaG | ecosystem: Engineered > Solid waste > Landfill > Unclassified | place... | reverse complement strand
TCGGCGGTGGCGAGCATGGTGCCGATCGCGATGATGGCGAGCCCGCCGGCGATCGGCATGCCGATCAGGATGGTCAGACAGATGGAGATCAGGATGCCCGCGATCAGCACAGCGTTTCCAGCACGGAGAGGGCCGGCGGGCGCGAGCGGCCGCCGGCGGGGTGGTCAGGGATCAGGACGCGCTGCGGGCAGCAGTCACCAGGGTGGCCCAGCTTTCCCAGATCTCGTTACCGAGGTTCTTGCGCAGCGTGTCGTAGGCCGGGCCCATCCGGTCGCGGAACGGTGCGACATCGGGTCGCGTGACCGCGATCCCCGCCTTCTGCATCCGTGCGAGATAGTCTTCCTCGAGGTCGCGCACCCCCTTGCGGGCGGCGTTGCCGGCCGCGATCGCTTCCTCGGAAACGATCTGGCGCTGTGCATCGTTCAGCTTGTTGCGCCACGAGCGCGGGTTGGCCGCGAAGATGATCGGCGCATAGATGTGCCGGGTCAGTGCGATATGGGACTGCACCTCGAAGAACTTCGCGGCGAAGGTGGTCGCAACCGGATTGTCCTGCCCGTCCACGAGCCCGTTCGACAGTGCCAGGTAGACCTCCTGGAAGGCCACGGTCTGGGTATTCGCGCCGAGCGCCTCGAAGGCCGCCTTGATCGCCAGCTCGGGCGGAACACGGATCTTCAGCCCCTTGATGTCGTCAGGCGTGTTGACCGGCCGCTTGCTGTTGGACAGTGCGCGAAAGCCCCATTCGAAGTTCGCGATCCAGGCGAAACCCGCCTTGGCGAGCTGCTCGGAGACCCAGTCGCGCGCCGTGACGTCGAGGGTGCGGTGGGCGTGCTCGTAGCTGTCGAACTGGTAGGGGATGTTGATGACGCCGATCGAGCGGGAAATCGCCTCGATGTTGGCCGGGTTCATCAGGATCATGTCGATCGCGCCGAGTCGGGTCTGCTGGGCCGTTTCGACCGGCGAGCCGAGCGCGTTGTTGGCGAAGATGGTGATCTTGACTTCGCCATCGGTGCGCCGGGCGATGCGCTCGACCATCTTCTCGGCTTCGATGTGCACCGGATGCGAGGTGTCGGCCGGGTGGGTGAGCTTGAGCTCGACTGCGGCACGGGCCGGCACGATCCAGCCGGCACTGCCGACTGCGGTGGCGGCGACGCCGGCCTTCAGGATGCGTCGACGCGTGGTGGGGTGGCTGGCGGTCATCTGTCTCCTCGGCGGGTCGTCTGGTCAAGGCCGTTGGCGGTGTGTTCGGACACCGGTGTCCGACCGGGAAACGGCAGTCTTGCATGCAAGATTGTCAGACGTCAAGACCGGATTGCCGGGCCTGGCAGCTGCTTCGGGCGCAGCGGATGTGGCCGGTTGGCTCAGCGTGTCGACCAGCGACGACAGACCGTTGCGCACATGTCCGCGCAGCGCTGCGCCCAGCCCTTCGGCGTCGCCAGTGGCCAGCCGTTCGAGAATCTCGCCGTGCTCGGCGAGCGCCATCCGCCAGCGGCTCGCGTTCAGGTTGGACGCGTAGCGGGCCCGGTCGACGCGCGGTGCCAGCATGTCCCAGACCCACAGCAGCACGGCGTTGCCCGAATACTCGACGATGCCCCGGTGAAAGGCACGGTTGGCGGCGAAATAGTCGGGCAGCGCGTCTTCGCGATGGTGACTCTGCATCGCATCGTGCAGGCTCCGGAGCCTTGCGATCTGCGCAGCCTCGATACGGGGTGCGGCGAGTTCGCCGGCCAGCCCTTCGATGCCGGCCAGGACTTCGATCAGTTCGGCCGTGCTCCCGGCTTCGAGGGGCACGACGATCGGCGAGCGGTTCGGCTGGGCCTGCAGCAGCCCTTCCTGGATCAGCGCCTTGATCGCGTCGCGCACCGGCGTGCGCGAAACCTCGAGCCGTTCGCACAGCGCCAGCTCGTTCAGGCGCTCGCCCGGCGCGAGTTCGCCGGTGATGATCAGTTCGCGCAGGCGGTGCACGGTCGAGCCATGCAGCTCGCCTTTGCGCAGGGGGGCAGCAGGCTTCATGGTCACGGCCGCTCGTGCGGTGCCGGTCGTGACTGGCCGCGATGAGGCTGGTCAGCGGCCCGCAGCGCGGCCAGCGCCTTCTGCCCGGCGCGGCTGTCCGGGGGCAGGCCCAGCTTCACCAGCTCGGCCCGCAGCGCCTCGCGGGTGCGGCTGCCGATCATGCCGTCGATCGCGCCGATCTCGTGGCCGCGCTCGGCCAGCCGGCGCTGCAGCTCGCGGCGCTCGGCTCGCGACAGGCCCGGGTCGTCGGTTGGCCACGGGGTTGCGAAGGCGCCGCCGCCGCGCAGCCGGTCGGACAGGTGGGCAATCGCCAGCGCGTAGCTCTCGGCGGCGTTGTACGCGTACAGCGCATCGAAGTTGCGCGTGACGAGGAAGGCCGGGCCGTCCCGGCCGGCAGGCAGCAGGATGGCGGTCGGGATGTCGGCGGCGATGCCGACTGCTGTGGCTGTAGCTGTGGCCGTGCCGGTGTCGGTATCCGTGCCAGTGCCGGTCCCGATCAGTGGAGCGCCATCGATCCGGCGGATGCCGCGCGCGGCCCAGGCCGAGGCCGGCTGCTTGTTGCGCCGACCGGCCGTCGTCGCATCGAAGCTCGCCGGCAGCGCGACTTCGAAGCCCCAGGGCAGCGTGTCGCGCCAGCCGGCCTTCTGCAGGAAGTTTGCCGTCGATGCGAGGGCGTCGGGCACGCTGTCGACCAGGTCACGCCGGCCGTCGCCGTCGAAGTCGACGGCCAGCCGCATGAAGGTCGAAGGCATGAACTGGGTGTGCCCGAAGGCGCCGGCCCACGAGCCGAGCAGCTTCTCCGGGGCGACGTGGCCTTCTTCGACGATGCGCAACGCGCTGATGAACTCGCCCCGGAAGTAGGTCTGTCGCCGACCGTAACAGGCCAGGGCCGACAGCGATTCGAGCAGGGCGCGCGAACCGAAGCGATTGCCGAAGTCGCTCTCGACGCCCCAGACGGCCACGACCGTGGCCGGATCGACCCGGTAGGCCGCCTCGACCTGTTGCAGGGTCGAGGCCCAGCGTGCGAGCTGCCGGCGGCCGTCGGCGACCCGCTCGTCGTCGACCAGGCCGGCGAGGTAGTCCCAGAGCGGAGTGACGAACTCGGGCTGCGCATCGAGAAAGCCGAGCACCGCCAGGTCCGGTGCGAGCGCGGCGGTGAGCCGGTCGAAGGCCGGGCCCGGCAGACCCTGTTCGGCAGCCTGTGGCCGGAGCCGCGCCAGACAGGCAGGAAAGTCGGCGGGGTCGGCCGCGGTCACTCCAGCCTGGGCCTTGGCCGAGGCACGCTGAGTCTTGGTCGAGGCCCCCTGAGCCTGGATTGGGGTGCTCCGGGCCTTGGCCGGCGCGGACTGGCCTGCAGCGGAGGTTGCCGGCGGACTGCCGATCGCCTGCTTGCCGGGCTGGGCCGAGAGGGTGGCGGGCAAGACCCCGAGCAGGCCGGCGAGAAGCAGGCTGGCGGAAAACCGGCTGGCGGAAAACCGGCTGGCGGGAAACAGACCGGCAGGGAGCAGGCTGACGCCACGCCGGCGCGCGGGCGCGGCCACGCGAACAGGAGAGGTGATCTGAACGGAGGTGGCGACAGTGGCAGCGGTGGCAGCGGGCACGAAAGTCTCGACGGGCATGAGTTTGCGGGGGAGGTTTCCCGGCCGCCTATTCTCGCCATATCGCCAGGATGGCGCCAGATCGGCTGACCTGCCGCAAGCCGCCTGCGGCACCGGTCGGCGACAATGCGGGCCGAATGCCGCGCCGTCCGTGCCGAGGCGTTGTTACAGAATCTTGCATCTGCCCGGGTCTTCTTGACGGAAGGGGCCGGCAGAATCGTGGCGCCATGAACCCGAACTCTCATTCCCTCGAGCGCGCGACCGCCGCTGCGCTGTTGGCTGCCACCGTGCTGGCGGGTTGCGCCACGGTCGTGACGCCCGACGGGCAACTGCCCGAGGTGCCGGTGCCGGCTGCGTGGACGGGCGGCGGCGCGGACGCTGCCGCGCTCGACGCCGCGGCCGCCGAAGCCCGCCGGGAAGTGCTCGCCCGATGGTGGCGACAGTTCGACGATCCGCTGCTGACCGTGTTGGTCGAGCAGGCTCTCGAGGCCAACACCAGTGTGCGCGCAGCCCAGGCCGCCCTGGCCCAGGCGCGCGCCCTGCGCGACGCCCAGTCGGCCAGCCTGCTGCCGTCGGTCGACGCGTCCGGGTCGGCCCAGCGTTCGCGTTCGCCGGGTGGTGACAGCGGCAACCGTTTCCAGGCGGGGCTCGACGCGAGCTGGGAGCTCGACGTATTCGGCGCGAACCGCAGCGCGCTGGCTGCCGTCGAAGCCGATGCCCGGGCGGCGCAGGAAGCGCTCGCCGACGTGCAGGTTTCACTGAGCGCCGAGCTTGGCCTGGCCTATGTCGACCTGCGCGGACTGCAGTCGCGGCTGACGATCGCCCGGCGCAACCTCGAAACCCAGCGCGAGACGCTGAGGATTGCGCAATGGCGCGAGCAGGCCGGCCTGACCACCACGATCGAAGTCGAGCAGGCGCGCGCCTCGGTCGAACAGACTGCTGCGCAGATCCCGGCGCTCGAGAGCAGCCTCGCGCAGTTGCGGCACAGCCTTGCGATCCTGACCGGCCAGGCGCCGGGTCAGGCCCGGCCCGAGTTGAGCGAGGCCGGCCCGGTGCCGCAGGCGAATGCCGAGCTGGCCTTGACGATTCCGGCCGACACCTTGCGCCAGCGGCCCGACGTGCGACGCGCCGAGGCGCGTGTGGCCGCCGCGCTGGCACGGGTCGGCGAAGCCGAGGCCGCCCGCCTGCCCAGCTTCCGGCTCGGCGGCTCGCTGGGGCTGAGCGCCTTGACGCTCAGCGGCCTGGGCAGCAGCGCGGCGATCCTGAATTCGGTGCTGGCCGGCATCTCGCTGCCGGTCTTCGACGGCGGCGCGCGCGATGCGCGCCTGCGCGCCCAGCAGGCGGCGTTCGAACAGAGCCGCACCGATTACGAAGCGGTCGTGCTGGCCGCCCTCAAGGAGGTCGAGGATGCGCTGGTGGCGCTCAGCGCCGACCGCCAGCGGCTGGCCAGCCAGCAGCGCGCGGCCGACGCCGCGGCCAAGGCGGCACTGCTCGCGCAGCAGCGCTATGCCAGCGGCCTGATCGATTTCCAGGTCGTGCTCGACACCCAGCGGACCCTGCTGAGCACGCAGGACGGCGTGGCCAGCACGATCGCCAGCCTGGGTGGCGATCACGTCCGCTTGTACAAGGCACTCGGTGGAGGTTGGCGTTGGTGAACGAAAAGAAGGTCGGGGACGTGCTGCGCATGGCGCGCAGGCCCTGGTGGCGGCGGACCTCGCTGTGGGTCGGTGCGTTGCTGCTGGCCGGTGGCGCGGCAGGCGCCTGGTACTGGTTCGGCCAGCAGCAGAGTGCGGCGGCGCCCCGCTATGCCACCGAAACCGTGCGCCGCGGCGACCTGACGCTGACCGTGACGGCCGATGGCAAGCTGAAGGCCACCCGCACCGTCGATATCGGCAGCGAGCTGTCGGGCACTGTGCGGGTCGTCCACGTCGACGTCAACGACCGGGTGACCAAGGGTCAGGTGCTGGTCGAACTCGACACCACCAAGCTGCTGGCCCAGGTCGAGCGGATGCGGGCCTCGCTCGCAGCAGCCCGCGCCCGGCTCGCCCAGGCGACGGCTACCGTGAAGGAGTCGCAGGCCAATCTGGCCCGGCTGCAGGAAGTGTCGCGACTGTCGGGGGGCAAGGTGCCGTCGGCAACCGAGCTCGATGCTGCCCGGGCCACGCTGGCCCGCGCCCGCGCCGATGAGAACAGCGCGCGCGCCAACGTCGACGACGCAAGCGCGGCGCTGACCACCGAAGAGACCAATCTGTCCAAGGCGTCGATCAGCTCGCCGATCGACGGCATGGTGCTGGCCCGCACCGTCGAGCCCGGCAACGCCGTCGCCGCCTCGCTGCAGGCGGTGACCCTGCTGCAGCTGGCCGAGGACCTGACCCAGCTGCTGGTCGAGGTCAGCGTCGACGAGGCCGACGTCGGTTCGGTCGAGGTCGGCCAGAGCGCCAACTTCACCGTGGCCGCCTACCCGCAACGCCGCTATCCGGCCAGGGTCAGCCGGGTGGCCTACGGCTCGACGCTGACCGAAAACGTGGTCACCTATGCGACCCGGCTCGAAGTCGACAACAGCGACCTGAGCCTGCGGCCGGGGATGACGGCCACCGCGGTGATCGCTGCGGCCGAACGCAAGGACGTGCTGCTGGTGCCCAATGCCGCGCTGCGCTTCGTGCCGGCACAGGCGGCCGCTGGCAGAGCCGGCCGGTCCTCGTCGGGCGGCATCATGTCGATGCTGATGCCGCGCCCGTCGCGCGAGCGCGGCCGCGCACCCGGGGCCCGCGAAAGCGCCGGCGCCCGCGTCTGGGTCCTGCAGGATGGCGCGCCGCGCCAGTTGCCGGTCAGCACCGGCCTGAGCGATGGCCGGATGACCGAGATCGTCGCCAGCGAACTGCAGCCGGGAATGCGGGTCATCGTCGACCAGCTCGCCAGCGGGACGGCGCGATGAGCGATTCGCTGATCCGGCTGCGCGGCCTGACCAAGGTCTACGGCGAGGGCGAAACCGCCTTCCAGGCGCTCAAGGGAGTCGACCTGGACATCGACCACGGCGAGTTCGTCGCCATCATGGGGCCCAGCGGTTCGGGCAAGTCGACGGCGATGAACCTGATCGGCTGCCTCGACCGGCCCAGCGGCGGAAGCTACCGGTTCATGGGCGCCTCTGTCGAGTCGCTGAACCGCGACGAGCTCGCGCAGCTCAGACGCCACTACTTCGGCTTCGTGTTCCAGGGCTTCAACCTGCTGGCGCGCACCTCGGCCCAGGAAAACGTCGAGCTGCCGCTGCTCTACCGTGGCGCACCGTCTGCCGAGCGCCATGCCATGGCGGCGCGTGCACTCGAGTCGGTGGGCCTGAAGGGATGGGAACACCACACGCCGGCCGAGCTGTCCGGCGGCCAGCAGCAGCGCGTGGCGATCGCGCGCGCGATCGTCACCGAACCGGCCGTGCTGCTGGCCGACGAGCCCACCGGCAACCTCGACACCGTGCGCAGCCGCGAGATCATGGAACTGCTCTGGCGGCTGAACGCCGATCGCGGCATCACGGTGCTGATGGTGACCCACGAGCCCGACATGGCGGCCTGGGCACGGCGCATCGTGCGCTTCGTCGACGGTGTCGTGGCCAGCGACGAGCGCAACGAGGAGCCGGCCGGCGTGCTGGCCGATGCGCAGCGGGCGAGAGCGGCCTGAGATGCTGATCAACACGCTGCTGCTGGCGCTGCGCTCGATCCGGCGCAATCTGATGCGCTCGTTCCTGACCATCCTGGGCATCGTCATCGGCGTGGCCGCCGTCATCACGATGGTCACGGTCGGCAACGGCGCGACGATGGCCGTGCAGACGCAGATCTCCAGCCTGGGCACCAACCTGCTGATGATCCGGCCCGGCCAGCGGCTGGGCCCCGGCTCGGGCGGCGGCTCGGCACCGTTCAAGATCGCCGACGCCGAGGCGATCGCCACCCAGATCGGCGGCGTGCAGGCAGTCGCCCCCGAAACCCGCTCGAGCGCCACCGTGGTGGCCGGTGGCCGGAACTGGACGACCACGGTCACCGGCAGCACCAACGACTGGTTCCAGACCGGCAACTGGCGGCTGGCCGCCGGCCGCCAGTTCACCGCCGAAGAGCTGCGCGCGGGCGCAGCAGTCTGCATCATCGGCAACACGATCGCCCGGGAGCTGTGGGACGGCGCCGATCCGCTCGGCGACCAGCTGCGCGTGCGGCAGTTCTCCTGTCAGGTGATCGGCGTGCTGGCCTCGAAAGGGCAGGGCGCGATGGGCAATGACCAGGACGACCTCGTGCTGATTCCGCTGAACACGCTGCAACGCCGCGTGACCGGCAACACCCGGGTATCGACGCTGCTGGTGTCGATGAAGGACGACAGCAACCCGGACCGGGTCAAGGCCGGCCTGCGCCAGCTGCTGCGCGAGCGGCGCAACCTGGCGTCGACCGACGACGACAATTTCAACGTGCTCGACACCCGCCAGCTCGCCGACACCCTGTCGGGCACCACCCGGGTGATGACGATGCTGCTCGGCGCGGTCGCCGCGGTCAGCCTGCTGGTCGGCGGCATCGGCATCATGAACATCATGCTGGTCAGTGTCACCGAGCGTACCCGCGAGATCGGCCTGCGCCTGGCGATCGGCGCGCTCGAGCGCGAGGTGCTGTCGCAGTTCCTGATCGAGGCCGTGGTGCTGGCCGCCTTCGGAGGCCTGGTCGGGATCGTGCTCGCGGCCGGCGCGTCGGTGCTGATCGCGCAACTGATGGGCGTGCCCTTCATTTTCGATCCGATGGTGAACCTGGTCTCGTTCGCCTTCTCGGCCGGCATCGGCGTGCTGTTCGGCTATTTCCCGGCGCGTCGCGCGGCGCGGCTCGATCCGATCGAGGCGCTGCGCCACGAGTGATCGAGGGGGCGCGCGTCGACCGGCTTGCGCGCGTCGATCTGTACGGCGCCTCGACGCGCGGTGTCAGCGGCCGTCCAGTCGCGCCTCGATCGCCGCGGTGGCCCGTTCCGAAGCCACCAGCGCAAGCTTGAGCCGTGCCCGGGTCAGCGCCACGAACAGGCGCCGCCGGACCTCGTCCGACCATGCGTCGAAGTCGATTTCGGTGACCACGACGCAGTCGGCGGCCTGGCCCTTGAAGCGGAACAGGGTCTCGAGCTGCAGCTCGCCCGCGCTGAACACCGGCCGGCCGCCGGCATCGTAGCGGCCGGTGAAACGACGGGTGGCCAGTCCGTCGATCTCGTCGGCCGTGGTCAGCCGTGAACGTGCGAGGCCATGCCAGCCGATCACCGCGATGTCGGCCGGCGCATGACCTTCGGCGCGAAACTCCCGGACGGCGGCCGCGGTCTGCTCGTGCAGCGACGGAAGCGCCGATGGCTGTCCGGCCGGCCGATCGCGGCGCGGTTCGGCGATGGTGCGGCAGCGCTCGAGGCCGGTGAGGCCGCCCGGGTCCTCCGACTCGTCATCGTCGGGTGGAGCGGCCAACCGGGTGTCGGCGTCCGGATAGGTGTACAGGATGTCGAAACCGAAACCCTGCACCGGACCGCCCGCTTCGATCTCGCGGTCGACGAGCCCGAGCGCATTGATCAGCGCCACGATCTGGTGCGGCGAACGATAGTTGACCGGTGACTCCAGCGTCACCCAGCCAGGTAGCTCGGCCGGCTCGCGCCGGTACAGGTTCTGCGACGGATCCTCCAGCCACAGCATGCGCCCGTCCGGCGCCACCAGTCGTTCGAGCGCCTCGGCCCAGCGTGGCTCGAAGTCCTGTCCCTCATCGACCACCAGCAGGTCCAGCGATCCGCCGAGGCCGCCCTGCGAACGGCTCGCCTCGACCACGGCGTCGGCCAGGCGCTCGAAGGCATCGGGCTGCGCATAGTCCAGCGTTTCACCCTGCTGCCTGAGCACCCAGTCGCCAAGCTCGTGAAAGCTCATGCATTCGGCAGCCCCGCGCGGCGCGGCCGCGCGCATCGCATCGGCCAGCGGCCGGTTGAAGCACAGATAGAGAGCGGTGCGACCGGCCGCGGCAGCGGCCTGCAATTCGGCCAGCGCCAGCTGGGTCTTGCCCGAACCGGCCGTGCCGCGCACCCGCAACCGGAACGGCGCCATCGACAGCCGACCGGCCCAGGTCGCGAGGCCGCCGGCCAGCCGGATCGAATGGTCGCGGGCCTGGCGCGACACGACATCGACGCTCGGCATCACCTTGAGCCGGCTCGACAGGAAGTCGTGCACGGTCATCGCATCGGCCGGCGCCGAACCGGCGCTGCGCGCACCGCTCGGGGCGTCGCGTTCGGCGAACAGTTGTTCGAGCCGCTTCGGCAGCGACACCGTGCCGCCGGCATCGACCACCCGTGATGGATCGACCGAAGCCGGCAGCGCGCCGGAGAGCACCATGTCGGGCAGATAGAGCAGGTGGTCGAGGTCGAGCCGGCCGCCCTCGGGGTGGCGCCGCGAGAACGCGTTGTGCAGGCCGCGCAGATTGCGCGCGATCTGCGTATCGATCGACTTCGGCCCGCTCGCGTAGTGCTTGACGAGATGTCCGCCGCGCAGCGCGACCTCGCCATTCTTCTGCTCGATCGCGATCGCCCGGCCCAGCCGGTTCACCACCACGAAGTCGATCTCGCCATAGAACGCCGTGTCGGTATCGGCCTGCGTCCAGTCGACCCCGTGAAAGACCGTGTAGTCATCGGGCAGCGCCTGCTCGAGCAGGCGCAGCGTCTCGATTTCGCGCTGCGCCTGGCCGCGGGCCAGCGAGGCGTCGAGGTCGGAGGGGATGAGGCGGGCCATGGCTTGAACTCGGCTGCGGTTTCGCTTCCTCGGTTGCGGTCTTACTTCATCTGCCGCGGCTGTGGCAGCCAGCGGAAAGCTGCAGTGCCGGCGAGGACCATCACCGTGATCGTGACGAAGACCGTGTCGTAGACCGGCCAGCCGGCACGGGCGGCGAACGACGCCGTGGCGCCGGTCAGCCACTGCATCAGCGCAACGCCCAGGAACATCGACATCGTGAACAGCGACAGCGCGCGGCCGGTCAGCTCGGGCGGGTAGCTGGCATGGACATCACTGTACTGGAGCACGATGAAGCCGCCGAGCAGCGACAGCACGTGGGCGGCGGCGATGTCGGTGACCGGCCCCAGGTTGGCCGCCATCAGCGCGAAGCAGCCGGCGTACAGCAATGCGCAGGCCACGATGCGCCGGCGCCGCAGTGCCGGGCCGGGGTCGAGTCGGCCGAAGATCACCGTGCCGGCCAGGGCTACCAGGGTCGTGACGAAGGCGACGTGGCCGGCGGCCACCAGCGAGAAGCCGTGGCGTTCGACCAGCACCGGCCCCAGCCAGAGGCCGCGCAGCGACACGAAGGCGGCATAGCTGACCGCGCCCAGCGCCAGGATGCTCCAGGTGTGCGGCAGCGTGAACAGCCGTGCGAAGCCGTGCAGGGCGCTGGCCAGGGTTTCGCCGGTCATCCGGCCCGGGCTGGCACCGGCGGGCTCGTGCACCCGCCGCAGCACCGCCAGCCAGGCGAGCGCCGAGAGTCCGGCCAGCACCGCAAAGCCGACCCGCCACGAAGTGGTCTCGATCAGCCAGGCCAGGGGCGTGCCCGTCATCAGCATACCGATGCCGCCGATCGCCAGCACGTTGCCCGACACTGCCGCAAAGCGCTCGGCCGGATAGCGGCGGGCGATGAACACCGTGCAGGCCAGGAAGGCCGGCGCGCAACCGATGCCGATCAACGCCTGGCCCAGCAGCAGCCAGCCGAAGCCCGGCGCGAAGCACGACAGCAGCGCGCCGGCGATCGTCAGCGGAAAAGCCATCAGCACAGTGCGCCGCACACCGACGGTGTCGACGCCGATCCCCATCAGCAGTTGCAGGCCGCCGAACGCGAAGTGGAAGATCGCAGCGAAACTTCCCAACTGCTGCGGCGACAGGTCGAAGCCGTGCTGCAGCGGCGGCCCCATGATCGCGGCCACGGTGCGATAGGCCTGACTCAGGCCGAAGGTGGCCGTCAGCGCGAGCAGCATCGTCCAGAGCACCCGCTCGGACGGCGCGGAGGCCGGCGGTTGGGGTTCGGGGGTCAGGATTTCAGCTTCGGTGGGGCGCCCGGTTTCCGGCATGGGTCGGTTCAGCCGATCGTGGTTCCGGTAGCTTTCACGACTTGTCTGCCGCGCTCAGGTACTGGAGGACTGCGTCGCGGGTCCGGTTCAGGTGACGGCGCAGCGCGTCGACGGCTTCGTCGGCGCGGCGCCCCAGGGCGGCATCCATGATGTGCCGGTGGTCATTGTGTGCCTCGGGCAGCGGTGCGCTCAGTCGGGACAGGTGGCGGTAGCGCTCGGCTTCGTCGAACAGGCGTTCGGACAGTTCGATCGTGCGCTGGCTGCCGCAGCCGGCGATCAAGGCGGTATGGAAGGCGCGATGCGGGTCCAGGCACTCGCCTTGTTCGGTGGCGGGGGTCGGGTCGGCCTGCCGGACGGATTTGTCCAACCGGTAGTAGGCCAGCACGATGCCTTCTTCCCAGTCGGCGCCGCCGACCTCGATCGAGCGTTCCAGCGCGCCCGTGTACAGCCAGATCCGGGTGAGGGTCAGGTCGACGATGTCGGCGGCGCTGATCTCGCCGACGAAGAAGCCGCGGCGGGCTTCGTGCAGCACCAGCCGTTCCGCGTGCAGGCGGTTGAGCACCTCGCGCAACGGGATCGGGCCCGCCTCGTAGCGGCGCGCCAGTTCGCGAACGCCGAGCCGGGTGCCCGGCGCCAGCCGCCCGCGCAGGATGTCGTCGCGCAGGATGCGGTGGAGCCCGACCGGATCCAGCCGCGGACCCGGGGCAGGCTTCACGCTCGTGCCGCCGGCGACGACGGGATTCCGCGCCGGCGTGCGGGTGCCGGTGGGGGGCAAAGTGGCGGTCGGGCGGTTCATCTGGGAGCGACGATACTATTGTTTGGACGCCTCCGATATACCATTTCCGAAGCAGGGATGAGCATTTCCGAAGCGGGAATGGTCGATCGCTCGGGTCGATCGCTCAGGTCGATCTCTCAGGCCCCGGGAGCCGCTCCGTCGAGCCAGGCCGCGACGTCCCGCAGGCTGTCGAAGCGCGGGCCGACCTCTGGCGCCAGTGTCTGCGGCGGGTGACGATGGACGATCTCGGGCCGGCAGACCCAGGCAGCCTGCAGGCCCGCCTCGCGTGCGCCGAGGATGTCGGCCTGCGGGTCGTCCCCCAGATGCAGGACCTGCTGCGGCTCGATGCCGGTCAGCTTGCAGGCCGCGAGGAAGATCCGGGGGTCCGGTTTTGCGAAGCCGATTTCGTGGGCGCTGACAGATGCCGTGAAGAAGCGCGCCAGCCCGACCCGCTCGATGTCGGCATTGCCGTTGCTCACCGCCACCAACGGGTAACGGCGCGACCAGTGCTCGAGTACCGGCAGCACATCGTCGAAGAAGCCGACTCGCTGGCGGGCCGCCAGAAAGACCTCGAAACCGTCGTCGGCCAGCGCCGGGTCTTCACCGGCTTCGTGAATCGCCAGCCGCAGGCCCTCGCGCCGCAGGAAACTCAGGTCGTGATTGTGCTCCGGATGGGCCTGGAGCAGCCGGCGCCGGATCGATGCACGCACCTCGGCATCGTAGCTTGCCGCCGTGCGCGGGGCATGCTCGCGCAGCCAGCCGGCCAGTGTCGTTTCGGCCTCGACCAGGGTGGGGCCGACCGGCCAGAGCGTATCGTCGAGATCGAGGGTGATGGCGCGCGGTGGTATCGAAGGCGGCATCGGGCCAGTCTACTTCAAGCGTCAAGCGCGAGGGATCAGTGATGCTGCCAGGGCATCGATCGCGCCTGCGCAAAGCATTGGACCTGATCATCGACGGTTGCCAGACTGCGCCGTCATGACGAGCGAACAGATTACACGCCGGGCATCGGACGACGTCGCCCGCCACTGGGTCGAGGCTGCCTGCGCCGGCGCTAGTGTCTTGCAGACCGACGTGCTGGTGCTCGGTGCCGGCATGGCGGGGCTTCGTGCGGCCGTGCGCGCCCGGACGCTGGGCCGCAATGTCGTGCTGGCTTACACGGGGCGAGGGGCTTCACCGTTCATCATCGGTTGCAATGCACCGTTCGCACACGCCGATCCGGACGATACGCCGGAGCAGTACGCGGCGGATGTGATCGCCGGGGGCTGTGGGCTATCGGATCGGCGGCTGGTCGAAGTGCTGACCGGGAAGGCGGTCGGTGCAGTCCGGGAACTGGCCGGCCTCGGCGCGCCGATGGCGCGCGCCGACGATCGCTTCTGCCAGCGGCAATTGTCCGGAAACTGGTATGCGCGTTCGGTCTACCATCCCGAGGGACTCGGGGCACAGGCCTTGCCGGCGTTGTCGGCCCGTGCGCGCGAACTCGGGGTGATCATGCTGTCGGGCCACCGTGCAGTCCGGCTGCTCTTCGACGAACGGCGCGTCTGCGGTGCGCTGTTGCGCAGCCAGGCCGGCGAGCGCTGGCAGGTCGTACGGGCGAATGCGGTCGTGATGGCGCTGGGAGGGATCGGTCAGCTTTATGACGACAGCACGTATCCGGGCGATGTAACGGCTTCGTCCTATGCGCTGGGTCTCGAAGCTGGCGCGCCGCTCGTCGATATGGAGTTCGTGCAGTTCGAACCGTTGTGCACGTTCGAACCGGAATCGCTGCGCGCACTGGAGCTGCCGACCTCCATGCTGGCAGAGGGGGCCTGGCTTCTCAACGGCCGGGGCGAGCGGTTCATGTTCCGGTACAACCCTGAATGGGGTGAGCGCCGCATCGAGAAAGCCAGGCTGTCGCTGTGCATTCAGCAGGAAATCGACGAAGGTCGTGGCGTTGGTGGCGGTGTGCTTTACGACGCCACCCGTGTGCCGGCGGCAGTCGTCGAGGGTTATGTCCGGCACTGCAAGCGCCTGCGTAACGCTGGCCTGGATCCGACTCGACTGCGTGTGCCGGTCCGGCCGGCAGCGCACAGCCAGATGGGCGGGCTGTGGATCGACCCGGACGCGGCGACTCCGGTTGCCGGTCTTTATGCGGCGGGCGAGGCTGCCGGGGGAGTGCACGGCGCGAGTCGTATCGCCGGTAACGGTGGCGCCGATGCCTTGGTATTCGGCGATGTGGCAGGGGCCGCGGCGGCGGCCGAGCCGGCGGTGGATTCCGGCGACCTGCACCGTGTCGTGCACGCCGCCTTCAGCGCGCTCGCCTCGGTTGGGCATGCGCGCGGTGAACTGGATCCTCGTGATGCGCAGACGCGCATTCGCCGGACGATGGCCGAATGTGTCGGGATCCATCGCAGTGCAGCGGGACTGCAATCGGCCATCGATGCGCTCGACGAGCTGGCCAGTCAACTCGTGTGTGACGCTCGCGCCGATACCGACCTCCGGCGGGTCGATGCCTTTGCCGCACTGGGAATGACCCGGGTGGCGCGGGCGATCGCTGCTTCGGCGCTGGCGCGCACTGAAAGCCGCGGGGCTCATCAGCGGCGCGACCATCCCGACACCGACGAGGCGTGGCGAACGCACCTGGCCGTCCGTCTGGACACTGGAGCCCGGATGCACATCGATCGCGAGGCGGTGCTGTGATGGCCGTCGGCGTCTCCGCGCATCCTCTCGATGCCATTCGCGTGCTGGACTTCACCCACGTGGTCGCCGGCCCGTACTGCACGATGCTGCTGGGCGATCTGGGTGCCGACGTGATCAAGGTCGAACCGCCCGGTGGCGATCCGTTGCGCAGGCAGGGGCCGCCCTTCTACAAGGGCCAGAGCCTGTCCTTCCTCGCCTGCAATCGCAACAAGACTTCCCTCGTTCTCGATCTGGCAACTGCTGCGGGCCGGGAGCAGGCCTACGCACTGGCGTTGCGTGCCGACGTGGTGGTGGAGAACTTCCGGCCCGGCGTCATGGAGCGTTTCGGCCTGGGCTGGGAGAGGCTCGGTGCGGCCCACCCGCGGCTGGTTTACTGCTCGCTCTCGGGATTCGGCTCCACTGGCCCGTATGCGCAGAAGGGTGCCTTCGACCTGACCATCCAGGCAATGGGCGGATACATGAGCATCACCGGTGAGCGTGAGGGGGCGCCCGTCAAGCTGGGTACCTCGGCATTCGACCTGATCGCCGGCATGAACGCAGCGATGGGCGTGCAGGCGGCGCTGCTGCGCAGAGTACGTACCGGCCGCGGCGGACGCGTCGAGACGAGCCTGCTGGAGTCCGAGATCGCATTCCTGACCAATGCCGGCCTCCACTATCTGGCCACGGGCGAGAACCCCATGAAATGGGGGTCCGAGCACCCCGAGTCGGTCCCCTACAAGGCCTTTCGGGCGGCTGACGGCTGGTTGGTCATTGCCGCGGGCCTGCAGCAGATCTATCTGCGCTTCACCACGATGCTGGGCCGGCCCGATCTCGCCGAGGATGTCCGCTTTGCGACGCCGGCCGCGCGCGCCGTGCACCGCGATGTTCTCTATGCCGAACTCGACGCGCTCGTCGCCCGGGGTCTGGTGCAGGACTGGCTGGATCGCCTGGAGGCCGCAGGTGTGCCGGCGGCACCCGTGAACACGGTTGGCCAGGCGCTGGAAGACCCGCAAGTGCGGCATCGGCAGATGGTCACGACCCTGAATCATCCGCAATACGGTGAGGTCGACCTGCTTGGTCCGGCACTCAAGCTTGCCGACATCGATCTGGCCAGGAACTGGCGTGCCCCGCCGACCCTGGACGAAGGCGGAGCCGAGCGCGGGCGGCACTGGCTCGCTGACTGAAGGCAAGGACTGCGAAGACAGAGACCGCACGAACGCACGAATGCGCGGACTGCAGACAAGGAGGATCGTTGCGTGGATTTTTCAATTTCCAGCGAAATCGGCGAGGTGCGTCGGACGCTGGGCCGTTTCATCGACGATGAGCTGCTGCCGCTGGAACCCCTGGTCGAGGTAGCTGGCGATCGTGTGCCCGAGTTGCTCGAGCCGGCCCGCAGCAAGGCGGTCGCACTGGGCATGTTCGCGATGAACATGCCGCAAGACGCCGGCGGGCCGGGCTTCAACACCGTCGAGCAGTGCCTGGTGGACGAGGTGATCGGCCGCACGACGACGCCGATTGCGCGCCGTGTCTTCGGTCACGTTCACATGGCGTTGACGCATTGCCGTGGCGCCCAGCGCGATACCTGGCTGCTGCCGACTGTGCGCGGCGAGCGCATCGGATGCTTCGCGCTCAGCGAACCGGGCGCCGGTTCCGACGCCACGAACCTGGCAACACGGGCCGTGCCCGGCGGGGATGGCTGGCGGATCAGCGGCACCAAGCACTTCATCACCGATGGCGATATTGCCGATTTTGCGATCGTGCTGGCGGCCACTGGCGAGCGGGGTGCCGGTGGCGTTACCGCTTTCCTGGTCGACAAGGCGACGGCTGCCCGGCCGGACGGTTTCCGGGTCGGACGCCGGCAGCCGATGATGGGTCACGCCGGGCTCGGCCATGCCGAATTGATCTTCGACGGCTGTCAGGTCGGGGCCGATCAGGTTCTGGGCGAAGTCGGCAAGGGTTTCCGGATCGCGATGCATTCGATCTCGTCGGTGCGGCTCGGCTTCATCGGCGCGCGCTCGGTCGGGGCGGCGACCCGGCTGCTCGAACTGTGTACCGACTACGCCGGCCAGCGCGTCCAGTTCGGTCGACGGATCGGCGACTTCCAGATGGTGCGGCAGATGCTTGCCGACATGGCCACTGAGCTGTTTGCCACGCGAATGATGGTGCTGAACACTGCATGGGAGCATGACCAGGGAATCGACGTGCGGGACAAGGTGTCGATGGTCAAGCTTCATGCCTCGGAGATGGTCAATCGGGCGGCCGACAGGGCGGTCCAGATATATGGGGGCATGGGTGTCTGTCAGGATTTGCCCATCGAGCGCTTCTATCGCGATTGCCGGGTGCTCAGGATCTACGATGGCACCTCGGAGGTCCATCGCGACCGGATCGGTGCGGCGCTGCTCGAGCGCGGCGTTGCGGGCCTGGGCATCGCCGGTCGCTGACGGACGGTACGCATCGACATAACCGAGCCGGATGCATCATCGCAGTCCCGACGCGAACCGGTGCGCCGGGAGGTGCCGCTCGGCCTCGAGACCGTTCTGCGCAGGACGATCTCCGAAGCCGATGTCTATCTGTACGCAGGCATTACCGGGGACATGTCGCCGAACCATGTCGACGAAGTCTTCATGCGCACCACGCCGTACGGCGCCCGGATCGTGCACGGCACCCTGCTGATCGGATTGATGTCCGGGGCCGCGGCCCTGGCGCGGATCGGCGATACGGTCAGTCGCGGTTATGATGCCGTCCGTTTTCTGGCGCCGGTCTATTTCGGCGATACGATCGAGGTCCGCTACCGGGTGAATGCCTACGATGCGGTACGAAACCGGGTGCTCTCCGAAGTGACTTGTCACAACCAGGACGGTCTGCTCGTGGCACGCGCGATTCATCTGCGTGCGTTCATCGCATGGAAATCAGACAGATAAAGTACTTCCTCGCGGTCGCCGAGGAGCTGAATTTCCGGCGCGCCGCCGAGCGCGTCCACATCACCCAGCCGGCATTGAGCCGGCAGATCCTGCGCCTGGAGGAAGAGGTCGGGGCCACGCTGCTGCTGCGCTCCAATCGTCAGGTGGCACTGACTTCGGCAGGCCGGGAGTTCTTCGACCGGGCGATGCGGATCACTGCCGACCTGGAGCGCGCCCGGCTGGCAGCGCAGCGCGCGGTGACCGGCCAGGTGGGCACGCTGGTCATCGGCTATATCCCGTCGGCTTCCTACGTGATCGTTCCGCAGGTCCTCAAGTACGTGCGCATGTTCTATCCGGACGTCGAAATCGACCTGCGCGGCATGTTGTCACAGCATCAGTTCGATGCGTTGCTGACCGAGAAGATCGGTCTGGGCATTCTGCGCCCGTGGCGCCGGATCAGAGGGCTGGTGACGCGACAGATCATTTCCGAGCCCTTCGTGGTCGTCGTGCCCGAGGATCACCCGCTGGCCGGCGCGAACGACGTTCCGCTGCAGGCCTTCGCTCGCGATCGCTTCATCATGCATGCCCGCCAGATTCCCGGCATCTCGCTGACCTACGACGTCATTTCCCGGCTGTTCGACGATGCCGGCTTTACTCCCGAGATCGCGCCCGAGTCACCCGAGCACATGCATCTGGCGCTCGGCATGGTGCAAGCCGGCTTCGGGCTGGCGGTCGTTCCGCGCTCGATGGCCCTGGTGCCGATGCCCGGCATCGCTTTCGTCGAACTGCGCGCCAGGACCCGGCGTTCCGAGATCGCACTGGCCTGGCATGGCGCTCATGACGATTCGGGAATGGCGGCGCTGGCTCGGCACGCCGCGGAACATCTGGAACAGGATCTGTGGCCTGAACGGCCGTCGGCTTGATGCTCCACCGGCATCAGATGCGCGTCCCGATGTCATTGGACGCCGGAATCGGGCGTGCCGATACTGGCCGCAGCCAAGACAAGGAGGCAGCATGGCCAGGATCCACTTCCGGTTGATGAGCGCATTACTGACCGCGGGAGCGTTGCTGTGCACGGTGCCGGCCGGTGCCCAGGCAACGTCGTATCCGGCCAAGCCGATCCGGATCGTCATCGGTTTCGCGCCAGGGGGGGCCACCGACATCATCGCGCGCTGGGTCGGCGAGATGATCACCCAGGGCACGGGGCAGCCGGTCGTCGTCGAAAGCAAGAGCGGCGCCGGCGGCAACATTGCCGCGACGACGGTTGCGTCCAGTGCGCCCGACGGCTATACGCTGCTGATGGTGACGTCTTCGCACATCACCAACCGTGGTCTCTACGAGAAGCTCTCCTACGATCCGTTGAAAGACTTCACCGGCGTGTCGCTGATCGCGAAGGTGCCGTTCCTGCTGGTGGCCAACCCGGCTTTTCCGGGTAACACGGTCGTCGATGTGATCGAGACTTCCAGGAAGACACCGGGTTCGCTCGACTATTCGACCAGCGGCGTGGGTTCGAGCAATCATCTGACTGCCGAGCAGTTTGCCCGTGAGGCAGGTTTCGAGTGGAAGCACATTCCGTACCGGGGTGGCGCCCAGGCGGCGCTGGCCGTCATTGGCGGCGAAGTTCCGCTGAGTCTGCTGTCCACCTCGCAGGCCTTGCCGATGGTCCAGAAAGGGCAGTTGAAAGCGCTGGGGATCACCTCGCATGAGCGTTCAGCGGCGTTGCCGGGCGTGCAGACCTTCGCCGAGGCGAGCGGCGTGAACGACTATGACGGGGGCACCTGGTTCGGTCTGCTGGCGCCAGCCGGAACGCCCGGGGAAGTCATCGCGCTGCTGCACCGGGAGATCGACAAGGGCTTGCGCACAGAGGAACTCAAGCGCAAGTTCGACGCGCAGGGTGCGATCATCGTCAACAGCACGCCGCAGGCCTTCAATACGTTGATGCGCGAAGAGGACGAGCGCTGGTATCCGCTTATCCGCAAACTCGGCATCACGCCTCAGTAAGGGTATCGGACGTGAGATCGAATCGGATCCGGACGGTGTTTGCACAGGGCCAGCCAGTGCTGGCGGGCTGGCTGTCGATCGACAGTGGATATTCGGCCGAGCTGATGGGCAGCTGCGGTTATGACGCGGTCGTGGTCGACCTGCAGCACGCGCCGATCTATCTGGACAAGGCGGTCGCGATGCTGCAGGCGCTGTCGGCGACCAGTGCGGTGCCGATGGCGCGCTGTTCGGCCAACCAGCTGTTCGAGATCAACAAGCTGCTCGACGGAGGTGCCTACGGCGTGGTGTGTCCGCTCGTCGATACGGCGCAGGATGCCGAACGTTTCGTATCGGCTTGCCGCTACCCCCCGCGGGGCAGGCGATCATACGGACCGACCCGCGGTCTGCTGTATGGCGGACCAGACTACTTCGAACATGCCGACGCAACGGTCGTGACGCTGGCAATGATCGAAACCCGCGAGGCGATTGCCAATCTGGATGCGATCTGTGCAGTCGACGGGCTCGATGGCGTGCTGGTCGGGCCGAGCGATCTCGGCATTGCCCTGGGTTGCGGTCCAACGGCCGATTGGCAGGCCGAACCGATGAGTGCCGCCTTGACCGAGATCCGGCTCGCCGCCCGGCGCGCCGGGCGGATGGCCGGCATCGTCTGCGTGCAGGTCCCGTTTGCACGGGCGATGAAGGACGCAGGCTGGGACTTCGTCGTTGCCGGCACCGATAGTGCGTTGCTGCGCCAGGCGGCGCAATCGGCGGTGTCGGCAGTGCGCGGCTGAAACCGCTCAATCCGCCTCAGGCGCCCCCGCCTCGCGCATCGCTTCGGCCAGTGCCAGTTGGCCCCGCTCGTGCAGGGCCGCAGCGGCGCCGAGGCGATCGCGCGCTTCCTTGTTCTGACTCAGCTTGACCTTGCCGACGAGTCGCGTGATCGTGACCTCGATGCCGACGATCGCCTGCAGCATCTGGTCGATGTACTCGGGCGACGAGTCGCCCATCTTCCAGGGCCGGGCCTCAGTGGCCTCGTGGGTGCGCGTCAGACGGGCCACCACGCCGCGCACGAAGCGCTCGTCGTCGTGGACCGTGAGCCGGCCGTGGGCGTGGACCACTTCGTAGTTCCAGGTCGGTACCTGGCGGTGCGTTTCGTGCTTGCTCGGATACCAGTTCGGCGAGACGTAGCCGTCGACGCCGCGAAACACCACCAGCACCTCGGCACCGCCGGAAAAGTCCTGCCAGACCAGGTTGGCCCGTGCGACGTGGCCGATCAGGCTGCCCAGAGGCTCGCCATCCGGGCCCGGAGCGCCGCCGTCCGGCCTGAGTTCGAACGGGATGTGATTGGCATCGAGCCCATCCGGACCATGCGTGACCACCACGCCCAGCGGATGGGCGCGGATGATCCGGTGCAGGGCCCCGGTCCGGTTTTCGGCGAAGTGGGGCGGCAGGTACATGGCGGTCCGGGACGATCGGGCGGCGCGATGCGCCGGGTTTCACGCGTAATTGATCACCAGATGCCGGATGTCGGTCATCTCTTCCATAGTGTAGCGCGTGCCTTCCCGGCCGAAACCGGAAGCCTTCCAGCCTCCGAACGGCATGTTGTCGATCCGGTAGATCGGCACGTCGTTGATCATCAGGCCGCCCACTTCC
>Ga0172382_10004374_pt1 | contig 21659 bp, 20 predicted proteins | sample Leawel138RmetaG_FD_122245 | JGI IMG/M metagenome (GOLD analysis project Ga0172382, IMG submission 122245) | Leachate microbial communities from a municipal landfill in Southern Ontario, Canada - Leachate well 138R metaG | ecosystem: Engineered > Solid waste > Landfill > Unclassified | place... | reverse complement strand
ATGGCACCACAGAGAGCCATCCTGCACCTTGCTGGCGCGCTGTCGCCCGAAGGCCGGCACGACAGAACAGAACCATCACCCATGCGGATAACGCCAATGAACCAGGATGTGAACGCCCACCTGCTACTCGACAGCCTGACCACGGCTGTGGTGGTGCTGGACGACAGCCTGCTCATCCGCTACCTCAACCCTTCCGCCGAAACCCTGCTCGCCGCCAGCGCCGGGCGGCTGTGCGGCACCAGTGCCGCCACGTTTTTCTCCGGCACCGAGAACCGCCTCGACGCCCTCTACAGCGCCCTCAAGGACGGCACACCCTTCACGGAGCGCAAGGCTGCCCTGTCCCTGCCGGACCAGAGCCAGGCGGTGGTGGATTACTCCGTGACTCCCCTCGTTTCACCCGCCGGCAAGCTGCTGTTGATCGAGATGCAGGCGATGGAGCGGATCATGCGCATCGATCGCGAGGAAGCGCTGATCTCTGCCCACGACACCTCCCGCAACCTGATTCGCGGCCTCGCCCACGAGATCAAGAATCCCCTCGGCGGCATCCAGGGCGCCGCCCAGCTGCTGGCGGCGGAACTCGACAGCGAGGAGCTGCACGAATACACCGCCATCATCACCACCGAGGTGGAGCGCCTGCGCAAGCTGGTGGACCGCCTGCTCGGCCCCAACAAGCCCGCGGTGTTCGCCCCGGTCAACATCCACGAAGTGACCGAGCACGTGGCCGCGTTGATCGAGGCGGAGACCCGTGACGAGCTCCCCATCATCCGCGACTACGATCCCAGCATTCCCGAGATCCAGGGGGACCGGGAGCAGCTGATCCAGGCGGTGCTCAACGTCACCCGCAATGCCATGCAGTCGCTGAAGGGGGCGGGCATGATCGGCCGGGGTGGCTGCATCCGCCTGCGCACCCGTATCCAGCGCCACTTCACCATTGGCAAGGAACACCACCGGGTGGTGTGTCGCCTCGACATCATCGACAACGGCCCGGGAATTCCCGCCGAGATCGCCAACCGGATTTTCTACCCGATGATCAGCGGCCGCGCCGAGGGCAGCGGCCTGGGCCTGCCCATCGCCCAGTCGGCCATCAACCTGCACCGGGGGCTGATCGAATGCGACAGCCGCCAGGGCTACACCCAATTCTCCATTTTCCTACCGATTGACAATGACCATGAATGACAAAGCCTCCGTCTGGGTCGTCGACGATGACCACTCCATCCGCTGGGTGATGGAAAAGGCCCTGAGCCGCAACCAGTTCCAGGTGCGCAGCTTCGAGAGCGCCGCCGACCTGCTCGACAACCTCGACCGCGACCCGCCCGAGGTGATCATCAGCGACATCCGCATGCCCGGCATCAGCGGCCTGGAACTGTTGAAGCGCATCCACGCCGAATCCCCCAACATCCCCATCATCATCACCACCGCCCACTCCGACCTGGACAGCGCGGTGTCCGCCTACCAGGGCGGCGCCTTCGAATACCTGCCCAAGCCCTTCGACATCGACGAGCTGGTGTCGGTGACCCAGCGGGCGCTGACCTTCAGCCGCGAGCAACAGCAACCGCCGGTGAGCGAAACCACCCTGGCCCACGCCGACATCATCGGCGAGGCCCCGGCCATGCAGGAGGTGTTCCGCGCCATCGGCCGGCTCTCCAAGTCCAACATCACGGTGCTGATCAACGGCGAATCCGGCACCGGCAAGGAGCTGGTGGCCCGCGCCCTGCACCGTCACAGCCCGCGGGCGCAATTCCCCTTCATCGCCCTCAACATGGCGGCCATTCCCCACGATCTGATCGAATCGGAGCTGTTCGGCCACGAAAAGGGTGCCTTCACCGGCGCCAACCAGCGCCGCCCCGGGCGCTTCGAACAGGCCAACGGCGGCACCCTCTTCCTCGACGAGATCGGCGACATGCCCTCCGAGGCCCAGACCCGGCTGCTGCGGGTGCTGGCGGACGGTGAGTTCTACCGGGTCGGCGGCCACACCCCGGTGAAGGTGAACGTGCGCATCATCGCCGCCACCCACCAGAACCTGGAGGAGCTGGTCACCGCCCACCGCTTCCGGGAGGACCTGTTCCACCGTCTCAACGTCATCCGCGTCCACCTGCCCCGCCTCGCCGACCGCAAGGAGGACATCCCGCGCCTGATCCAGTATTTCCTCACCCAGTCCGCCCGGGACCTGGAGGTGGAACCCAAGGTCGTGTCCAAGGAGGCCGAACGCTACCTGGTCAACCTGCCCTGGCCGGGCAACGTGCGCCAGCTGGAGAACACCTGCCGCTGGCTGACGGTGATGGCCTCCGGGCGGGAGATCCTGCTCAGCGACCTGCCCCCGGAAATGATGGAGGAGCGGGAACAGGCCCGCGCCCCGGTGTCGGACCAGTGGGAGCTGAGCCTCCAGCGCTGGGCCCGGGCGGAGATCGAGAGCGGCCACGGGAAGATCCTCGACACCGCCCTGCCCGCCTTCGAGAAGGCGATGATCGAGGTGGCCCTGGAGCGCACCGGGGGCCGCAAGAAGGAAGCCGCCGAGCTGCTCGGCTGGGGCCGCAATACCCTCACCCGCAAGCTCAAGGACCTGGGCATGGGCAATGGCGACGGGGAGGACGAGGACTAACCCTCCGAACACCCGCCCATAAAAAAACCGCCCGGCGAGGGCGGTTTTTTTAAGCAGGCCCGGGCTTCAGTGCGCCGGGGTCTCGGCGGCCTGGCCCTGGGACTCCGCCGCCTTGGCGTTGGCGTTGGCCACCGCCTGCTGGAACAGGGCATCGAAGTTGATCGGCGGCAGCATCAGCGCCGGGAAGGTGCCCCGGGTCACCACGCTGTCGATGGTCTCCCGCACGTAGGGGAAGAGAATGCTGGGGCACTGGGTGTTGAGGATGCCCGCCAGCTGCTGCTCGTTGAGCCCCTTGGCGAAGAACACGCCGGCCTGCTTGACCTCCACCAGATAAAGGGTGTCGGTGTCGTCCTTCACGGTGATGGTGATGTCGAGCACCACCTCGAAGTGGTTGTCGTCGAGGCGGGCGATCTTGGTGGAAAGATCCTGGTTGACCTTGGGCTTCCACTGGCGGGTGAAAGCGCGGGCGCCGAGGGGCGACTCGAAGGACAGGTCCTTGAGGTATACCCGCTGGAGGGAGAACTCCATGGCGTTGTCATTGCCCTGTTCGTTCGCTGCTGCCTGGTCTGCTTGTTCTGTCATGTCTCGAAACCTTGTTATCCGTTGTGAATGAAAAGGGCCTTTCCCCTTTCGCCTAGGTGGTGGTCAGGCCCCGGGATTTCAACCCCTAGCGGCTCTTGATCAACGGCAGCCCCTGGCCCGTCCACTCCGTCATGCCGCCCTGCAGGCGGCGCACCTGAAAGCCCGCCTGGCGCAGCTTCTTGCCGGCGGCCCCGGCGTGCTGGCCCACCTTGTCGGCGATCACCACCAGCTTTTCCCGGTGCTTGTCGAGCTCGCTGATACGGCTGTCGAGCTTGCCGAAGGGGATGTTGACGGCCCCGGTGATGTGCCCCTCGCCGAATTCCTTGGCGTCGCGGATATCGAGCAGGATGCCCTCGCCGCTGTTCATCAGGCGGGTCAGCTCACTGGTGGAAATCGGCTTGCCCCCCTTGATGCGCTCGCTGAAGGCAAAGGCGTAGATGAGCAGCACCAGAATGCTGACCAGTACCCACTGTTCGCTGATGAAAATGAAAAAATCCAAGGATTGTCTCCCGAAGGGCGGCCGGCGCTAGATGTGCCGTACCTGGTCGATTTCGTACTCCACGGGCCCCGAGGGGGTCTGGATCACCACCACGTCGCCCACTTCCTTGCCGATCAAGCCGCGGGCGATGGGGGACTGGTAGGAGATCTTGCCGGCCTTGATATCGGCCTCGTCGTCGCCGACGATCTTGTAGGTTTTCGCGTCCTCCGTCTCGGTGTCGACGATGGTGACGGTGACACCAAAGATCACCTTCTCCCCTTCGGGGATCTTGGTGATGTCGATGATCTGGGCGTGGCTGAGCTTGCCCTCGATCTCCTGGATACGGCCCTCGGCGAAGCTCTGCTGTTCCCGGGCGGCGTGGTACTCGGCGTTTTCCTTGAGATCGCCATGCTCCCGGGCATCGGCGATGGCCTGCACGATGCGCGGGCGATCCACCCGCTTGAGTTGGTCGAGCTCCTGGCGAAGCCGCTCGGCGCCTTCGGCGGTCATCGGTACCTTGTTCATTGCGGCATGGTCTCGTGCAGCTCCTGCAGTTTGCGCACCCGGAATTCATTGCCGTGGGCCAGCGCCTGGCACACGGCGTTGCCACCGGCGAGGGTGGTGGTGTAGTAGACGCCGTTGGATTCCGCGGTGGAACGGATGGTGGAGGAATCGGCGATGGCCTGGCGACCCTCGGTGGTATTGAGGATCAGCTGTACCTTGCCGTTCTTGATCATGTCGACGATATGGGGACGGCCTTCCTTGACCTTGTTGACCACGTCCACGTCGAGCCCCGCCGCGCGGAGAATATCGGCGGTGCCGCGGGTCGCCACCAGGGCAAAGCCCCGCTCCGCCAGCTGGCGGGCGACGCTGGCCACCCCGGGCTTGTCCTGCTCCCGCACGCTGATGAAGGCGGTGCCCTTGAGGGGAATCTCGTCGCTGGCGCCGAGCTGGGCCTTGGCGTAGGCCTCGGCGAAGGTGTCGCCCACCCCCATCACCTCTCCGGTGGACTTCATCTCGGGGCCGAGGATGGGGTCGATACCGGGGAACTTGTTGAAGGGGAAAACCGCTTCCTTGACGCTGTAGTAGGCGGGCACGATCTCCCGGGTGAAATTCTGCGCCGCCAGGGTGGTGCCGGCCATGCAGCGGGCGGCGATCTTCGCCAGGGATGTGCCGATGCACTTGGACACGAACGGCACGGTGCGGGACGCCCGGGGGTTGACCTCGATCACGTAGATCTTGCCGTCCTGCCAGGCCAGCTGGACGTTCATCAGGCCCACCACGTTGAGTTCCACCGCCATCTGGCGAACGATGTCGCGCATCTCGTCCTGGATGGCCGCCGGCAGGCTGTAGGGCGGCAGGGAGCAGGCGGAGTCACCGGAGTGGATACCGGCCTGCTCGATGTGCTGCATGATGGCGCCGATCACCACCTGCTGGCCGTCGGATACGGCATCGATGTCCACCTCGATGGCGGCGGACAGGAAGTAGTCGAGCAGCACCGGGGAGTCCTCGGACACCTGCACCGCCTCGCGCATGTAGCGCATCAGCTCGTCCTCGCCGTAGACGATCTCCATGGCCCGGCCACCGAGCACATAGGACGGGCGCACCACCAGGGGATAGCCGATTTCCCGGGCCTTTTCGAGGGCCGCGTCCGCCGAGCGCACGGTGGCGTTGGGGGGCTGCAGGAGACCCAGCTTGTCGATCATCTGCTGGAAGCGCTCCCGGTCCTCGGCGCGGTCGATGGCGTCCGGGGTGGTGCCGATGATGGGCACCCCGGCCTTTTCCAGGGCCCGGGCCAGCTTCAGGGGCGTCTGGCCGCCGAACTGGACGATGACCCCCACGGGCCTTTCGAGATTGACGATTTCCAGCACATCCTCAAGGGTCACCGGCTCGAAGTAGAGGCGGTCGGAGGTGTCGTAGTCGGTGGATACCGTCTCCGGGTTGCAGTTGACCATGATGGTCTCGTAGCCGTCCTCCCGCATGGCGAGGGCGGCGTGCACGCAACAGTAGTCGAACTCGATGCCCTGGCCGATGCGGTTGGGGCCGCCACCGAGCACCAGGATCTTCCTGCGGTCCGACGGGTTCGCCTCGCACTCCTCCTCGTAGGTGGAGTACATGTAGGCGGTGGCGGTGGCGAATTCGGCGGCGCAGGTGTCCACCCGCTTGTACACCGGGTGGAGGCCCTCGCCGTGGCGGCGCTCCCGCACGGCGGTTTCGCTGGTGCCGAGCAGGTCGGCGAGACGCTTGTCGGCAAAGCCCTTGCACTTCAGGCGATAGAGGGCGTCGCGGTCGAGGTCCGCCAGCTGGCGGCCGGCGAGGGCGCGTTCCTCGGCGATCAGGTCCTCGATCTGCACCAGGAACCAGGGATCGATATTGGTCATGCGCTGAACCTCGTCGAGGTCCATGCCGGCGCGGAAGGCGTCGGCCACGTACCAGATGCGCTCGGCGCCCGCCTCGGCGATCTGGCCGCGGATGGTGCCCAGGGCCTCGTCGCTGGCCAGGTCCACCTTGGGATCGAAGCCGGCGGCACCCACTTCCAGCCCGCGCAGGGCCTTTTGCAGGGATTCCTGGAAGGTGCGGCCGATGGCCATCACCTCGCCCACGGACTTCATCTGGGTGGTGAGCTTGGCATTGGCGGTGGCGAATTTCTCGAAGGCAAAGCGCGGCACCTTGGTGACCACGTAGTCGATGCTCGGCTCGAAGGACGCCGGCGTGGCGCCGCCGGTGATTTCGTTCTGCAGCTCGTCGAGGGTATAGCCCACCGCCAGCTTGGCGGCAACCTTGGCGATGGGAAAGCCGGTGGCCTTGGAGGCCAGGGCGGAGGAGCGGGATACCCGGGGGTTCATCTCGATCACCACCAGCCGACCATCGGCGGGATTGACCGCGAACTGGACGTTGGAGCCCCCGGTCTCGACGCCGATCTCCCGCAACACCTTGATGGAGGCGTCGCGCATGATCTGGTATTCCTTGTCGGTCAGGGTCTGGGCCGGGGCGACGGTAATGGAGTCGCCGGTGTGGATGCCCATGGGGTCGAAGTTCTCGATGGAACAGACGATGATGCAGTTGTCGTTCCTGTCCCGCACCACCTCCATCTCGAACTCTTTCCAGCCGATCAGGGATTCGTCGATCAGCAGCTCGTTGGTGGGGGACAGGTCGAGGCCGCGCTTGCAGATCTCCTCGAATTCCTCCCGGTTGTAGGCGATGCCGCCGCCGGAGCCGCCCATGGTAAAGGACGGACGAATGATACAGGGGTAGCCGAACTGGTCGGGCACCTGGAGTGCCTCCTCCAGGCTGTGGACGATCATCGCCTTGGGGGTTTCGAGGCCGATGGCCTTCATGGCCTTGTCGAAGCGCTCCCGGTCCTCGGCCTTGTCGATGGCGTCGGCATCGGCGCCGATCATCTGCACGCCGAACTTGTCGAGCACCCCCTCCCGGGCCAGGTCGAGGGCGCAGTTGAGGGCCGTCTGGCCGCCCATGGTGGGCAGCAGGGCATCGGGGCGCTCGCGCTCAATGATGGCCGCCACGGTGCGCCACTCCACCGGCTCGATGTAGGTGGCATCCGCCATGGCCGGGTCGGTCATGATGGTGGCGGGGTTGGAGTTCACCAGGATCACCCGGTAACCCTCCTCCTTAAGCGCCTTGCAGGCCTGGGCGCCGGAGTAGTCGAACTCGCAGGCCTGGCCGATGACGATGGGGCCGGCGCCGAGGATGAGGATGCTTTTGATATCTGTGCGTTTGGGCATGTTGTGCTAACCGTCAGAATTTCTGTGGGTCTGACGTCTGACGTCTGACGTCTGACGCTTTTGGGGCGGCTGCGCCGCCGATATCTTCGCTCTTGATCCCGCTTTTGCGTCAGACGTCCTGCGTCTGACGTCAGACCAGCCTCGCTTTCGCGGGCCGCAAAAGCCTGCCCACTACACTCCCTTGCGAGCCACCATCAACTCAACAAAATGATCGAACAGCGGCGCCGCGTCGCGGGGACCGGGGCTCGCTTCGGGGTGGCCCTGGAAGCTGAACGCCGGCTTGTCGGTGCGGTGGATGCCCTGCAGGCTGCCGTCGAACAGGGAGCGGTGGGTGGCCCGCAGGTTGGCGGGCAGGGTCGCCTCGTCCACCGCGAAGCCGTGGTTCTGGGCGGTGATCATCACCCGGCCGCTGTCGAGATCCTGCACCGGGTGGTTGCCGCCGTGGTGGCCGAACTTCATTTTCAGGGTGCGGGCGCCGGAGGCCAGGGCCAGCAGCTGGTGGCCGAGGCAGATGCCGAACACCGGGATATCGGTATCGAGAAACGCCTTGATGGCGCTGATGGCATAGTCGCAGGGCGCCGGGTCGCCGGGGCCGTTGGAGAGGAAGATGCCGTCCGGGTTCATCGCCAGCACCTCGCTGGCGGGCGTCTGGGCGGGCACCACGGTGAGCTCGCAGCCGCGGTCGGCGAGCATCCGCAGGATGTTGCGCTTGACGCCGAAGTCGTAGGCCACCACCTTGAAGCGGCCGGTCGCCGGCTGGCCGTGACCCTTGCCGAGGGCCCAGGAGCCTTCCCGCCAGGGGTAGGCTTGGCGGGCGCTGACTTCCTTGGCGAGGTCCATGCCCTTGAGGCCGGCGAATGCCCGGGCCTGTTCGAGGGCCTTTGCCTCGTCCACCTCGCCGGCCATCAGGCAGCCGTTCTGGGCGCCCTTCTCCCTGAGGATGCGGGTCAGCTTGCGGGTGTCGATGTCGGCGATGCCGAGGATGTTGCGGGATTTGAGGTACTGGTCGAGGCTCTGCTCGCTGCGGAAGTTGCTGGCCAGCAGGGGCAGGTCGCGAATGACGAGGCCCGCGGCCCAGATGGCGGAGGACTCCTCGTCCTCGACGTTGACGCCAACGTTGCCGATATGGGGATAGGTCAGGGTGACGATCTGGCGGGCATAGGAGGGATCGGTGAGAATCTCCTGGTAGCCGGTGAGGGAGGTATTGAAAACCACCTCCCCGCTGGAGATACCCTCGGCGCCAATTGCAGTACCCCTGAAAACGGTGCCCTCTTCAAGCGCAAGCAAGGCGGGCCGACGAAGATCGGATTTCAACACTTAGTCCTCTCGTTGGGATACGGAACAAACGCAGGCTTGGTAACACTCTGGGCCGCCGCCGGGATGCCAAAATCCGCTTGCAAAAAAGCGAGATGAATGCCGGATTCATCTCGCTTTGGGAATTTTGACCATGCGCCTCTCGTGGAATTCAGGCTCTGCGACCGGCGGAAACCTGAGGCGGGATTGTAGGGGATGGCCCCCGCCCTGTCCAGCCAAATAACCCCGGGGGGCTCACTTGAGGCCGAGGACGTCCTGCATGTCGTAGCGACCGGGGGATCTCGCCGCCAGCCAGTGGGCGGCGCGCACCGCGCCCCGGGCGAAGGCCATGCGGCTCGAGGCCTTGTGGGTGATCTCGACCCGCTCGCCGTCGGCGGCGAACATCACCGTGTGGTCGCCGACGATATCCCCCGCCCGCACCGTGGCAAAGCCGATGGTGTCCCGGGCACGGGCGCCGGTCTGACCCTCGCGGCCGTAGACGGCCACCTGCCTGAGATCGCGCCCGAGGGCATTGGCGACCACTTCCCCCATACTGAGGGCGGTGCCGGACGGGGCATCGATCTTGTGGCGATGGTGGGCCTCGTAGACCTCGATGTCGACATCATCCCCCAGCACCCGGGCGGCCATATCCAACAGCTTGAAGCAGAGGTTCACCCCGGTGCTGAAGTTGGACGACTGGCAGATGGGGATGCGGGTGGCGGCCTCGGCGATGGCCGTCTTCTGGGCATCATCGAAGCCTGTGGTGCCGAGCACCACCGGCTTGCCGTGGCGGGCGCAGAGGGCGACATTGGCCGCCGAGGCCGCGGGAATGCTGAAATCGATCAGCACATCGAAGTGCTCGATCACCGCCGCCAGATCCCCCGACACGGTCACGCCATCGCGGCCGATACCCGCCAGCTCCCCGGCGTCCGCCCCCACCAGGGAGCTGTCGGGCCGCTCCAGGGCCGCGGCCAGCACCACCGAGGGATGATTGGCGATGGCTTCCATCAGGGTCTTGCCCATCCGACCGGCCACGCCGGTTACCGCGATTCTGATCATGGTGATTCCTTGTTTGGACGCTATCGCTCCATTGGGTTTCCCGTGTCAACCCAACCTGCAGCCTTACATGGTAAAGCCATCGAAGAACTTTTTGACGCCCTCGAACCAGCTGGTCTGGCGCGGGGAGTTCTTGCCCCCCTCCAGGTCCCCCTGGAACTGCTTGAGGAGATCCTTCTGGCGGGCGCTGAGGTTGACGGGGGTTTCCACCACCACCCGGCACAGCAGGTCCCCCGGACCGCCGCCGCGGACACTGGCCACCCCCTTGCCCCGCAGGCGGAACAGCCGACCCGTCTGGGTCTCCGGCGGCACCTTGAGCTTGACCTTGCCGCCGAGGGTGGGCACTTCCAGCTCGCCCCCCAGGGCCGCGTCGACGATGCTGATGGGCACTTCGCAGTAGAGGTTGCGACCATCCCGCTGGAAGATATCGTGTTCGCGCACGTGGATCTGCACGTAGAGATCCCCTGGCGGCCCGCCAGCGGGGCCCGCCTCGCCCTCGCCGGAGAGACGAATGCGGTCGCCATTGTCGACCCCGGCGGGCACCTTCACCGACAGGGTCTTGGCTTCCTCCCGCACACCCTGGCCATGGCACTTGGGACAGGGATCGCTGATCAGCACGCCGCGCCCACGGCACTTGGGGCAAGTCTGCTGTACCTGGAAGAAGCCCTGGGACATGCGCACCTGGCCATGGCCACCACAGGTGCCGCAAGCCAGGGGCGTGGAGCCCTTCCTGGCGCCGGAGCCATCGCACTCCTCGCAGTGGACCAGGGTGGGAACGCGGATGGTGGTGGTGGTGCCGCGCACCGCATCCTCGAGGTCCAGCTCGAGGTTGTAGCGCAGATCCGAACCCCGGGCCGGGCCGCCGCGCCGCTGGCCGCCACCTCCACCGCCAAAGATATCGCCGAACACATCGCCGAAGATATCGCTGAAGTTGCCGAAACCGCCACCGGCCCCGCCGCCGCCAAAGCCACCGCCCGCCACGGCGTCGTGGCCGAAGCGGTCGTAGGCGGCGCGCTTCTCGGCATCGGAGAGCACCTCGTAGGCCTCGGAGGCCTCCTTGAATTTTTCCTCGGCGCCCTTGTCGTCGGGATTGCGGTCCGGGTGAAATTTCATCGCCACCCGCCGGTAGGCCTTCTTGATGTCCGCCTCGGAAGCGCCGCGCTCCACGCCGAGTATTTCGTAGTAGTCCCGTTTGGACATTGAGTGTCTCTCTTTCTTAACAGGAACGGGGGAGATGGGAGACAGCGGCTGCCTCTCATCTCCCCCCGATGCGTCGGACGCCTAGAACCTTGCCCCGCGAGGGAGGCAACCGCCCCGGGTACGCCCGCCGTCAGACGTCATTTCTTGTCGGAATCCTTCACTTCCTCGAACTCGGCGTCCACCACGTCATCGCCGGGGGCGCGCTCGGCGCTGGCGGGCTCTCCCTGCTGGGCCTGTTCGGCATAGAGCTTCTGCGCCAGGTTGGCGGAGGCTTCCGACAGCTTGGTGGTGGCGGCCTCGATGGCGTCCTTGTCGTCGCCCTTGACGGCATCCTCGACATCCTTGATGGCGGCTTCGATGGCGGCCTTCTCCTCGTCGCTGGCCTTGTCGCCCGCCTCGCTCAGGGTCTTGCGCACGGCGTGGGCAAGGCCATCGGCGGCGTTGCGGGCCTGCACCAGCTCCTCGAACTTCTTGTCCTCGGCGGCGTGGGACTCGGCGTCGCGCACCATCTTCTCGATCTCGTCCTCACTGAGGCCGGAGGATGCCTTGATGACGATGGACTGCTCCTTGCCGGTGGCCTTGTCCTTGGCGGACACGTGGAGAATACCGTTGGCATCGATGTTGAAGGTCACCTCGATCTGCGGCATGCCGCGGGGCGCCGGCGGAATGTCGGCGAGGTCGAAGCGGCCCAGGGACTTGTTCTGGGACGCCTGCTTGCGCTCACCCTGAACCACATGAATGGTCACGGCGGTCTGGTTGTCGTCGGCGGTGGAGAACACCTGGGACTTCTTGGTGGGAATGGTGGTGTTCTTCTCGATCAGCGGGGTGGCGACGCCGCCCATGGTCTCGATGCCGAGGGTCAGCGGGGTCACGTCCAGCAGCAGGACATCCTTGACGTCCCCGGACAGCACCGCGCCCTGGATGGCGGCGCCCACGGCCACGGCCTCGTCGGGATTGACGTCCTTGCGGGGCTCCTTGCCGAAGAAGTCGGCGACGGCCTTCTGCACCAGGGGCATGCGGGTCTGGCCGCCCACCAGGATGATCTCGTCGATGTCGGCGGCGGATTTGCCGGCATCCTTGAGGGCCACCTTCACCGGCTCGATGGAACGCTTGACCAGATCCTCAACCAGGGATTCCAGCTTGGAGCGGGTCAGCTTGACCACCAGGTGCTTGGGACCGGTGGCGTCAGCGGTGATGTAGGGCAGGTTGACCTCGGTCTGCTGCGCGGAGGACAGCTCGATCTTGGCCTTCTCCGCGGCCTCCTTGAGGCGCTGCATGGCCAGGGGGTCGCCGGAGAGGCTGATGCCATTTTCCTTCTTGAATTCGTCGGCCAGGTAATTGATCAGCGCCAGGTCGAAGTCCTCGCCACCGAGGAAGGTGTCGCCGTTGGTGGACAGCACCTCGAACTGGGTCTCACCGTCCACATCGGCGATCTCGATGATGGAAATGTCGAAGGTACCGCCACCCAGGTCGTAGACCGCCACCACGTGGTCGCCCTTGGACTTGTCGAGGCCGTAGGCCAGGGCCGCGGCGGTGGGCTCATTGATGATGCGCTTGACGTCGAGGCCGGCAATGCGGCCGGCATCCTTGGTTGCCTGGCGCTGGGAGTCGTTGAAGTAGGCCGGCACGGTGATCACCGCCTCGGTGACGGTCTCACCCAGGTAGTCTTCGGCGGTCTTCTTCATCTTCTTCAGCACTTCGGCGGAAATCTGGGGCGGAGCCTTCTTGTCGCCACGGGCGCTGACCCAGGCATCGCCGTTGTCGGCCTTGACGATTTCATAGGGCACCATCTTGATGTCCTTCTGCACCACGTCGTCCTCGAAGCGGCGGCCGATCAGGCGCTTGACGGCGTACAGGGTATTCCTGGGGTTGGTGACCGACTGGCGCTTGGCGGACTGCCCGACCAGCACCTCACCCTCCTCGGTATAGGCGACGATCGACGGCGTGGTGCGCGTGCCTTCGGCGTTTTCGATCACCCGGGGCTTGTCTCCTTCGAGCACCGCCACACAGGAGTTGGTGGTACCCAGGTCAATGCCGATAATTTTTCCCATAGCGGTTCTCCAAAAGAGTTTTCAGATTGCTTGCAGCCTATATGGATGCGCCGGCGCGTTTTTCAAGCCCCGGGCCGCCCCGGTGATCAGTTGTCCCCGTCTTTGCGGGCCACCACCACCATCGCTGGCCGCACCAGGCGACCGTTGAGCAGGTAGCCCTTCTGGAACACGTCGATCACCGTGTTGGGCGCGGCATCCGCACTCGGCACCGCCGCCATGGCCTCGTGGTGCTCGGGATTGAAAGGCTCGCCCTTGGGGTCGAGCTGCTCGACGTTGAAGCGGCGCAGCACATCGAGGAAGCTCTTCAGTGTCAGTTCGACGCCCTCCGCCACGGCGGCGGTGGCATCGTTGGCGCGATCCACGGTGGCGAGAGCCCGCTCCAGGTTGTCCACCACCGGCACCAGGTCACCGACGAACTTCTCCAGGGCGAATTTGTGGGCGTTCTCCACGTCCCGCTCTACACGGCGGCGCAGGTTCTGCATGTCGGCGTGGGCGAGCAGCAGCTTCTCCCGCAGAGCCGCCACCTCATCGCTGTCGGTGGCGCCATCGGCGGGGGCCTCGACGGCGTCATCGGTGCTGGCGGAGGGATCGGCGCCGGCCTCCGGGGGCTCGGGCACGAGGTCGTGGTCATGGTCATGGGGATGTTGGTCTGTGGACACGGGTGCACTCCATGGATTTTTGAATGGGGGCCTGGACAAAGGGCCGGGCTGCGCCGACCGGCATTGTGGGCAGATATTGGGCCTGGGGGCCATTATTCAAGGGCGGCCGGGGCGGCCAATGACACTCCCGGCCATATCCGGTATAAATAGCCGACGCCCCATCCCCCAACTCCTGGATACCGCGGCTGTGCTGACCTCCCTGACCATCAAGAACTTCACCCTGGTCGATCACCTGGATCTCGAGTTCGCCCCGGGCATGACCGCCATCACCGGGGAGACGGGGGCGGGCAAGTCCCTGGTGCTCGGCGCCCTGGCCATGGCCCTGGGGGACCGGGGCGACAGCGACCGCATCCGCGCCGGCGCCGACCGGGCGGAGGTGAGCGCCAGCTTCACCATCGCCAACAACCCCCTCGCCGCCCAGTGGCTCGCCGACAACGACCTCGGCGATGGCGATGAGTGCCTGCTGCGCCGCACCCTGACCGCCGAAGGGCGCTCCCGGGGGTTCATCAACGGCCAGCCCGCCACCATGCAGCAACTCCAGCAACTCGGCGAGCTGATGATCGACATCCACAGCCAGCACGAGCACCAGTCGCTGCTCAAGCGCGACACCCACCGCCGCCTGCTGGACCTGTTCGCCGATGGCGGCCAGCAGGCGGACGAGGTGGCCCGCCTGCACGGGGACTGGCACCGGGTCCAGCGGCAGCTGGAACAGCGCGAAAGCCACGCCGACGAGATTGCCGCCCGCCAGGTGCTGCTTCAGTTCCAGCTGGAGGAACTGGACGCCCTCGACCTCGGCGACCAGGAACTCGACGCCCTGGAGCGGGAGCAGCACCGGCTCGCCAACGCCGAGCAGATCCTGCGGGACAGCCACGCCGCCCTCGGCCTGTGCCGGGATGCCGAGGAGGGCGACATTCTCAGCCTGCTGGGCCAGGTTCAGCACCTGCTGGAGGCCGCCGGCGAGACCGGCCACCTGGCGGAGGCCGCCGCCCTGGTGGCCTCGGCGCGCATCCAGGTGGATGAGGCGGCGCGGGAAATCCAGCGCCATGTGGACAGCTTCGAGCTGAACCCCGAGCGCCTGGCGGAGGTGGAGGAACGCCTCAGCCTCGCCTACCAGATCGCCCGCAAGCACCGCATCCAACCCCAGGGCCTGCCGGAATTGCGGCGCTCCCTGCGGGACGAACTGGACGCCCTTTGCGGCGGCCAAGGGGGCATCGAGGCCCTGCGGGAGCAGGCCGCCGCCCTGGAAAAACACCTCAACGCGGCGGAGCTTCGCCTCAGCGCCCTGCGCGCCAAGGCCGCCCCCCGCTTCGCCGCCGCCGTCAACGAACAGCTGGCGAGCCTCGCCATGGGGAGCGCGACCCTGGTCATCGACCTCGCGCCCCTTGGCGGCCACGGCGCCAGCGGCCGCGAGGCTGTCGAGTTCCTCCTCAGCACCAACCCCGGCCAGCCCCACCGCCCCCTGGCGCGCATTGCCTCCGGCGGCGAGCTGTCCCGCATCAGCCTCGCCATCCAGGTGGTGGCGGCCCGCCACACGGCCATCCCCACCCTGGTATTCGACGAGGTGGACGTGGGCATCGGCGGCGCGGTGGCGGAAGTGGTGGGCCGGTTGCTGCGCCAGCTCGGGCGCGACGGCCAGGTGATCTGCGTCACCCACCTGCCCCAGGTGGCCAGTTGCGCCCACCACCACCTGGTGGCGAGCAAGCGGGGCAACGGCAAGGGCATGGAGAGCCGGCTCGACCAGCTGTCGCCAGGGGAGCGGGTTCAGGAAATCGCGCGAATGCTGGGGGGCGCCACCATCACCGCCCAGACCCTCGCCCACGCGGAGGAGATGCTGAGCCTGTCGGCGCCGGCTTGAGTCTTTGCCCGAATCAGGCCTTGGGGGGTTTCACCGGTTTGACGTAGAGCACCAGGCTGTGGCCGACCACTTCATAGCCCTCGCTCTCGGCGATCTGGCGCTGCAGGGTTTCGATCTGCTCATTGTGGAATTCGATGACGTCGCCGGTCTCGGTGCAGACCATGTGGTCGTGGTGGTCGCCGTGGTCGATCTCGTACACGGCGGGGCCGTTGTCGAAATTGTGGCGCACCACCAGGCCCGCCGATTCAAACTGGGTGAGTACCCGGTACACGGTGGCGATACCGACATCCTCGCCGGCGTCCAGCAGGGTGCGATAGACGTCCTCCGCGGTGAGGTGGCGCTGTTCGGTATTTTCGAGAATCTGCAGGATCTTGACCCGGGGAAGGGTCACCTTGAGGCCCGCCTTGCGCAGTTCCTGATTTTCCCCCGCCATGCCGACGCCCCTTCTCTCTGATCTAGCGAGGGGGTATTATCCACCTTCCCACCGGATACTGGAACCCCGAGATGCCGTCACGACTTGCCACCCTGCTGCTCGCTTCCGCCCTGCTCACGGGCTGCGGCTACTTCCAATTTCCCGGCATTCACCGGGTGGAAGTCCAGCAAGGCAACATCATCACCCAGGACATGGTCGATCAGCTGCGCCCCGGCATGACCAAGTCCCAGGTGCGCTACATCATGGGCACCCCCCTGGTGGCAGACAGCTTCCACCAGAACCGTTGGGACTATTACTACAGCATCAAGAAGGCCGACGGCGAGATGGAGCGAGAGCAGATGACCCTGTACTTCTCCGACGGCAAACTCAGCAACATCCGGGGCGATTACCTGCCCTCCGGCGCCAAGGCCGAGCAGGAAGAGGCGGACGACGCCGAGGGCTGAGCAACCCGCCACCCGGCGTTTCACCATAGGACAAGGCCCGCCTCGGCGGGCCTTGTCGTTTCAGCCGCCCTGCTGGGCGAGCACCTCGCCCACGAAGGGCTGATGGGTGGTGATACCGCCGTCCACCGCGAACAACTGCCCGGTGACGAAACTGGCATCATCGGAGGCGAGGAAAACCACGGCGCCGGCGATGTCATCGGGACGGCCGAGGCGCGGCAGCAGGGTGTGGCGTTCCAGCATCTCCAGCATGGCGGCGGGCAGCATCTCCCGGGCCAGGGGCGTGACGATCATGCCCGGCAGAATGGCGTTGCAGCGAATGTTCTGCTTGCCGAACTGGGCCGCCACGTTGCGGGTCAGGGCATTCACCGCCGCCTTCGAGGAGGAGTAGGCGGGGTTGAACACATCCCCCAGCAGGGAGGTACCGGAGCTGGTGTTGATGATGGAGCCACCGCCGGCCTCGATCATCGCCGGCACGCAATGCTTGATCATCAACATGGTGCCCCGGGTATTGACGGTGTAGGCGCGATCCCACACGTCCGCCGCCAGGTCGGTGATGGGGCCGTCGGCGGCCATCTGGGCGATGCGGGTGTCGGCGGCATTGTTGTGGAGGATGTCGATGCGACCGTAGCGCTCAAGCACCTGGGCAACCAGGCCGCGAATATTGTCCTCGTCCACCAGGTCAAGACGATAGGCAAAGGCCTCGCCACCGTTGTCGACGATGTCCCGCGCCACCTGGGTGGCGCCATCGAAATTGATATCGGCAAGTACCACCTTCGCACCCGCCGCGGCGAGGGCTCGGGCACAGGCTTCGCCGATATTGGCGCCAGACCCACTGACGATGGCCACACGGCCGTCCAGTTTTTTTGCGTTCATCGCTTCACTCTTCATGGCTGTTGACTAAAAAGGTCCCCGCTCAACGCCACGGCGGGGGAGGCCGAGTGGCGCGGGGTCACCGAGTGTCACCGACCACCCGCCCACCGGCAAACCCTTTTGTTTGACCCGCCGCCCAACAGTGCCAGCGTCGCAACCACTATCGATGGGGAATTTTTGACCCATATCTGCGGCAGCGAGGCAGAGACCGAGCCCGCCGCCACCCCCGCGGGGTTGATTCTTTGCCGGCTGGCCGTGAAACTTGGCCACGCATTACCGCCACAACCCCACTTCGCGGAGTAACCAGCCAGGCCATGAGCAAACAAAAGAACAGCAGGCGAACCGGCAGCATGCCCGCCAAGGGCGCGATAAAACTCATGCAGACGGCGGAGCGGCTGTTTGGCGAGCGGGGTATCGACGGGGTATCGCTGCGCCAGATCGTCAGCGCCGCGGGCCAGGCCAACAGCTCCGCCGTGCAACACCACTTTGGCACCAAGCAGGGGCTGATCCAGGCGGTTTACGACATGCGCCTGCCGGATCTGGACGACAGCCGTCAGCGCCGCCTCGATGCCGCCAAGGACAGCAACGACTATGTCTCGGTGCCCCAGCTGCTGGCGGCGATGTTCATGCCGGTGGCGGAGGAATTCGACGAGGTGGCGCAAAAAAGCTTTGCCATGTTCAGCACCCGGCTGTTGCAGTTCGAGGATTCGGAGCACCCCCACGCCCACACCAAGGTGCCACAGCCCGCCTACAACGACATCGTCGCGCGCCTCGCGGCGCACTTTTCCTACCTCCCCCATGAGGTGCTGGTGGTGCGCATGCGCCTCGCCTCCGAGCTGTTCTTCGGCGCGCTGTCGGAGTGGCGTCGCCTGGCCCACATGGCCGACGCCCCCTACAGGACCCCTGAGCCGTTCTGGAGCGAGGTACTGCAATCCATCGAGGCCCTGCTCCGCCTGCCCTACACCGGCGCCACCTACCAGCCGCTCGCCAAAAAATAGCGCGCCGCCGAGGGCCCCTTCAACCTGCGTCCCGCTCCCGCCGCGCCTTGTCGGCGCGCTGCTTGCGCACCTCCTTCGGGTCGGCCAGCAACGGGCGGTAGACTTCCACCCGATCCCCCGGCTGCAACGCATAGTCCCCGGGGGCCGGGAGCCCCTTGCTGCCCAGCGCCTGGCCAAAGACGCCAAGGGGCGCAACGGCCATATCCACCTCGGGGAACTCCGCCGCCAGATTGGACAGGGCCAGTGCCTCCTGGGCGGTGGTGCCCGGGCGAACACGCAGGGCAACGATTTTCTGCTTGTGGGGCAGCGCGCAGGCCACCTCCACCGGGATCATGTCATCGGCTGTGGTCACGGTTTCTTCCCATAGAGTGCGGCCGCCCGCTCGGTGAGCGCGGCGACCAGGTTATTGGCCACACCGGCAAACAGGCTGGTGGCGGCAACCCCCAGCAGGCCGTTGTTGACCTCGAATTCAAGATGGAGACTCACCTTGCAGGCGCTGTCCGACAGGGGCTTGAAGAGCCAGGTTCCGCGCAGTTCGCGAAAGGGCCCGCTGTGCAGGGCCATGGCGATCTCTCCGGGGGGCTTCAGGGTATTGCGGGTGGTGAAACTGTAGCTCACCCCCTTCTTGCGCAGGTCGAGCCGGGCCACCATGAAATCCTCGCCCCGCTCGAGGATCTGGGCACCCACGCAGCCTTCCATGAACGCGGGGTAGGCGGCAACGTCATTGACGAGATCGAACATCTCCCTCGCGGAATACAGCACCAGGGCACTGCGCTGGATGGTAGTGAGAGGCATTCAGACCACCTTGTTGTAGACGCCAAAGACGAGAATCACCCCGATGGCGAGGGGCGACACATAGCGCAGCAGCCAGTGCCAGAGCATCAGCAAGCGGGGATGGCGATCACCGATGGCACCCATGGCCACCTCCCGGGACAGCACCCAGCCGGCGAACACCGCGATCAGCAAGCCGGTGAGGGGCAACATTACGCTGGACGTGGCAAAGTCGACGACATCGAAAAAGGTATTGCCGCCGAGGGTATGGCCCTTCCACAGATTGAAGGACAGGACAGTGCCGATACCGAGCGCCCAGGCAACGGCGCCGAGCAGCAGATTGGCGCTGACGCGATTGAAGCCCCGGGACTCGATCAGCCAGGCCACCCCTGGCTCGATCAGCGAGATGGACGAACTCCAGGCGGCGATGGTCACCAGCACGAAGAACAGCGCCCCGAAGAAAAGCCCCCCCGGCATGTTGCCGAAGATCACCGGCAGGGTCTGGAACATCAGGCTCGGGCCGGCGTTGGGCTCCATGCCCGGGGTGGCGAACACCATGGGGAAGATCGCCATGCCCGCCATCAGCGCCACCAGGGTATCGAAAAAGGCAATGGTGATCACCGTCTTGCCGATGGGGGCATCCTCCGGCATGTAGGCCCCGTAGGCCATGATCGCCCCCATGCCGAGACTGAGGCTGAAGAACGCATGGCCCAAGGCCTCCAGCACTCCCGCCCAGCTCAGCCCGTCGACCCGGAAGCTGAACAGAAACTCCGCCCCGGCGGCGAAATTGCCCCCCCTGACGGCGTACACCAGCAACACCACCAGCAGCACAAACAGCAGCGGCATCATGATCCGCACCGCGACGCCGAGCCCCCGGGTCACGCCGCCGATCACCACCAACATGGTCAACCCCAGAAACAGACTCTGCCACAGGATCAGCCGCCCCGGGTCCGCGAGCAACGTCGCAAAGCGCGCCGCCGAATCCGCGCCGCTCACCCCCTGCAGGGTGCCACTCGCCATCTCGGCCACGTAGGCCAGGGCCCAGCCGGCGATCACCGCGTAGTAGGAGAGGATGAGAATGGCCACCACCACCCCAAACCAGCCGATCAGGTTCCAACCCCGGTGCGCGCCCACCTCCCGGGTCTGGTTGGCCATGGCGTTGATGGGGCTCATGGCGCCCCGGCGACCGAGCATCACCTCCGCCATCATCACCGGCACACCCACCAGCAGGATGCAGCCCAGGTACACCAGCACGAAGGCGCCGCCGCCGTTCTCGCCCGTGATATAGGGGAATTTCCAGATATTGCCGAGCCCCACCGCCGAGCCCGTGGCGGCGAGGATGAAGGTCCAGCGGCTCGCCCAGGAGCCGTGCAGACGCCGGTGTCCGTTGCTCATGATCAGTACCAGGGATTTTGGCCGATTGTACTCCGCAACTCCAATGCCACGAAACTGCCAGCACCCGTAGGAACTACCGCCTCCAGGCCCTATAATCCGCGCCATGTCGACCAAATCGAAAAAACAGCATTCCGGCTCCGCCACCATCGCCCAGAACAAGCGCGCCCGCCACGACTACTTCATCGAAGAACGGTTCGAGGCGGGCCTGTCCCTGCTGGGCTGGGAGGTGAAGAGCCTGCGCGCGGGCAAGGTGCAGCTCACCGACAGCTACGTCTATTTCAAGAATGGCGAAGCCTTCCTGCTGGGCGCCCAGATCACCCCCCTGCAAACCGCCTCCACCCACTTCGTGACGGACCCGACCCGCACCCGCAAACTGCTGCTCAACCGCCGCGAGATCGACCGCATCGCCGGCGCCGTGCAGGCCAAGGGCTATACCTGCGTGGCCCTCTCCCTCTACTGGGACAAGCACCTGGTCAAATGCGAGATCGCCCTCGCCAAGGGCAAGGCCGACCACGACAAGCGCGAAACCGTCAAGGAACGCGACTGGCAGCGCCAGAAGCAGCGGCTGATGCGCCACGCATAGGGATTTCGGGCTGCAACCCTGAACATCCTCCGGACCCAGCCCTTGAACTGTGCTAGGATGCCCCCATCTAGTGATAGAGGCCGGGCACCGCCAGGCCAGGAGCAACACCCCGGGTCGTGACCGGGTTCTCAAGGATGTGACGCTACATCGGGGGCGCTTTGGATTCGACGCCGGTTACAAACCCCGAGGTGCATGCCGAGATGGCGACAAATCTCGTAAATCCCGAGTCGCAAACTTATAGTTGCCAACGACGACAACTACGCACTCGCTGCTTAATACCCAGTAGGGTGCCGTCTGACCGGAGCCGTGCTTGTGCGTCCGGAGCTGGAATCCCCCGGGATGAAGGCGCTCAGGCGTCGACTCTCACAAGCTCGCGGCAAAGCTCGTCCGGGGCGGAGCCGCTAAAACCTAACCGGAATCGCAGTCGGTATTCCCTGCCCGTCGGGTAGCCGCCTGTTAAATCCAAAGACGTGGATAAGCATGTAGAGCCGAGGGCAGAGGGCTGACGGACGCGGGTTCAACTCCCGCCGCCTCCACCAATTCAAAGTCTATCAAGGCACCAGAAAGACCAAAAAATCCTGTAATTTTAACGAATTACGGGATTTTTTATGCCTATAGCGTCCTAAAAGCAACCAAGAAATCCGGCTTTT
>Ga0172382_10004373_pt1 | contig 21660 bp, 26 predicted proteins | sample Leawel138RmetaG_FD_122245 | JGI IMG/M metagenome (GOLD analysis project Ga0172382, IMG submission 122245) | Leachate microbial communities from a municipal landfill in Southern Ontario, Canada - Leachate well 138R metaG | ecosystem: Engineered > Solid waste > Landfill > Unclassified | place... | reverse complement strand
GTTGATATAACTGTTCTCCCCGGAATTCTCTAAAATTTTTTCCGGGTACTCGTTGTGATTCTTGTTTTATTGGAATGAATATTAACATAGTCGGCCATTGATTTCTTTGTTTATCTTATTTTTAAAATTGGCTGAAGTCCAAATTGGTTTAATGTCTTTAACTTTAAAAACATTAAATGCTTGATTCTGTACAATAATATCACCTCGATCTAAAAAACCAGTATACGAATAATCTGATTGTTCTAAAGTATTGATTATATCCATTACCGAAGTAAAATCAAAAATAAAACAATCAATATCAAAACTTACAATATAATCACAGTTTAAGTTAATAATTGTATTAAAATAATCATTTACATTAAATTTTTTAAATTCATAATGTTCAATATTATTTTCTTTTATTAAATTATGTGACATTTCAGCTAATTTAGTATGTCGATAATCAAACATTGTTGTTGTTATAATTTTCATAATTGTTACTGAATTAATCTATCGAGAATTATCTTTGTTTGTTCATCCAATGTAACACGACTATCATAATCTCCCAACATTTTAATAACTTGTTTTTGGGGTAATTGTTGATGATTACCATTAAAATTACTTGAAATCTGATTTCCTGACCATTGGTTTGAATCTTTTCCTGTATCTTTCATCGCTGGATGGTTTCGATACCCCTTATAAAAACCATCTTCATAAAATGTGTAACCGATAATATGTAATTCTTTAATATTGTGTACAACTAAATCCATAATCGCACCAATCCCAGAATTAAGCCGGGTTTTAACATCTGTGACTAATGAAATATAATAACTCAAATCAATTGTTCTAAATTTCAGTCTATTTTGATTTTGGTATTCAAAAGTAATAACATCTCGATGAAATGGGTTCATAAATTTAGGATATGGACAACAAATATATTTTACATTTTCTTTTAACATTTCATTAATATAAACTTTACCACAATTCGCCTCATTTTGAAGTAAACAATGATAAAGTATGTCGGTTCTACTACCAATATCATCAATATATTTTTGTACCACTGGAAATGATTTATTAACCCTAACAACTAAGTCAAAATTATCAATGAATTGACCTAAATTTCGACCAATTGTATTCGGTGACGGTCCAACAATAACAACCCTTTTGTTGTTTAATAGTTTATCAAAATCAGTATCAATATTAACTTTATTTTTATATTCTAAAAATTTACTATAGGTTAAAGTATTAATATTTCCTCTTGGTGGCTCTTTAACAATTTGTTTCATTTTATAATTTTTTATTTAAAAATTATATTCTTTTCTTATTTTATTATTTTCATTATTTATTTGTGGGTGCCATAAATGTAATGAATATGCGTTTTTATTTGATAAAACGTTACAATTAAATTTATCTACAATATTTTTAACTAAAAATCTTTCTTCGCCACCATAATATTGTCTACCGTCAAAACCGCCAACCGAATCAAAATGATTTTTATCAACAGAAAAATTACCACCCCAAGGGTGTATTACTGAAAATTCTTTATTAAAAGTATACACACTACCGTCATGGTGTGGATCTTTTGTTATTAATTTTTTTTCAGATAAAAATCTAATAATTTCTTTATAATTATTAAAATATTTTTGTTCAATTATTGTGTTTTTAACTTTAATTAATAAATATTCTAAATATTTAGCGATTTCCTCACCACTACGTTCACAAGGACCAAAAATTACATTACCTTGTAATTTTTTATTTGCATGTTCTTCAACAAAATTTGAGGAAAAAATAATATCACCATTAGTGAAGATTAATCGATCTCCAGTTGCTATTTTTGCGGCACAGTTTTGATTAGAAGCTAAAGTATATTTATTCTTCTCAGACTCACTATTTAATGAAATTATAACATTCGGAAAATTCTTTTTAACCATTTCAAGAGTATCATCTGTTGAATTATCATCAGCTAAAATGACTTCATATTCATTTTCTTCAGATAATTTTTGATTTATTGCACTTTGTAATGAATAAAATAATCTTTTCTTTTGGTTATATGATGATATTATTAAACTTAATTTCATTATATCTCGACAGTATATTTTACATATTCATTAGGGTGATTTTCAGTACCAATAATTTTATATTCTAATTGATTAACACCATAATCTCGATAATCCAACTCACCATCTTGGAATCTACTAGCTAAAGCGTTTTTTTCGCCATATTTTTGTTCTGTTTCCCAATTAGGTTTAGCTATTGTTGGGATGTGTGGTAAAGATTTATATGTTGCATAATCTAATCTAAATGTGTCCAACCCGGGCCATTTTCTTGGTGGATCTTGTTCTATATCTTTAAATTGAACATGTATTCGACACCAGAAATCATCATCTTCTTTACCCCAACCCCAAAAATCATTATTATAACCATTTATCTTATAAAAATCATCAATTGACATTGAGAATACACCACCATAACAAGTATCATAAGCTAATTTATAATTAAATTGTTCAACTTTAACCGCTAAATGTGTTGGTTTTTTTGGGTAACCGTAATCGGTAATTAAAGGTAATAAATCAACATCATGAAAAATAACATAATCAAAACCTTCTTTTTTTGCTATATCGGCACCAACATTTAGTAATTTACCTCGATTGAATAATTCTTCACCGTCTTGCTCAATAACAAAAATTTTATTATCCGAATTATGTTTTCTTATTATTTCAATTAATGTTGGTATATTTGTTTTAAGGTGTTCTTCTCGTTTCCGATACGGTATTATTATTGCACCTTTTTTACCATTATTTAATTCATTTTTTTTATTATAATTATTTTCAATAAAATTTAATCTTTGATTTACTTGTAGTTCATCAACATCTGGTATTTTATTTGTGAAGTGTCCCCATTTTTTAGTAAAATAATTGGCTGAATTTTGCCAATTTTCTTTATAACCATCTTTATCAGTAATACTTGAATTTTCAATTCCACCCGGAACAATTCGAAGATAATCTTGACTATTTTTTACATCTGGAAACCACCAAAATGCTGGTAATAACCCTTTTTTAATTAACATATATGAATAATCAGCATGTTCAAAAGCGTTTTTATATTCTTCATCATACATACCTAATTTTTTAATAATATTTGAATTAAAATATGTAAAACTACCTTGTGGATTATGATACATTTGTATACCTTCGCCACCAATATAATCTCGATAACCTTTAATTTGTTTAGATAATGCACCACCAACATGACCATAACCTAAATGCCAAATACCAGATCTTTTAGCTGTCCTAATATAAACTTCAAAAACATTTGGATCTTTAATTAAGACATCATCTTCGATTAAAAAAATATGCTCACAACCTTTATCTATTAAGTATTCCATAGCTCTATTCTTTGAAATACCAACACCGTAATTTTGTTCATTAATAATTTCAGTAAATTGTTGTTTACAACGACATTTTTCCGCTGTTGGGTCATCATTTATTGTAACAACTTCATCAACCAAATCAAAAGGAATTGTTTCTAAACACTTTTTAAAATATTGTGGTCTTTTATATGTAATAATACCAACACCAATTTTTTCTTTATTATTCATTACTAAAATAATTCTGTTTTAATTAAAGATTCTGGTATTTCTTCAATACTATCATCTTTTATACCCCAAAAATGTTGGTGGAATTCTTCAGGTTCTGTAATAAAACTATGAGCACCTAAATTCATTCCGGGGGGTCTTTTAAATTGTGTATTATATATGTTTTTTAAATAAGATAAATTATAATCTAAACGATGTAAATGTATCATTTTAAGGCTTTTATCATGATAATGTTTTGTGTTTGTAATGTGTAATCCCGGGCTCCAGTCTAATGGTATTTTAGAAATTAAAACCTTAGAATACCATTTTTCACTATGGAACCAATATTTTCTTTGTTTTAATATTGATTTAGTTAAATCAATTTCTGATTCATTTCTTTCTGGCAAATGAATTAATTCCCAACCATCACATTTAATTGCACCATTCTCAGATTCATAAAAGTCATTTAAATATTTAGTTAAATTAAAATGATTAAATGGTACAATAAATTCATCTGGATCCGAATATAGCACAACGTCATAATCATTAAATAACCATTTTTGTAATTTTTTGACCTCTGTTAATTTAAAAATGTCATCAAATGGTTCATATTCTATATCAATGAAATTTACTTTTGGAAATTGTTTTTTACAAACCTCAATAGAAGAATCTGTTGATGCATGATTTAAAATATATAAATTATGTTCATCAATAAATTTAGAATAATAATTTAACCATAAAGGTAAAAACCATTTTTCGTTTTTAACCATAGTAAATGCCGCATTTTTACTCATGTGTCATTAAATTTTTTTTCAATTAATGTTGGTAAATGTTTTGTATTTGAATGTTGTTTACTAACTTCATATTTTTTTTCATATTCTAAAATTTCTTCTTCACATAATTGAATTAAACTCATTTCAACATCATTACCATCAACAATTTCAACAACAAAACAAAATAATGGCTTATCACCAACTTTTTTAAGTCTTCCGGATGTATATTCTTTATTTTCTAATTTTAACATTAATTCTTCGGTTATTGTTTTATTTTCACGTAATTGTTTTTCAAAATATTCTTTCATTTTACATTAATTTTCTAGCATAATTATTCCGGATAATTTCAATTTTTTCTAAAGCATTTTGTATACCTAAATCCGGTGTATCAACAGGTTTATGCCCCCATTTATTTGCATATATTTTAGCACCATTTTCCATATTGGCCATCCATGCTGCTTGGTTTGATCTAATTTGACTACCGCCAAAATTAGCTTCAATATCTTGAATATATTTTTCAGAATGATGTATATCCGCAAAATACCAAAATGGTGGGTGTAACCCTAATGAAATTACTTTTTGTGTGTGGTCTACATGCTCCCAAGCGTTATGGTATTTTTCGTCAATTAAACCAGCATGTTTAATAATGCCCTTATAATAATATGACCAAGCACCTAAAATATTGTGGTATAAATCTACTTTATATTTACCATAATCTATTGATCTTTTTCTAATTGGTTTACCTCTTTTATCTCGATTATAACTACCATGTAAACCATAATTTAAATGCCAAATACCACTAGCTTCTGCTGTTTTAATATATTGTTCACAAATATTTTCATCAATAATCATAATATCATCTTCCATAATAAAAATATGATCACAACCTTGATTCATTAAATACTTCATCGCATCATTTTTAGAAACACCAACACATTGATTAAATTCATGTTGGATCACTTCATCAACATATGATGGATAAATTTCATTATTATATGGTTTACCATCATTAACTACGACAATAGAATCGACTTGGGGTATTGATTTAATTGCTTGTTTAAAAAAATCAGGGCGGTTACAGGTAACCACCCCAATCCCTATTTTATTGTTGTTCTTCATCTACTTGCATCGGTATTTTAACTTCTTTTATGTAGTCCTTAATATGACGAAGTTCCACGGTTTGTAAATACTGTAAAAATCTTTGATTTAAATCTTCATTTTGTGCTTCTGTCGGTACTGGCTCTTCTTGAAGTTGAATTGCACCATAACCTAATACAACATTCTTTCTTTTATTTTGTAAAGATTTAACATGTAATTCAAGATCTTGGAATGCTTCTTTATAACTTTCATTAAATTTAATTTTTTTGAATAGTTTTGTTGGTATCATAATAAAATCTTTGGTTCCACCAACAACCGAATAATATAATGTATTATTAAATGAATAATGGCTTCTTTGACCTATTAAATTAACAATTAGTTGTGATTTTGGTTCTATTTGTGGGTCTTCAAGATTAACTTCAACAACATTATACAGATCATAACCAACATTATAAATTGTATTATCTGGATTATGTGTTCTAACTGAAATTGTACCACAATCTTTTTGTTTATTATAAACGTCAACACCATAACTAATAACATCATTAATTAATATTGCGTCTTCAGTCATAAAAAGAACTAATTCATCATCATTAACATAATCATCAAATAATTGATTGGCAATTATTGAATAGTTATCAATAGCAACTTCAACAACTTTAATTTTTTCATCGTTTATTTTAACTTCTTTATCATCATAATCGCTATAACCAACAACTATTTCATAATTTGAATAGTTTGAATATTGTTTAATTGAATTAATTGAATTACTAATTTTTTCCGATGATTTGCCGATAATTATTATTTTAACTTTGGGTTCTTTACTTATTTTTGTTTTAAATTTAATCTTTGAATATGGCTCGGGTAAAATTTTTGCTGGTAAATGTTCTTTATATTTTTCAATAAATGTCACTCGATTTTGATCCCATTCTTCATTTGTTTCGCCAAGACCATAGTGTAAAACCCTAACATCTGTTGTTACACCAACTTTAACACCTTCTAAGTAATTTGAAAATGAAAAATCCATATCATAAAAGTGGAAACCCGGGATTGATGTGTCCCATTGTTTTTTAATTCGTTGTTTATGAACAGCAATAAATAAACCATCAACATTTAATGTAGGAATTACTTCGTTTGGAAACGCTCCACTATATTTATTTTCCCATGTATTCTGATGATCGCTATGTCGAACTATACCAACCATTTTTTCTTTTTCTTCCCACCAACGACCATTTTCCGGAATTGAGGTTGTTCCAGCTAAACCAATAACGCCATAATCTGTTGTATTAAATATTTTAGCGATTTTACGTCCCCAGTTATCTGTTAAAAATTTAACATCATCATGAACAAAAATAACAATATCATTAGATGCTTCTTTTAAACCTTTTTGATATGCTTGTGTTAATGACATTTTACCGGGATTTTCAATGATGATAATTTCAGCATTTGAAAAACCAGAACTAGTTCTTAAATAACTTGTATGTTTATGATTCTCTTTAATTGTTGAACACATGATTGTAATTGATTCTTTCATATCTTATTCTTTTTTATCATTATTAATTTCTTCTTTTTTATTTTCAAGATAACCAGTTAATGCTTTTTTATTAAGTTTTTCTTCTCGCAAATTTGAAATTTCAGTAACCCAATATTCAACAACATATTTTGATAATTCGCTTATATTCCCATATTCACCATCTAATACCAAATTATTAAAATTAACTTTTAAATCCATATAATCTACCATAAGGCCTGTCACGTCAAGAAATTCAATTCTAATTTTTTTAGTTATAAAATCATTAGGAAGATATAGATTATTAAATGTATTTAAAACTTCAATTTTTAATAAAGTTTTAATTTCCATTTTTTCTGAATCATAAAATGTTTTAATTTTATATTTAAGACAGTGTTGTTTTTCAATACCAACCATTTTAATAACCCATCTATCTTTAAGATGTGGGTTTACAGATTTAGTTTCCATAATTTGAAATGACATTTTTATTTATTTTTTTATTGTATTCCGGAATCTCCGAAACCTGATGATCCTCTTTTTGAATCTGATAATTTATCTGTTTTAATAAAACCAAGTTTACCCGAACCATAAACTGGACAAACAACACCCTGTGCTATTCTGTCACCATGTTTAATTATTAAGTCATTTTTACCTAAATTAAATAACATAACTGAAACTTCGCCTCGATATCCAGAATCAACAGTACCCGGTTGGTTTAAAACAAAAACTTGGTAATCTCTAGCAATCCCACTTCTACTTCTAACTTGTATTTCAAAACCGTTTGGTACTTCAAAAAATAAACCTGTAGGTATAAATTCCATCGTTAGTGGTTTAAGTATAACATTTTCTGATAAATTTGCACGTAAATCAAAACCAGAATCCCCATCTTTAGTGAAAACGGGGTCTGAATTTGTTGATTTATTTATAAAAGAAATAACAATATGGTTATATTGATTTTGATTAATCTGTTGATATGTTTGAGTTTGTTTTTGTAATTCTGTTAATTGATTCTTTAAATTACCAAGATTTGGGTTTACCCCGGGAAAATTATTTAATGGATTCGGTAAATTTTGCATTTGTTTAGTTACCTCACCTAACATTTCCATCATTTCTTTTATTTCATTAAAATCATCATCTTGTTGCATCATTATTCTCTATTTTTTTCATCAATGATAGCTAATTCAATAGCCTGTTTTAAAATAATTGTTAATGGTGTTGAATGCCATTTAGCTTGTTTATCATCTTCAGATTTTTCAAAATTAATTAATGCCTGATATTCAACTTCACTAAGTTTAACACCAAATTTTAAAGCATAATAAGCACTCCTTTCACCAACACGCATTGAAATTTCATCTTCGTTAAATTCGTACATTTTACCTTGATTTTTTCTGTGCCATTCGCTTTCACAAACTTTATATTTAAATGTTTTACCGATTTCCGATAATAAAGCAACTTTAACAACACTATCTTTAGGTTGTTTAATATTTTCTGGTAACATTTCATTAATTAAAGCACTGTATTTTGTAATATTAATTAAATGATCAACTAAACCGCCTTCACAAGCATTATTAAGTGATAACATTGTTGATGCTGGCGCTTTATATAAATCATCGCCTAAAAATTCTTTTAATGAATCGGTAAATACACCATATTTTTCAATCGTGGTTTCGAAAATGTTACGATTTTTTGTTTGATTTTTTTTTGTAATCATCTTTAATTATTTTAAATATTAATTATTTGTTTATACCATTCGGCTCTATCTCGACTAATTTTTTCCATATTATATTTTGGATAAATATCTGTATATAGTTGTTCTCCAATATCTAATCTAAAATTAGGGTTATCAATTAACAATTTTATATATTTAAACCATTGTTTATGATTTTTAATACTTGGCACTAATAAACCATTTCCACCGGAAATAAATTTACCATTTTCAAAAGCATTTTTAATATCAATGGTGTATGGTCCGTAATCTTGGGCAATTATTGATTTTTTATAAAACCCAGCTTCAATTACTTTTAATTGTGATTTAACTTTATTAAATATATGTTCCTTTAGTGGCGCTAAACTAATATCAAATACATTATAATTTGTTGCATATGTCGTAACTGGTTTAGTCCAAACTCTACAATACGGTTGGTTTTTAGTATCATAAGGTTCTTCAATATATTTTTTTAAATATTTTAAATATTTTGGGTCTTCAATAATTTTATATTTATCCGTAAAAATTTCTTCATAAAAATACCATGAAGTTTCTTCTGGTCTAATCGCTCTCTTTGTTACTTTTCTTGTTTTAGGATCCATTTGACTAATTTCACCTCTAAGATCAAAACCACAAATAACAAATTGAATTTTATCTAAATATTTAGCACTATTTAATTTATTAACAACACCATCTAATATCTTTAGATCGGCTAAGTGTGAAGATCCACCTAACCAACCAATTCTAACTCGGTCAGATTTTTCTGAATTATCAATTTGAAATTGTTTTTCATTTGGATCAATTGCATTAGGAAAGACAGTAACGTTTTTATTATAATTTTTAATTTCGTTAGCAAAAAATTCTGTTGTTGTTGTAATATATTGTGATAATTTTAAATTTTCAATAATCTTTTTAGGTAATTCTTGTTTAATAATCATAGGATATGCTGGATGTTCACGCATTGGTATCCAATAATCATCTAAATCCATAATTGTTATTATCCCTAATTTCTTTAATCGGCCCATTAAACGTTCCATTTGTTCATATGGACCCAATGTTCGATGAAAATGTATTATTTGATAATTTTTAAAAAAATTATCATCATCAATTTTTGGATTATAGTCGATATCAATTCTAAAATCGTCTGAATATAATTCTTCAATCTTTAAATGTGGATCAACACTTCTAAATTTTGAAACACCAGTTCTGTCTGATGGAACTACTAATATTTTTATTTTGTTCATATTTTATTTTTTATATTCTGATAATACAATGAATATTATATAAATCAACATATTAATTAAAATATAAGCAAAAAAAACAGTAAAATCAAGTTTTTAAAACAAAAATGGGTGTTTTAATTAACACCCATTTGTTCTAATTGTTTTTTTAATTTAGTAACTTCAGATTCTGTTACCTTACTTTTAGTTCTTTGTGGTTTAATTTTACCACTGTTTGTTCCTCTTTTTTTACATTTACTACAAGCCATTACGATAATAATTTTTTAGCTAAAATTTCAGTTATTAACTCTTCCACTAATGGTCTGAGTTGTTCTTTAATTTTTTCTCTTTTTGTTATTGGTTTTCTATTTTCAGAAATAACTCGTTTTTTTTGTTTAACTTGTTGTTGCGGTTGTTGTTTTTCCTTAACATAACCAGCCGATTTCATTTTTTTAGTGATAGTATCTAATTGTCCACCCCCGAGTGCAACCGACATTGATGGCGGTTGTATGTTGTGCTTCTTAAAACTTTCTTTAATAAAATCTGGTATTTTAGATTTTCTAAACGCTTCTTCACTAATTGGTCCAGAAACATCTAAATTTTGATTTAATTGACCTTCACCACCATATTTTAACAATTCAGATGTTAAACTAGGCCTATTTTTCTCAGGAATATCATCGTCAATCTCACCAGTGTTATAATACATATATTCTTGATCATCCTGTTCATATAACTCTTGTTTTTTGTGTTCAACCGTTTTTTTAAGATCTTTTATTGATGATGGTCTTTTTGAAACCATTGGTTCATCGTCAAATTGTTCGTTTAAAACTTTTGATGAAAATTCTTGACCTTCATTACCAATTGTTTTTGTTATTTTACCTTTGGTTTTTGTTCCGGTCATTTCATATGGAAATCGTTCTTCAGCAATATCCATAACTTGTTTTGATACTGATAATTTTTCCATTAATCGTTCAATGTTACCACCAAAACCAACATCAAGTGCATTACCGGATCTAGCTCTAAACTCAATTGGGTTACCTTGTTTATTTACAAATTGTACATCGTTAGCCATATTTTTTTTTGTTTAATCTAGTAATTCAACGTCTTCTATTAAATATTCTTCATTGAATAATGATCTAATTTTTTCTTTAGCCCTTTGCCACCAGCTTTTCTTTTTAGTTGGTTCACCTATTACTGGTTCCGCTTCTTCACCTTCAGGTTCAATTTTATAATAAATTTTCCCTCTACCACTAATCATGTGTTTATCATCTGGGTTATATTTTTCTCTAACCGGTGAATTATCAACATATGGTTCGAATGTATCACCAGTATCAATCCAATTACCCATTCGATCAACCCTAAATAATCTCCATCCGGGTACCAAACTTGGATCAAGTTCTCCGGTTTTAGAAACACCACGGATTAGCCAAGCTCGAATAACTTCGTTTCCAGACTTATAATGTCTACCAAAAACATAAGGCTCAACTTCACGATAACCCGGTTTAATACCTTCACCCTCATCTGGATCATCATACCAAAATGTTACAACATTTCGATTTTTCATCGATGGAAGTATTTTGCTACGACTTACCGTTTCTAATATAAGTAATTTTCCTATATTGTAAAGATTCATTTATTAAAAATTCGGATATTCTTTATCTGTATTATATACATTTTTAACAACTTCTTTATTTCTTTCAATAATATCGTCAGTATTACCAACTCTATTTGGTTTATCTTTTCCGCTATCAGATCCAAGATAACCCTTACCTCTAACATCACCATCAGAAATAGCATCTAAATTTTGTTCACTATATTCACCACCAGCTCCCTGAGTTATTGGTGTTGTTGCTGTATTATATTCAATTTGTTCTCCATCTGGTTTATAGTTATTAATTGTGTGTAACTCATTTCTTTTTTGTTCTGCGATCTCACTTAGTGTTTCGTGAGCTGGTTTTTTGTCTAGATCAGCCATAATTTTATTTATTTCTATTTATTATTTTATGAAATCTTTCAATTTCGTATCTTATTTCTTCATTATAAATATTTCTCCCATAAAAAATATCACGATTTTTAGTCGCTGGTGAAGATGGTTTTATTGAAGCTAAACTAGGTTTATTACTATCTTTAGTATGTGTTTGTTTAAATTGATTAATCATACCAATATCCATTTTATTTCTTTTCGTGTTGTCAATATGTCTTGCTTCACCTTTAAATTTTTGATCTAACCATTTAACAAAATCTTTAATTGGTTTTAAATCATTAACATCACCTAATTGATTATTTTTATATTTTGAAATTAAATTAAAAACGCCTCTATCTGTTATTTCTTTTTTCTTTAAGTAGCCAATAATTGCCCTTCTATTTTTACCATTATAACCCAAGTCTAATGCTCGTTTCATTTGACTTAAAAATTTACCCGGGATTTTATATGTTCCTATTATATTACTATTGGCCATTTATTGTTTTATTTAAATACTTTTTATGTTCCAAAGAAATGTCAGAAGTATCAACACCACTAATAAATTGATAAATAATTGCTGCCTTATCTTCTGGTGTTAAATCTTCTTTTTTTATAATATTAATCAGATAAACAAGTTTTTTAATAACTAAAGGGTTTTTATTTTTTGTCTCACTATAATATGGTATTTTAAATCCTAATGGAAATTCTTTAGTGTTTTTATTAACAATATCTTGATTTCTCTTTTTCACTATTATATCCTCATTAACTTCATTATCTTCTTCAAGTGGAATTTTACTATTACCTGTTTCTTTTTGATCTTCAGTTGTTTTTCTAAATAATTTTTCTTGTCTTTTTTCTATTTCTTCGTCACTATAACCTTGTTGTTTAGCCTTTATTTCAAAATCAGCTGGAGATGTTGAATTTTTATATAAATCACCGAGTGGTTCAGCTGTTTTGTCAACCTCTTCTAATTCTGATTGATTAATTAATGAACCAATACCAACAATTGGTGTGTTTTTCAATAATGGATCGTCTTCACTTTCACCATAAAATCTACGATATGAAAACCATCTTGAAACGCCTTGTCTTGAGGTATTTACAAAATCATCTGTTGTTGATTTACTGGTAATTTCATTAGAATCATGTGAACTAGCACCATCTCGTTTATTTCCACCAATTAAACCACCTTCATCATTAACGAGTTCTTCTAATTCTTTTTTTCTCGTATTTGCTTTTTGTTCTGATTCAACACTTTCTTTAATCAATTCATTATTATTATTAATATATTCAACTAACCAACGAACCAATAAACCATTAGATTTTTCTTGATATATTTTAACATCTTTCATAATTTATTTTTCTAATAAATATCATTTATTTAAATAAAAAATGAAATAATCTAAATTATCCCAATCTTTATTACCTAATCTAAACAATCAACAACAGAATATTCTCTACCGAATGTAATCGTTTCATTCCTATTTGTTAACCAAGCAACAAAACCAAATAATGTTTTACTAGTACTTAATTCATCATCCATTTTCTTGTATATTAAAATAATCGTTATATGTCGGTAAATGTTCTAAACCTTCTTTTTCGGCATTAATTACATAATCTGGTAAACTAGGATCTTTAATATCTCCCAACATTAGTTGTATGTTTCCTTTATATTTTTCATAATACACATTCCAAAAAAGTATTTCTTTATCTTCTTGATTCATTAAATCGTCAATAAAATCATCTTGATCCTTTTCTTTAATTGGAAACCCCCTAACAAGATCACACTCATCAAGAGTAAATAATTTTCGTTTTGACGGTTCTTTAATTAAAATTTGATCACGAATTTCTGGACTAAAAATAACTAAAAACGGTTTAACTTTATTATTAAACGTTGAAATTGCTCTTGGTACATTATATGAACCAGTTTTATTTGGATTTCGTTCAATTTCAGCCATATCTAAAATATAGGCATTTGGGTGTTGTGTTGCATTAATACCTTTACCTCGTTTATGTGTACCACTATCACCATGACTTGTTCGAGTTCCATCATTAACATAATAAATAACATCACCTAAATTAACATGAATGTTATTATTTAATGCTAACTCCATGTGAGCTAATTTTGGTAGTTTACCGCCATTTTTATTTGTTTGTTGTGATCTAACAATATATTGATCAATAGTGTGTTTAACTTTGGATTTATTTGCAATTTTAATTAATGGTATATTACGATTAAAGATTGTTTCAATTGTATTATAATATAACTCTAACCATTTTTGACCTTTAATTTTAACATCCTCATCCGGATTTAATAATATTTCAACCCCCCTTAAAATAAATTCTTCACAATATGTTGGAATTGTTTTTGATTTTATTGAATTACCTATGAGTTTATATTTTAACTTACCTTTTTTATAGTAACATCCAGCATAATTTTTTCTAGCTAAATTTATTGTTGTTTCCCAAATATCATCAATATCTAATGCCATAACCCCTCGCATATATAAATCATTATATTCAGCACAATAAGCTTCTAATCCTTTGTATTGTTTATCTTTTTTAGTTTTCCAATTTAACCCTTTACCAACATATTCATAATTCATATCAACATTTTCAAAAGTAAAATTAACACCATCAGTATCAAGCACTAATGTTTCAAAACCTCGATCTGTAAAATATTTAATCATACCTCTAAGATATGTTCTACCTCGACAAGTAACTTCTTCACCACGATCAATTTCACCCCATGGGAATACTTGTGGTGCACATAATGAACCATATTGTGCATTATTAAGAATTTTAATTGGTAATTGTTTTCGATCAAACATAGCACCGATTTCTGGATTACCCAAATCATATGCTTTAGCTGCTTCAGCTTTACATTCTGTTCTAGTCGCATGGAAAAATTTTAACATTTTATCCATGGCCTTACTAATATCACAAGCTGGATATACTTGATGTGTTATTTGTATTGATGGATAAAGTGAAGCATAGTCAAATTTTACAATTTTATCGGCATAACCAACACTTAATAATCTGGATAGGCCACCAGTATAATTTCTTTTTTCTTCAACATCCGGAACAGATAAACCATTAATATAACTCCAACCTAACATTAACATTTTCCATTGTGTTGCAGTACCCATGGTTGAAACCCTAACATAACCTGTTGGTATTATATGTGCTAACATGAATGATGCTTGATTAAATTGTTCATCTACTTGTAATGTTTCCCACAAGTCATCCATTAAATATCTTTTAATAATATAATCACCCGTAACTTTTTTATATATTTTTGGGTATTTAATATCTAAATCAATTAAATCTGGATTATCTTCACATAATTTATATTCACCAGTATCATCTCTAAACCAAAATTCCTTTTTTTCTTTATAAAATTTCCAAATATTATAACCACTTTCAATATAAACACGATTTGGTTTATTAATTTCCGAAAATTTAGAAATATATTTCAAACCTGCCGATTTTATTTCTGAATTAATTGCTTGTGTTTTTCTAACTGCATGGTAAATATCAATAATGTTATAACCCCACATAATTGTTTGTTCATAAATTTCGGTTTCATTACCAAATTTAATTGTTGTTTTTTTTCGTTTTAATCGTTCTGATTTGGGTTTTAATGTTCTTAAATAATTTGCTAAATCGTCACCTAAAATTTTCATACGTTTTATTAGAAAATCAAAATCAAAATTTTCTGAATTATATCCTGCGATTATTGAAGGTTTTAATTTTGTTAATTCTTCAGCCCATTCAATAATCATTGCTCTTTCAGCATCATCATCATCTTCTTTACTAATAACATATAATTTTTCAAAACCTCTGGTTGTTTTAGCTCCAATCATAAAACAACGATTTGTTTCTGGGTCTAATCCAGTTGTTTCAATATCAAAAACATAACGGTGAATTGAGTTATAATCTTTAAAACCTTTAAAAAAACGTCTACCGGTGTGAATTAAATATTGTTCAATTGGTGATAAATATTGAAATTTGTCTCTATTATTGAAAATATCTAAATTTCCGTCTTTAAAAAATTTTGTTAGTTGTCTCCAAGAATCAGTAGATTTAACTAAATATTTATAACCATTTTCATTTCTTACTTCATCCATTGTAATTAATGGTTCAACTGTGATACCAAATTTGGCCATTTCCCGTCTAACCTTCTTTTTATCACCACCATAAAAATTAAATTGTTTTAAATCTTTAGCCCAGAGAAATGGTTTTAATTGTTCTTTTATCACACTTTTTTTACCTGTTTCTGGATCTTCAATTATTAAATAAATAAAGTTTGTATAATAGTCATATTCAATCCCAACAATACCTTTTGTGTCTTTTTGGCCATATAAATAAGTTTCAACACTTACTGCGGGATTGAATGATGTTAATGTGTCATTCATATAAAAATTTTTAAAATTTAACTTATAGGTATTGGTTACCCTAAAACCATGTTTTTTGAAAACATATTAAAAAAAATCGGAAAAGTCAAATTCTCCGATCAATTAACAAGTTTTTGTTTTAACAAAAGATTCATTAATATTAATTATTAATGGTTCTCGAATTGGTATGATTAAATCTTCATTTGTATTATATAACCGAAGTCTAAACTGTCCTTCATACCTACCCGGTTTATTTGTATCTTGAGTTTTCCAACGATAAAAAATTAAATATTCTTTTGGTGAGTCTGGGTGTATCGTGTCTTTCTGAATATATCCAGATGTTTTATGTGCTACTTTGTAAATTCCAGTTTCAATATCACGCATAGCAAAAGTAATACAAGAATTTTCAATACCTTCATGTAATTTTCGATAATCATTACGACCATCATTAATAACCCTCATTACCAATAATGGGCTAGTTGAATGTTGATTAATAAAAAATTCCATTATTTAAATTATATCATTAAGTATTTTATTATAAGTATCTATCGCTAATTGAACATCAAACGCTGCTTCATTAATTTCGGCTACTTGTTCTTCAGTCAAATAAACCGCATTTTTTGGTATTGTTTTATAATCATCAACAAGAATAAATTCATAATTTTTTTTAATATATGGTAATTTACCTTGTCGTTTATTTAAATAATAATCATCGCTCCAATTATTACCAAGTTCAGAGACTTTAAAAGTATCATAATTAATAGCTTCCATTAAAGCTAATGTCTTCTCAAGTTCTTTTTTATATTTTTTATTTTTTAAATTCATAATAATATTTTATTATAAATATTTATAAAAATGAGAAACCTCGAAAAAAAACTTTCCGAGGCTTCTTGGGTTTTTCAGCTGACCTTTCGTATTTCAGAGAAAGGAACGTTTACATGCTCCCGTGGTCTCCAGTCACCTTACGTTTCTAATCGCTTCAGCATTTTGCCAACCATTTCTGGTTTCGGACTGTTTCTACCACAATATCTTAAAGAATTCTTTTACAAATATAATAATTTTTTAATAAAAAACAAAATTTTTTAATACATTATTCGTTTTTTTCTAATTTTTTTATTTTTGTTAGTTGAAGCGTTACTTCAGGTACAGTTCTTGAGTAGTTTTTAAATAATTGATATTCAATCCTTAAACCCCTATCTTTTAATTCATAAACACCAGATTCTTGATCTTTATTTTTTCTTAAAATTTCTGATAAATTATCTCTAATTGTTTTATAAATTAGAATTTGTGGATCAATTTCTTCATCCGGATAAAATTTCATTCGGAATTGATTAGACTTTATAAACGCTTTAACCCTTTTAGATAAAATAAAATTAACCTTTGTGTTTATTATTGGTGTATATGTTGCTATTTTAGTTGTTATCCTATTTTTTGTTTTATCGTATTCTTTTTCATATTGTCTATTTTCGTTAATCCATTTAGTGTTCAAGTCTTTTCTATAATTATTTCTCCTGACAGATTCAATTCTAATTGAATATTCAAATGGTTTAATCATTTCTAATAATACCAAATAAAATATTTTATTTGGGTCATTGCCATCTTTAAATAAGCCCAAAAATTGTGGTTTTTTATCTAAATAATATTGTCTGAAAACACCATTACTAATTGAATTAACAATATTATCAATTTTATTATTAAATGAATTAACAATATCAAAATCCTTTATTGGTGCGTGATTTGGTTCGTTATCACGATAACAACCTTTAGGTATTCCATAACCATGTCGATCAACACTTTTACATATTTGTCTATTCATATTTAGTTCACAATGACGGGTTTTAAATACATCAATTTTTGATGGTACAGGAATAGTTAATAGTTTACCCATACCATATAATTCATTTTCATTTAAAATATCAACATAAACAAGGTTTTTATTTTCTTCAATTATATCTGAAACTAAATTAATTAAATTCATTTTAACATTCAAAATTACTTCCACGATATGGGTTATTTATACAATCAATGCAACCATTTGGATCAATTAAATTAAATTGTGTTTTATAATCACAAAAATTATTAATAATTTGGAAATCTTCTAAAGGTTCAATGTAAAACTTAAAAGTACTCATACCACCACACCAAGTTCCAGCAAAATTTTTTTCAATTAATAAATCATAGTCATCCCAATCTCGACTAATTCCGGACCAACCAGAAAACGTTATACTTTCAAGTAATCCTTGAGATCCACCGCCCCAAGACATATTAAATGGAACACCTTGTTGTTTTTCTGGGTAAGTATCTAAATGTCTTGGTATTATTTCTTCAAAATCATCAATAGTAAAATGTTTTCTACCATTAATATAAAAAGTTAATTTTCCCTTTCTCCAATCAGATTCTTCTTGGTATTTTAATAATTTTAAATATGTTGTATAATCATTATAATTATTATCATTAATACCACCACGATTAAATAAATCACAGCCTTCTAATGTCAAATCCCGTTCAAATTTAACTGTAACTAAAACCCAATCTGAATTTGGATTACCTGTAAATATTGGTTTATCTGAATATTCTTCTTCAACAACGGCTGTTGCTGACATTCTTGTTTGACCAGTTGTTCCGGGTACCGCTTCACAATAACCAGAAAATGCTAATTTTCGATAACCAATTTTATAATCCGAACACCTTAATCTAAACCCAAGAATATTATTAATAACATCAAAATTTGGATCTTTATTTGGCGCTGGTGATGTTGTTATATCTTCTTCATTTTCACCACAAATTGTGGTATATAAATTATTAATCCACCACATATAACCATTGTCTGTTAGTTCGGTTGTACCAGATTGTGGTGGTAATGGTATTCCAGATGATGTTGTAACATTACTTTCACCGGAATAATAATTCCAATATTTATTTTCAGCCCGGATTCCAATCATATAGAAAAAACCTTCATTATTTGGGTAAAAATCATTTAATTGTGGTTCATAGTTACCACAAGTATTACAATCACAACCTAATTTAAGTGTAAATTCAGCTGTCCAACCTTTTCTAACCCTAGTTGGTAATAACTCAAATGGATAACCATATAATTTCCAAAACCCTTGAAAGAAACCACCGTCCATTTTATAATATTGACCAGTAAAATCGTTATCAGTGTAAACATGATAACCTATTGGTTGGTTACCCATAGATGTAAAAAAATTAAAATTACCATCAATCATTTTCATTACCATGGTATTACCAGTTGTAAACGTAATAGAAACACCAGACATCTGATTAACATATCTTGTATCAATACCAGTTAAACCAATATCATTAATTGTAAATCCAGATCTAGTGGCACCAGTCCAGTAAACTAATGAATTAATTTCTTGGGTTGTCGCCGAACAAGAAATTGTGTTACCAGAATTTGAATCAAACCATAAAACTGGTTCAGTAATTTTATTTAATCTATTTAAAATACCAGTATCTGTTCCTAATTGATAATCATAATATTGAGAATAATCTAATTCAACTCTCAATCCATTATTATATGTCCAATATTTATTTATGTTTTGTGTTGTACTCATTACTCAATTTCTTCATATAATAATTTTATTTTTTTACCATTAAAATAAATAATAACATCATCATCACGTTCAATATTTAAATGTTGAATATTTGCTGCGATAAAATTCATCCCGGGATTAACATCCCAATAACCATCTCCATTAATAATAATACTACAATCTTCATCTTTATTAATACCGTGTTTTAAAATAATACCACCATTTTTAGATGTTAAATGGTTTCCTTTATAATTTAAATTAATTACGTTATCTTCAGCTCTTATCACTTGAATATCAACAAAATTAGTTTTACCAGACCAATTTACATCACCAATAATATTAAAATTACCATTAATTTGTAGATCACCACTAAAAATTTGTTTTTCTAATATTTCAGAAAAATTAATTTTTTCAAATGTTTTACCTTCAAGTTTTTTAACTCTAAGAATACCATCAATTTCAATAATATCATTAATCGGTTGAATTTTATTTGTTAAAATTTTATTTGTTTTAATGTTACGATTAAATATTATTTTATCATCTTCTACCTCATAAAAGTTTTCAATTTTATTCATATTGTCTTTCCATTTCCATGTTAAATCAGATCTAATATCTGATGGCTCCATAAAAAAACGATTATCTTTTTGCATAATTAAATAGCATAAAAAGGTCCTCTTGGCATTGGTATATACGATAAGGACTTATTTAAATTTTCAGCTTCTTCAGCTTTTCTTTTTAACATTGAATCGTGTCTTAATCTTTCCAATCTCAGAATTAATGTTTCCATCATTTCACTTTGTTCTTCTTTACCTTCTAATAACAACGATTCATAATCTAATGTTAATTCATCATCTGGTACTTTCAATTTACCAGAAAATTTACCTCTAGTTCTTCCAAGAGTTTCTTTTGTTAATGCTGTAAAATATCTTCGAACCCAAGTTTTTGATGGTGAATTTAACTTTGTATAATCTAAAATGTCAACAGGAACATCTGTTGGTAATTTAACAACATCTGGATTTTCTTCTAAACATTCATCTCTATTTTTATCTGCGGTATCATAATATGTATACCAAACACGACCACCATGAAATGTCGCACTATTAAAATCCAAATTACCACCCGGGGTATTATAAAGATGTAATATTTTTGTACCATTAGGTCCACCAGTAATTTTATAAATCATCTCAGATCTTATAATTCGATTTTTAAGATTTCTATCTTGTGCTCTCAATAAAATATCAAATGATGGCATTACATAATATGCACCCAAACCAACGTATTCAGCACCAAATTGTTGATTCCAAACACCAAGGAATGGATCAACAATCGTTTGATCTAATGTTGCTGGTGTATACCATAAAACTTCATTAATTTCACGATTTGCTGGTATTTGATACGTTTGTACATTACGTTGAAGTTCAATAAAATCTTTTTTTAGTTCCCAATTACCGCCCGCACCTAAACCAGCTTGTTTAGAATAAGCATATGAAAATGATCTTTCGAAATCAAGATCTCGGGTCATTAAACCATTAGCCACACTTTGGTTATCTAAATTAAGACCATAAATTGAAGACCATTGAGATTCAATTAACCATTCATTTATTTTTTCTGAATAATCTTCAATAGCCATTTCTAGTAATGAATCTAATTGTTCTCTTTCGAGTTCAACGGCCCTTATTGGTGCCCCTAATCTATGTAATACTTTTCTAAAAAGTCTCGTTTTTTCTTGTTCGTTTATTGCCATCATATTATAAATTTAATCAATTATTATTTAAAATAAACTATTAGCGTGTCCACGAGTCATTCCTGACTCCCATTTTTGTTTATAGTCGATTGGGTTTGCATTACTCCTAGTTATCCCGGATTCCCATTTAGGGACTTCAGTTGGTT
>Ga0172382_10004372_pt1 | contig 21660 bp, 18 predicted proteins | sample Leawel138RmetaG_FD_122245 | JGI IMG/M metagenome (GOLD analysis project Ga0172382, IMG submission 122245) | Leachate microbial communities from a municipal landfill in Southern Ontario, Canada - Leachate well 138R metaG | ecosystem: Engineered > Solid waste > Landfill > Unclassified | place... | reverse complement strand
TTGCAAAATCATAGTTGCGGAAGTCTGCTAGAAAAGTGGTCTTGTCTGTTCGCCTACATTCACACAAAAAACCACGCAAAACGGGCAGGAATTTGTTTTTACGTGTGGAATATATGTTGTGTAAGCGAAAAAATGTGGAGGGACCACTATGCGTAAAGCGACGAGGCTAGGAAGGCTGGGCACGGAAACGGCCTTTGAGGTCCTAGCAGAAGTAAAGCAACTTGAAGCCCAAGGTAGAGACATCATTAGTTTTGCCATTGGGGAACCGGATTTTGCTACTCCAGGGAATGTCAAAGAAGCTGCGTGTGAGGCGATTAATGAAGATCAAACCCACTATGGTCCTTCGCCAGGGTTAATGGAACTACGTGAGGCAATTGCCGCGTACATATCCACCACCAGAAAAATATCGGTCCGTCCGGAGGAAGTGGTGGTGACTCCCGGTGCTAAACCCATCATTTTCCACGGCATATTAGCTTGTGTCGATCCCGGGGATGAGGTCATCTACCCCAATCCCGGTTTTCCGATTTATGAATCGGTCATTAGGTTTGTGGGAGGAGTCCCTGTACCATTACCCCTTCTTGAGGAACGGGACTTTCGGTTTGATATTACCCAGTTACAATCCTTAGTTACACCAAAAACTAAAATGATTATCCTCAATTCCCCACAAAATCCCACAGGTGGTGTCCTGGGGGCCGCTGAATTGGAGGCTGTGGCCGAACTTGCTTTGACCTACGACCTGTGGGTAATGAGTGATGAGGTTTATTCTCGGCTGATCTTCGATGGGGAATTTATGAGCATTAGCTCGATCCCTGAGATGAAGGAGCGGACCATTATCATTGATGGTTTTTCCAAGACCTATGCTATGACGGGATGGCGCCTTGGTTATGGAGTTACAAATGCCAGTCTTGCCGCTGACATCGCCCGGATCGAGACCAATTGTGAGTCCTGTACCGCCACCTTTACCCAGATCGCAGGGATCGAGGCCTTACAGGGTCCCCAAGAAGCAGCAGAAGCGATGCGGCAGGAGTTCAAGACAAGAAGGGACCTCATTGTTCGATTACTAAACGATATCGATGGTATCAGTTGTCGGGTGCCTAGTGGTGCCTTCTATGTTTTTCCTAATGTCACCGAGGCATGCCGTAAGCTTGGCCTGAAGGATGCCAAGGAGTTCCAGAAGAAGGCCCTGTACGAGGGTAATGTGGCAGTACTGCCAAGAACTTCCTTTGGAAGCAAGGACAGCTGGGAGAACCAAGAGTACGTGCGGCTTTCCTACGCGACAAGCACAGAACAGATCAAAGAGGGTATTGAAAGATTACGAAAAGTGGTAGAAGGATAAACCGAAGGGAGGAAGGATGTATCTAACTGGTGCATCCACCAATGATGGCTTTGGATCATAACAAGGTTGGTTTAGTTCATTTCATGGCCTACCCAGGCCCTGGAGCCACCAAGTCGGTGCAAAGGGGTGAGGCGAGGGAACGTTACCTACTAGCGAGTTTAGAGGAAGTGGCAAAGGATCCCTATTTTGGCTCCATAGAGATCACCCGGATTAAGAACCCTCAGATTAGGCGAAAGGCAGTGGAACTGCTATTAGAGCATGATATGGAGATCATCTTCTCCGCCCAACCGATTCAGCTTTACAACGAAGATGGACTAATCGCCAAGACCGATATTAGTTCAATTGATGAGGTGCTTCGGCAGCAAGCAGTCGAACGGATCTTATCCTACATTGATGAAGCCTACGACATGCATGCTATTAAATTTGGTCTGATTAGTGGCACCGACCCAGGAACCGAGTCGGGACTCAGACTCAGGCAGCGGGCTATTGAGGCTTTGATCCGCTCACTAGATGAGATCTGCGCTTATGCCACCGCGCGGGCCAAAGAGCTGGGGCGGGAACCCTTGAGTATTGCCCTGGAACTTTTTGATCGCCTCGATGGGCGCAATTGTAAGAACCAATTGATTGGCCCCTCGGAAGATGCCCTAGTTGTGGCAGAACGGGTCCGGGATATCTATGGACATAAGAACTTTGGTCTCCTCTATGACCTAAGTCATATGCCTATGATTAAGAACATGTCCTTTGAGCCGGAGACCGCCGAGACGGTGAAGACCCTCGGCAAGTATCTGGTACATGTACACATTGGTACTTGTGTTATGGATTCTGAAGATCCCCTATATGGTGATACCCATCCTGGTTTTGATTACCCCGGAAGTGCTGTCACCGAAGAGATGCTGGCTGAGTTTGTTAAGGCACTGCATGAGATTGGGTATACTGGTGGGGTAGGCTTTGAGTTTCAGCCCGCAGGTAGCCAATTGAGCAAATCCTTGGTAGATGTGGCGAAATCATGGTATGACAAGGCGAGAAGTCGGATTGATGTCAACTACGCCCTTGGTACTTACTATTTCCAAACCCGGCGTTATTTCACCGAAGCAGTTTTTCAAGGTGTGACCGATGCCCGCCTGACCCGACCGGCGATTATTGAAGAGGCAGCAAAGGCGAGAGAAAGGCGCAAGACATTACTTCAGAATGGCAAGCTTCTGATTCTAGCAGCGGATCATCCGGCGCGGAATGTAACTGGTGTTGGGGATGAGCCGGTCCGTATGGGAGATCGAATGGACTATCTGGGTCGTGTAGCCCGGGTGATGGGAACAGAGCTCATTGACGGGATTATGGCGACCACAGATATCATTGAGGACCTGCTTATCTTGGATTACCTAAGGAAAGAGAAGGGGTTATCTGGGTTCCTGGACGGCAAGCTTCTGATTGGATCCATGAATCGTTCGGGACTTGCTGGCATTGAATACGAAATGGATGATCGGATGACTTGCTTCACCCCGGAACGGATGAGAGAACTAAACATGGATGGGGCCAAGATCCTATTCCGACTAGAGACCGGGAGGTACTCCCGCTATTCGGTGCAAACGATGGATTATTGTGCTAAGGCCATTGCACAGTGTCGGGCCCTTAACCTTCCGGTATTCGTCGAGCCCTTGCCTGTGGAAAAACAAGGTGATGGATACCGAGTTATTGCTGATGCCGACGCGTTAATCAAGATGATTGGCATTGCCTCTGCATTGGGTGATTCGTCAAGGGACCTGTGGCTGAAGATTCCCTATGTCCCTGAGTTTTACCGGGTAACCCAAGCGAGTACTCTGCCTATGTTGATGCTTGGTGGTCCTTCCAGTGGTGATCCCACAGGTATGATGCAAAACTTCGAACGGGGTATGGGTGAAGGGAATAATGTCTTCGGGGCCATGGTTGGACGGAACGTTTTATATCCTGGTAAGGATGACCCCCGGGCTGTAGCTAACGCAGTTTACAGGATCTGTCATGATGAGCTAAGAACCGAGGAGGCCATTGCGTACTTGCAGAATGAGCGAGGACAAGATTTAGATGAGTTGAGTCAGTTATTTGAGTAGTAGTCTAGGGGGTAACGGGGATGCTGGCCAGTGAACGGAGAAAGCACATCATTGAGATTATCGAGGAGACGAAGGCGGTATCGGTGCAGGATCTATCCCAGCGGTTTGCGGTCGCAACAGAGACTATCCGCCGGGATCTTAAGAAGTTAGAGGCCGAAGGCGTGCTAAAACGCACCCATGGGGGGGCAATCGTAGAGGAGTCCATCAGTGTTTTGCCGTTCGCCCAACGAAGCAATCAATACATGAATGAAAAGAGAATGATTGCCACCCGTGCAGCCAAGCTCATCCAAGATGGTCAAACGCTAATACTAGATGGTGGTACCACTACACTGCAGCTTGCTCGTTCCCTCATACACAAAAAGGATTTGACGGTTGTCACCAATTCACTTGCAATTGCGACAGAACTTGCTTATGTCCCTGGGGTTACTGTGGAGGTTGTAGGGGGAATTTTGCGCAAAGCAGAGCTTTCCCTTGTTGGCCCCACGGCTAAGCAGTTTATTGAGCGTATCCGGGTAGACTGGACCTTTCTTGCTGCAGCCGGGATAACAGTAGATCATGGACCGGCTGTATCCAACAACTTTGAAGCGGAAATCAAAACCGTGATGGCCGAAGCTGCCACAAGTTCAGTACTTCTGGTTGACTCAAGTAAGCTCGGCAGACCTGCGATGGTATCTTACTTATCGCTTGGGAAGCTAGACATGATCATCACCGATAATAACGCCGACAAAGATGTACTACATGCTTTAGAAGGCGAAGGCATCAAGGTATTGATTGCAGGGAACCAGTAAGAGAAGGGTGGCCTTTTTAGGCCCTTGGGGGCCCTTCTCCTTCGGATACGCCTCTTATATTCCACTTGGAGGTGGGACTAGATGGAACGACGAAGGGTTCTAGTTACCAGACGTATTCCCCAGCCCGGAATTGATTTACTCACAAAGGTATGCGATGTCGAGATAAACGAAGAAGAACGGGTGCTTTCCAAAGAGGAGATAATTAACAAGATAAGGGATAAAGATGGATTGCTGTGTCTGCTAACAGATGAGATAGATGAGGAGATTCTAAGGGCTGGTAGTGGACTCAAAGGAGTGGCCAACTATGCGGTTGGGTTTAACAATGTCGATATTGCTGTAGCTACCCAATTGGGGATTCCTGTATCGAATACCCCGGGGGTCCTTACCGAGACTACCGCGGATCTGGCTTGGGCCCTATTAATGGCCGCGGCCCGACGGGTGGTGGAGGCAGATGGCTATACCCGAGCGGGCAAGTATGCTGGTTGGAGTCCTAACCTGTTTTTAGGGGTGGATGTCTACGGCAGGACTCTCGGCCTAGTTGGATTGGGGCGGATTGGCCAAGCTGTAGCGAGAAGGGCCCAAGGCTTTGATATGCAGGTCCTCTATTACGATTTATCCCGATTGACCCCGGAAGAAGAACAAGCCCTTAATGTTACCTACTGTTCCTTGCCGGAGCTTTTGAAGAAGAGCGATTTTGTATCGCTCCATGTGCCCTTGACTGCGGATACTAAGTACCTGATTGGCAAAGATGAACTTACCATGATGAAAGATACGGCTGTCTTAGTTAATACAGCTCGGGGTCCTATTGTTCATGAAGCTGCTTTAGTAGAAGCTCTCAAGAACAAAAAGATCTTTGCCGCCGGCTTAGATGTCTATGAGGACGAACCGGATTTGGCAGCGGGTTTGGCTCAACTGGATAATGTAGTGGTCGTGCCTCATATTGCCAGTGCCAGTGTCCAGACCCGGACGAAGATGGCCACAATGGCCGCTGAGAACCTGCTGATGATGCTGGCGGGCAAGTGTCCGCCCAATATTGTTAATCGAGAGATATACGAAGGATAAGAAAGGGCCCGGGGACGGTTAACATGTACCCGGGCTATGGCCTTGCTGCAAGTATTTTGGTTCATCGATCTGTGCTCGTTTTTGAGACCAAAAGGATCTTAGCCGAAGCGGTTTTCTCTTAGGGTTGATTTGACAGCATCCTCATCTATGGTATAATCAACACCTAGAACAATTCCATGGGGGCTGTTGATAGTTAGATATGTCAACATGCTTGGGAATATGTGACAGGCGAGGTTCTGCCTAAGACAACTTAGTATCTCTTCAATGAGCGTTTGGGATTACATTTCAGCTGTATGGCTCCATATAGCTGGCGCCCTTGTCGCTTTCCTATTCTCGCTTAGCGAGCTAGTCTATGAGTGGAGACTTGTCTCCCTCGTCTTTAGTTCTTTCCGCTTATCCCATTATTCAGAACGGTGCTGGCTTAACCACTGGTATTACCCATGGTGTATAACCAAGATTGGGGGGATTTTCTGCTCATGATCAAGTTTCAGAACGTGAGCAAGAAGTATAACCAAAAGGTGGTGGCTGTAAACAATATTAACCTCAAGATCAATCGGGGAGAATTCGTGGTACTGATTGGTCCTAGTGGTTGTGGCAAGACGACGACCCTTGAGATGATTAACCGACTTGAAAAGCCAACAAGTGGGTCCATATATATCAATGGTCAGGATATAAGCAAGGTGGATGAAGTGGCGTTAAGGCGCAACATCGGCTATGTTATCCAACAGACGGGATTGATGCCCCACCTTACCATCGGCGAGAACATAGGGTTGGTACCACGCTTGCAGAAATGGCCTGAAAACCGTATCAAAGACCGGGTCATAGAGCTTTTGGAAATGGTCGGTATGGAACCGGGCAGTTACCTAACACGATATCCCCATGAGCTAAGTGGCGGGCAGCAGCAACGCATCGGGGTCTTGCGTGGAATTGCCGCGGAGCCGGACATTATTCTGATGGACGAACCCTTCGGGGCCCTAGATCCTATTACCCGAGAGAACCTGCAAGATGAACTCAAGAAACTGCAAGATCAATTGAGAAAAACCATCGTGTTTGTGACCCATGATATGGATGAAGCACTTAAGTTGGGAGACAGGGTGGTACTAATGAGACAGGGCCAGATCGTCCAGGCGGATGATCCGGAGGATCTGTTACGAAATCCGGCTGATGAATTCGTCGAGGAGTTTATTGGACGGGACCGCCTTGCCCTACAAGTTGAGACGCTTACAGTTGAGGAAGTGGCACGAACTACCCCGATTACCGCTTCACCGGAACTTGGACTATTGCAAGCCGCCCGGCGTATGCGACAGAAACGAGTGGATAGTCTTGTGGTGGTTGACGAAGAAGATAGACTCATAGGGATTGTGACTGCCAAAAGCGTGAATAAACACAAAAGCAACTCTAAAAGGATTAAGGACATCGTCCAGGTGGATATTCCCACCGTATCCAGGGGTACTTCAGCTAAGACCGCCTTTGAGTTGTTGTTTCTAAGTGATGTAGGGCTGCTACCTATCATAGGCGAGTCCGACCGCTTGTATGGAATTGTCACCAGGAGTAGTCTTGCTGAGATGTTGTACCAGGTGGTATGGGATAGTGACTTCCCTAGTTCAAACGGGTTGTCCCATACCAAGATGCAAGCAAGCTACAATTAACAGGGAGGAGACAACACTTGTCGACGTTTATACAATTCTGGGAGTATGTAGTCTCACATCCAACGCAGATGCTTACCGCGATTTACGAGCATATCGTATTGTTGGTGGCTTTGCCTGTGGGGCTTGCAATTTTAGTAGCTGTTCCTTTAGGTGTGATTTGCACACGCAGTAAGAAATTGGCCACGGCTTTGCTTAGCATAGCAGGTATCATGCAGACCATTCCTAGTTTAGCATTATTGTCCTTCATGGTCATGCTTGGACTTGGGATTGGTTTTAGACCAGCCATAGTAGCAATTTTCATCTATGCTCTTCTGCCAATTCTAAGAAACACGTATACAGGGATTGAGTCTGTGGATCCCTTCATCAAGAAGGCAGCCAAGGGTATGGGTATGACTGACTTTCAGTGTCTTATACAGGTTGAACTACCCTTGGCTGTACCGATGATACTAGCCGGTGTTAGAACCTCTACGACCATTTCGATCGGTACCGCAACACTGGCTGCTTTTGTAGGCGGTGGTGGTCTTGGTGGCTTAATCGTTACTGGCTTACGGATGCTTCGGAATCACATTGTGCTGGCGGGTGCTATACCTGCGGCATTACTCGCCCTAATGGTGGATTATCTTTTGGGTAGACTTGAGGAGACTATTACCCCTGAGGCAATGAAATCTAATTAACTTGTTTAAGGAAAGAGGGGATGCTGTGAGTTTGCGGAAAAGAAAGGGATTCTTTGTACTGCTGGGGATTGCTCTATTGGTAACTCTGATTTTCATTGCTCAGCCCAACAAGCCGGAAAAGCAGATCACTTTTTCGTCCTTCGATTTCTCTGAGACAGTATTGTTTGGTGAGCTAATCAAACGACTTGTGGAGGAAAATACGGACATTTATGTGGAGCATCTTCCCAATATGGAGCTGGGTGTTAGTGTAGCTGCTACTCAGACCGGTGAGGTTGATATATATTTAACCTATTCCGGTACGCAGTTTACAACGGTATTAAAACAAGACGTCACTGAGGAGTGGACCGATCCCCAGAAGGTCTTAGCATATGTTACCAGGGAAGTCGACACCCAACATGATATGCTATTGATGGATCCCTTAGGCTTTGATAACACCTATGCAGTTGCGGTTCGACGGGATCTTGCTAAGAAGTACAATTTGGAGAAAGTCTCGGATCTCAGACCATATGCATCAAGCATGGTGTTGGCAACCGATGAGGATTTTCTGTACAGAGAAGAGGTTGTGGTTAGTTATACGCATATGACAAAAGTCTATGATATGAAATTTCGCAGGGCTGTTGCTATGAGCTACGGGTTGCTGTATCGGGCAGTGGAAAAGGGCGATGTAGATGCAATTGTGGCCTACTCTTCCGATGGTCGGATTGCCGCCATGGATCTCAAGGTCCTTGAGGACGATAGGTCATTCTTTCCACCTTACGATGCGATGCTAATTGTGCGGCAAGAGACCCTTGTTGAATATCCCGAGTTATTTGATGTGCTGGACCGACTCAGTGGGAGAATTGACCAGGAGACGATCCAGAGGCTAAATGCCAGGATGGACGTGGACGGGGTTGATCCAGCCATTGTGGCCGAAGACTTCCTCAGAGAACAGGGACTAATCTAGCGGCAACTAAAAAACCCGAGGCGTCTAGGCCTGTATAAGGGTTATACCAACATGACATATCTGTTTGGCAAAAGCTTCAGAAGGTGATGCAAAGACACATCACCTTCTAGAGTATTGCTCATCACGTTCCTACGATGAAGCCAGTACTAGAAATCAGATCTCCTAGTCCCACCGTCAGAACAGGCTTTGCTACCACCTTGGTAGGCAGATATAGCAAGTCATATCCGTGGTATTTGCCCTTGCCCGTTTGGGCTAGTTCATCCCCAAGTGTTTCAGAGAGCCTCACTAAACGCGTCAAACCATCACTCGATAGTGGTACCTCAAGGCCGGTGAAGATGTCTTGGGATCCTGTAATCCGCCCCATTTTAGTGCGAGCTGCAGCTAAAGTAGCTGCCAGTACTAGGCCCCGTTGGGTAGTCGCGGGCAAGACGTAATTTGGCTTGGTGAGGCACAGGTAATACCCTAGGTCATGGAGCTGAATGCGATTTAGATCCAACTGTTGCATTAACCGGAATGTACCGGTTAATACATCGTTAATATCATTATGATTCTCAATCTGTGTGCTCAGGCTCCCCTCACCTAGATCCCTGAGAAGAGCAACTAACTCCACTTCATTTAGACCAAGGCTATCCACGAAGGGTAGAATCTCCGTCAAGATACCCTTGCGGATGTTACTACTGGCGATGGAGGCAAATTCATAATGTAGCTTCAGATGTGGATGCTGCTTCCGTAGTTGTTGCAGAAACGCTGCGACGGGCCGAAGACAGTCAAGATAGCTGCTTCCATCGGGATAAGTCTCCGAAAGAATGTGAAATCCCGAGACGATAAAGTGGGAGAACTCAGATCCTTTGGCGAGCAAGCCCTGCTTAAAGGTATTGGTGATCTGCAACTTGTTATTTACCGGATTCCAAGCGGCAATATAGCGATTCGCCCGGGGGGTGGTGAAGGTCTCCTGCGGGGTTGTAATGTCCAATCCCTGAGGGTATTCCAAAATCCAGTGGAGCGCCTCAATTCCCTCACCTTGCCAGGCTTGTTGGGGATGCAGAAGGCTGAACTTGCCTGCCTGTTCTTCGAGGACCAAAAGGTTAGTATCCTGGTTAAACAAACCCGCTTGTTCCTTGGTTAAGGGATTGGCATATACTAGGATGCGGCGAAACCCCAAGGGGGAAAGGGCATTGGCCATATTTCCCGAGGTGCCCCCCATCCGTAGCTGGTCATAGCCGAAGTGGTCCATCACCCACCGAAAAGTGGATTCATTTCGGATCATTAACTGTAGAGCTTTGCCCCTGGATAAGCTATGAAACATACCGGTCAACAGTTCCGCGGGATTATTGATCTCGATTGGCAGCTGATCTAATACATTATACTGTTTTAGGGCACTCTGTATCTGCCTGGGATCAATTCGCTTAAGTCCATCGATGGTGGAGTGAAAACCTAGGATAACACCGGGGACCTTGTCAATGTGATCCACGGCATCTTGGATTATTGAACTATAGATCTTGTTCCACTGTCGTTCCATTGTGTTGCTCCCTTCACAAAAGAGGGAGTCCATTTTTCGCCCATTCTATACTTCGACGGTAAATCAGGATTACCTGCCCGCTCTTACCTTTGGGAGAATTAATTTCCGATGTTCTTGCAATAATAACTAAGGGCTCAGCAAGGTCAGATGTGGGTGGTAAGAAGTGTCAAAGATACTGGATATTCTCAAAAACATGCTAAAGATAGGGCGGCGTGGCCTAAAGGAAGAGATGGAGCAGGGCGCATGGAATGCTCCCTTAAGCAATAGTCTAGAAACAAATGAAGACACTATCTCTAACGCATTCGGGCACAGCGGTGACCTAGTCCTAAGAAGGTTGCGCTTAGGATCGGCCCACAAACACGAGATCCTATTAGTATACATTGACGGATTGGTAGATAATAACCTCATCAGCACCGCTGTGATCAAAGGGATCTTAAGTTCCTCTAAGCGGGTAAGTCTAGGTTCCCCCATTGACTTCTTACAAGAACAGATGATCTTAGCTGGCAGTGTTAAGAGGGTTTCCGATTTGATGGAGGTGCTTGGAGGTATTAGCACGGGTCACTGCGTTGTTTTGGTGGAGGACTACTGTGAAGCACTGGTGTGTGGCGTCCAAGGAGCTGAACATCGGGGGATCCAAGAGCCTACTACCGAGGTTGTGGTCCGGGGTCCGAAGGAAGGGTTCACCGAGGTGTTACGGATCAACACTGCCATGTTAAGAAGGAAAATTGGTTCCCCTAGGCTTTGGTTCGAAGAGCGGGAAGTGGGAACCATATCTAAGACAAAGGTGTCCATTGCATATATCAAAGGGGTGGCAAGCCAGAGCATCGTCGAGGAAGTACGCAGGCGGATTGAGCGAATTACAACGGATACCATTAACGAAAGTGGTCAATTGGAGGAGTACATTGAAGATGCGCCTTTGTCACCCTTTCCCACTCTAATTAGAACCGAACGACCAGATCGGGTGGCCGGCGAGCTCATGGAAGGACGGGTTGCTATCCTAACCAACGGCACGCCCTTCGCGTTGATTCTACCCGCAACCTTCAGTATGTATCTTACTGCTAGTGAGGACTACTATGAAAGGTACACCGTGGGTTCAGCCCTACGTTTTTTGCGCTTGATTACGTTTTTCCTGTCTTTGACCTTTCCGTCGATTTATGTTGCCATTACGACCTTTCACCAGGAAATGCTGCCGACATCGTTAGTGCTTGCAATTGCAGCCCAAAGGGAGGGGGTTCCCTTTCCCGCGGTTGTAGAAGCATTGCTTATGGAAGTAGCTTTTGAGATTCTGCGGGAAGCGGGTGTGCGCCTACCGATGGTGATCGGACCAGCAATTAGTATTGTTGGTGTACTGATTCTAGGACAAGCTGCCGTAGAAGCAAGCCTTGTCTCCTCTGCGATGATTATTGTCGTAGCCGTAACGGCGATTGCTTCTTTTACTACTCCAATCTACAGTCTGGGGATCAGTGTCCGACTTCTTAGGTTTCCCTTGATTATCTTAGCCAGTACCCTGGGCCTTTTTGGCGTTTTTGTGGGTTTGTTCATGCTCTTGATTCATCTGTGTTCGTTACGTTCCTTTGGAGTACCCTATTTGGAGCCCCTAGCTCCGGTTGTATTTTCGGATTTCAAGGATGTCATGATAAGAGCTCCCTGGTGGGCCATGGATACCAGACCCGGTCTTATTTGGACCGAGAGACCGACTCTTCAGGAGAAGCAACTAAAGCCCCGACCACCTAAAGCCCCAAGAAAAAGACGGAAAGGAGAGTAAGTATGCAGCTGGAGAAAGGAAGGATCTCAGGGCGTCAAATGATGGCGCTGATTATCCTTGGTCGGATTGTATCCATCATGATTACCTTTCCGTTAATCACAGGTCTTTCCCCGGTACAGGATGCATGGCTTGCGGGATTGGTCAGTTTAGCTGTGGCGATTCCTTTTTTATTATGGATCATCAAGTTGGCTGAATGGTTCCCTGACAAGACCATTATTGAGTACGCCATCGAAGCACTTGGACCTTTCTTTGGCAGAATTATTGGAGCGGCAGTCTTGAGCTATCTGATCTGGGATATCGTTGTTGCCACCCGGAGTATTGGGGATTCCTTAACGGTTGCCATTATGCCTGACACCCCGATTCTAGTATTTATCATCGTTCTGTTGGCTATTGCTGCCAATGCCGCCCGATGTGGGTTAGAGGTTTTCTCTCGAATGGGGGAAAACAGTCTTTTTGTGGTGCTGGCCTTTGTTCTATTAATCTGGGTGTTACCCTACGAAAAAACAGATTTCCTCCGACTTAAACCGGTGCTCTCCCAGGGTCCCCTTTGGTTAATTCGACCGTCCATCAGTTCCTTTTCCTTCTATACAGAGCTGATTGTCCTTGGTCTTATCGTTCCCTATTTGAATAAGCGGGATGAGGCCCTCAAGTATTCCTTACTTGGACTGCTGATTAGCGGAGTGATCCTTGTGGTGTTTGCCATTTTGGTGGTGGCTGTCTTTGGACCCACGGCAAATGGGTTAACGATGCCTCCTTATAGCCTTACGCGCATGATCACCATTGCTAGATTCTTTGAGCGGGTGGAGGCAATATCCATGGGGGTATGGCTGCTAAGTAGTGGCATTAACCTGGCAACTTTGCTTTGGGCGACGGCGATCGGTCTTGCTCAGATCTTTAATCTAAAAGGATATCGGTTTCTGGTTTATCCTATCGCGGCTTTGGCGGTGCCCTTGAGTGTGGTGGCCTTTGAGAGCATTGTGGAACTGGAACGGTTTCTTGAATATGACATGTGGGGATATCTTTCGATCATAATGGTCTTGGTTATTCTTCTGCCCCTTACGGCTGCTTGGCTATTCCGCAGATTAAGGAGCGATGCGTGATGAGTATAAGGACGCGAAGACTTGTACTGGTTGTCTTGATTCTAATGATGTTTCTAACTAGCTGCTGGAACCGACGGGAGATCGAAACCTTAGGGTTCGTGTTAGCTGTTGGGGTGGATAAGGCAGCCGAAGAAGGCAAGATCATGCTCAGTGTCCAAATTGCCAAACCCTTTGCTCTAGCGGGCCCTTCCGTTGTAGCGGAGCGACCTTTCTGGTTGGTGTCCAGTACCGGATATACTGTATTCGAAGCGATCCGGAATTTTCTTTCCCAAAGTCCTAGACGACCCTTCTGGGCCCACAACAGGTTTATTCTCATCGGAGAGGAACTAGCCCGGGAGGGCATTATGGAAATCATCGACCTTTTCGCCCGGGATGGGGAAAGCCGCAGGACTGTTCAAGTGGTGATTGTCAAAGGAGCAAAGGCTGTGGATTTACTACAGGCTGAGTTTGAACTAGAAAGGCTTCCCTCAGAAGGTGCTCAGGGTATCCTGCTTGGATCGCTTGCTGGCCTGGGGACAACGGTAGGAACTGAGCTAAACGATTTATTGCAAATGCTAGAACTCCCTGGAATGGAGCCAGTGGCATTGCGGGCCGAAATTGTAGATCGACCACCGGATGTTGATCTACGGGGACAGTCAAAACGGGATGTAATCTCAACAAGCGCACGCTTATCCGGTGCTGCTGTTTTCAAGAAGGATAAGTTAGTCGGTTGGCTTGGTCCGAAGCAAACAAGAGGGCTTCTTTGGATCAAAGGAGAGATTAAGGGGACTGTCCTAGTAGTTGAGTACCCCAACGAACAAGATCGGTTGATTACGGTTGAAGTGATTCGGGCCTCAAGCAAAGTGACTCCCAAGATAATCGATGGGAAACCCCAGATCAAGATCGAGATTAATGTCGAAGGGAATCTTGGGGAGACCCAAGTTTTTTTCGATCCCATTACCCAGCTTGAGAAATGGGCCAGTATCGAACGACGGGTGGCAGAGGCGATAAGAGGGGAAGTCCAATCGGTACTGGATGCTGCCCAAAAGGAGTATAAATCTGACATCTTCGGGTTTGGTACCTCCTTCTACCGCAATTATTACAAGGAGTGGGAGAGGATGCAGGCAGATTGGGATCGACTTTTTCAAGAACTTGCTGTAGAAATCGATATCCGCACCGGGCTACGACGGTCGGGTTTGGCTGTGCGAGGCTTTTTGGATATCTAGATGAAGGAGAATACCCGTGCAGGTTGTCCTAATTATCTTAGCGTTTTTCGGGATTGGTGCTTACGAGGCGAAGGGCCTCATTAAGAATCAGTGTTGGAAAGAGCTGGGCGTGATGATTGGATTGTTGACTGTGGGGCTATCCGTTAGCCTCATACGAGTTGTTTTTGGGGGATTCCCCCGCCTTTTTCTCCTGTGGCTTAGTTTATCCGAAAAGATCAACAGTTTCCTTGGTTTACAGCCCTAGGTGTTGTTCCGGTTGTGTGCGGATTTCCCTACTGGAGCAGGAAAAGCAATTCCCAATGAATAACATTATCAAAGGTGAAGATCTTTGAGAGGGTTGGAATTGTGGCACAACGCACTGTAAAAGACGCTGGCCAAGTTGAGATCGTTGTAAAAAAATCTCGGTTCATCGCGCAAGTACTGCCCGCATGTACCGAAGAAGAAGCCCTTGCTTTCATTGAGGAAATCCGGAGACAGCATCCAACTGCTACCCATCATGTCTATGCTTATCTGGTTTCATCACCGCAGCAAATCCAGCGATTCAGTGACGATGGAGAGCCATCGGGTACTGCTGGCCGTCCCATCATGGAGCTGATTACCGAATGGGACCTTACTGACCTTGTAGTGGTGGTAACCCGTTACTTTGGCGGGACGCTGCTTGGAGCCGGCGGGTTAGTGAGAGCTTACCGACAGGCTGCCTATGAAGGAATAAAACAAGCGGGGATGGATTGGAAGATTCCCTGCCAAGTATATTCAGGAGTTATAGACTATTCCTATTGGGGCAAGATCCAGAATGTACTTACAGAGTATCCGGTTAAGATAATTGATGTCGACTATGCTGCACAGGTTCGGGTGCAGCTTGCCGTGTCAAAGGACTACTGGTCCCAGGTGCATCAAAAGCTCATGGATATCACCAACGGTGAGATTCAATTGACCTTAGATGGTGAGACCTATGTCTTCAGTGATGAGCTAAAACCTCGGGAATAACGGCAAAGGATGGGAGGAGAAGTGACCTTTTGGAATTTGTAGATAAGGTATATCGCGGGCTAGTCCTTGATCCCTTTCAGCGGGAAGCTATTTCCATGATCCTGCAAGGCCATTCGTTATTGGTATCAGCCCCTACGGGGGTGGGCAAGACCTTGGTGGCCGATTATCTAATTGAAACGATGTATCAAGAGCATCGACGGGTAATCTATACGGCGCCGATTAAGGCTTTAAGTAATCAGAAATACAAGCAGTTTAAGGAACTGATGGGGGAGGAAGCCGTTGGTATTCTCACTGGTGATGTGGTGATCAATCCCGATGCCCCCGTGCTGGTAATGACTACTGAGATTTTCCGAAATCTGTTGCATCTATCCCCTGCACGCGTAGCCGATGTGGCTTACGTTATCTTCGATGAGATCCACTATATTGACGATCCTGAACGGGGCTCGGTCTGGGAGGAAAGCCTCATTTTCATGCCAAAGGATATGCGGTTCCTGGGCCTTTCGGCGACCATTCCCAATGTGGACGAATTGGCCGCTTGGATCGAAGGGGTACAGCAGCAGAAGGTAGCGGTAATCAAGCATTTTGAGCGAACTGTTCCCTTGGAGCATTACCTATTCGAACCTGAACAGGGCATTACAACGGAGAAACGACTGGCCAATCAGGTAAAACGGACCAAGAATCGGGGTAAAGGTTTCTTTCCCAGACCGGACCGATTCGGTCACCTGAAGCTATTGGATGTGGTGGATCAAGAGTACCTGCCATGCCTCTTTTTTACGTTTAGTCGTAAGCAATGTCAAGACAATGCCCGGGCCCTTTTTCGGGTTAAAGACTACCTGAGTAAGGCAGAGAAAAGCCAGGTAGGTGAGTTTATCCAGAAACATCAGGAAAAATACGGGAAGACAGAATCAAGCAGGTTGCCGGAACTTCAGGAGTTTCTACTTGCGGGTATTGCATACCATCATGCCGGAATGTTGCCGATGATGAAGGAACTGGTAGAGGACTTGTTCGAACAACGATTAATTAAGGTATTGTATTGTACGGAGACCTTTGCTGTTGGTTTGAACTTTCCCTGTAAAACGGTCTGCTTCAGCTCCCTCAGTAAGTGGGATGGCATTGAATTTCGTGCGCTAAAGAACAGAGAGTATTTCCAAATGGCCGGGAGAGCCGGAAGACGGGGTATTGACACCCACGGCTACGTTTTTGCTATCGTGGAGCTGATGGACTTTGCCGAAAAGAGGATTCCCACTCGTAAAGAGGATCAAATTGAGCCATTGGTTAGTCAGTTTAGCCTGTCATACAATACAGTGCTAAATCTTGTGCGTAACTATGATTCGCCCGAGATCAAAAGTATCCTTGATAAGAACTTTGCCAGTTGGCAAAGACACAAACAATATCTGGACCTTACTGCGACCAAGCAGCAACTACGAGATGAGTTGAGCTCCATTGAGGAGAACTGTACACAGTGGTCAAAGGGCAGCTGCCCCCTCCGACGGGAAGCCCAGGAGAAACAGCTTGCTAAACTACGGCGGCGGGTAGATGAAGCGGTCAAAGCAGTGAATTACCGCAGTCAGAGGAAGAAACTGCTGCCCCAGCTTAGGGCTTTGGAAAAACAGTTAGCTTCCGATGTTGAAGGATGCAGTAAGGAACAGATTAGGCGATGTCGCAAGATGCAAAGAAGACACAAGCAGGTGCAAAACGAACTGCGGAGGACCAGTCGGCTACTGTCTCAACTAGCACCGAAAAACGCGTACATAGCCGAATTTGAGTCTAAAAGGGATTTGCTGTCCGCCTTGGATTTCATTCGTGATGATGCCCTCACAGCTCGGGGTGAGTTTGCGGCGCAAATCCATGGTCAAGAGATTCTAGTTACAGAAGTATACTTTGACGGTTTCCTACATCAACTGGATGTGCATCAACTAAATGGACTGGCGGTGGCCATTGGCTACGAGCCTAGAAAAGGTGAAATTAGCACTAGACAGAACGTAGTGAACCTGCGCCCAGTATTCAAGGCTTATAAGAAACTGGAGCGGATGGAGCAATATCTGGTTGGGACCTCCAGTGTTCGGTTCCATGAAAACATGGTACATTTGGCCTATCAGTGGAGCAAGGGGGCGGATTTCTCTCAAATAACTAGTCACTCGGACCTTGATGAGGGGGATATTGTGTACAACCTGCGCCGAGCTATTGATTTGCTGCGTCAGATTCGCGGTGCTATTGGGGATGATGATCCCATATTGGCTGGGAAGATTCGCGATGCCATTGAACGCATGGATCGGGATGAAGTGTCTATCGTGCTATGAAGAGCAACGCTACTTTACATTAAGAGGGAAAATACCAATAGTGTGTTAGGCTATCATATTCATGTGTTTTGGTTAGGCTAATATATGCAGTTTATTGATGAGGAGGTCTTTTTCATGGATGGGGGCTTTCATGAGTTTCAATTGGGTAATGGTACAGGTCTTTATGTCTATCCCACAGATAAGTTTAAGACCACGTTAATCCGCGTGGTCTTCTCAACGAATCTCGATGAAGAGACAACAAAAACTGGGTTGGTGCCCTTTGTATTGAAGAGAGGCACAAAGACCCACCCGGATAATCTAGCGCTAGCGAGGTTTTGCGAACAGCTCTACGGAGCTTACCTCAATGGCGATGTCCTCAAGATTGGGGAACAGCAATTGGTGCAGTTCACCCTAAGCGTACTAAATGATCGCTACATTAGTGCTCAGATTGATTTGCTCGGGGAAGGTCTTGGATTGCTACGGGAAGTGATCTGTGATCCTTTGGTTGTGCATGATGGTTTTAAACCCAGCTATGTACAGACTGAGGCTAATAATCTTCGAGAGAAGATCCGTGGGTTGATCAATGACAAACGTCGATATGCCACGTTCCGCTGTATCGAGGAGATGTGCAAAGGAGAACCCTTTGCCCGGAATAAGTACGGTAATGAGGCGGAACTCTCAAATCAAGATCCCAAGGCTTTGTATGGTTTTTATCGGGAACTGATCGATCAGTGTCCTATGGATATTTACGTAGTAGGTTCGGTAGAACCCGATGAGGTTTATACTACAGCCGAAGAGGTTTTTGGCTTTACCCGGTCGGGGGGATATGCTCTAAAACAGACGTTTATCAAGACCCAACCGGATAAGATAAAAGAAGTGATCGAGGAGAAGGATGTTAACCAAAGCCTTCTAGTAATGGGCTATCGATTGACTAATGGGGTTACCTATGCCCACAGTGATTACCCGGCCATGCTCTTTTGGAACGGGGTGTTAGGTCACTTCCCCCATTCGAAACTCTTCATGAATGTTCGTGAGCGGGAAAGCCTTGCGTACTTTGCCTTCTCGCAATTAGATGCAGCTAAGGGAATTGCCCTAGCTATTGCAGGTATTGATGGGAACAACTACGAAAAGACAAGGGAGATCATTAGCAACCAGGTGGAGGATATGAAGGCGGGCCGGATCACCGAGAGGGAGTTTGAGGATACCCGGCGGGGATTGCTCAATGGGTTGTTAGCCCAGGAGGATAGTGCCGGGTCCTTAATCAGCAACCAATTGCGCGGGGTTGTTAGTGGGAGAGTCAGGCCTTTGACAGAACAGCGGGAAATGATTCAACAGGTCCAGCTAGAGGATATCGTGGAGTTTGCCCAAGGGGTTGAGCTTAGTACAGTGTATCTGCTCAAAAACGTGCAGGCAGGAGCGTGAGATGATGAGACTTCAGGAGTTTACCAGTTCCCTACTTCAAGAAACGATCTACTACCAAAAGGCGCCGGGGGGATTGCGGGTTTACCTTATGCCGAAGAAATATAACGCGTTTTATGCGGTATATGCAACCCAGTATGGCTCCATGGATAGCAAATTCGTTGTGCCCGGGGAGAAAGAGCCCTTGGAGGTCCCGGATGGTATTGCCCATTTTTTGGAGCATAAGATGTTTGAAAAAGAATGGGGCGCTGTCTTTGACAAGTTTGCCCAGTTGGGTGCATCAGCCAACGCCTTTACCAGCTATGAAATGACAGCCTATCTTTTTGGCTGTACCGACAATTTTGAGGACAACTTGGAGCTTTTATTAGATTTTGTGCAAACCCCCTATTTTACCGATGAGACTGTGGAGAAGGAAAAGGGGATTATTGAGCAGGAACTGAGGATGTACCTAGACAATCCCAACCGGGTGCTCTACCAAAGTCTATTAGAGTCACTATATCATAGTAATCCTGTTCGCAAAGATATTGGTGGGACTGTGGAAAGTGTACAAAAGATCACGAAGGAGCTATTGTACAATTGTTACAGGACTTTCTATCATCCTAGCAACATGATTCTGTTTGCCGTTGGCAACTTTGATCCTGAAGCGGTCTTTGACCAGGTATATCGTAACCTGGAACGATTGGCTCTTGATGAGCAGCCCCCCATTAAACGAGTCTATCCGGAAGAGGATGCTTCGTTACGCACAAAGTATGTCAAGAATGAGCTAGATGTATCACGGCCCAGATATCTGCTTGGTTATAAGGACCCTGTTGTTGGTTTGAGGGGTAGAGCACTTATGGAGCGGGAGCTTGGGGTAAGTTTACTGCTTGGAGTTGCTTTGGGTAGGAGTTCGGTGTTATATAACAAGCTTTATGATGCGGGCTTAATTGACGATAGTTTCTCCACTTCGTATATGGTTTCGCCGAGCTATGGACATATCATGATTGGAGGTAACACCCCGGACCCAGAAAGACTGCATCAGGAGCTTCTCGCAGGCCTGAGAGAGTTTCATAGCGCAGGGATAAATGAAGATGATTTTGAACGGGTGAAGCGAAGCGCCATTGGTCAGTTTGTGGGTTCCTTTAATTCCATTGAGTCCGTCGCCAACAACTTCATCTACGCCCAATTTAATGGTATCTGGCTCCTTGATTACCTACCAGTTATGGAAAACCTTACACTGGAACAGGTCAGGGGATTACTTACAGAGTTTGCTGATGAAAAGCAGGTCGCAGTGTCGGTGGTGTATCCCCATGGGAGTGAATGAGCGAAAAACTCAGCTGCGACAAGCGGGGCTGGAGTTTCGTCAAAGCTTACCCGAGATGACGGCTCAACGAAATAGTCGACGGATTTGGTTGCACCTGCGGGAATTTCCACTCTATCAAAGGGCCAATGCCGTGATGTTTTATGTGGCATTGGCCGGTGAGGTGGATACGAAACCAATGATTGAGCAGAGCCTAAGGATGGGGAAGCGTATTATTGTCCCTGTAACTGATCGGAGCGCAAAGGCCCTTATGCCCTGTGAGATCTTTGGTCTTGATGAACTTGTCGAGGGGGTTTTTAATGTGCTAGAACCCCGTGAGAATTTACGTCGCGTTGTCTTGCCGGAGGAAATAGACCTGATCGTTGTTCCTGGTGCGGCCTTTGACCGTAAGGGCGGTAGAATTGGTTTTGGGGCGGGCTACTACGATCGTTTCTTAAGTCAGCCCCAACTGAGGGCCTCTACCGTGGCCCTCAGTTTTGAAGGTCAGATTATGGATGAGGTGCCTCAGGATGATCATGATGTATCTGTGGAGTGGCTGATCACCGAGCAGGGTGTTTTCCAATGTAATCGGGAACCTTCATCGATTGAGAACCAGGAGAACCGGAAGTTGAACTAATGTTTGGAGGATTCTTCACTCCAATAGTGAGGAATATATTAACATGTATACGACTGGTGTGCAGTATGTGATTTGAGTACGTGCTTTGTCAAGGAATACTTGTGATAGTGATTTATAAAACCAGACGAATTAGGTATATGGTATTTTACTGAAGATTACAGTGATATTCTCGGTAATGAGTTGAACTTGCAAGAACAGTAAGCTAGTGGGTGCGGTTGGGATTGGCAGGAAGTAGGAGGTGAACCAGCCGCACTATAGTAAAGAAGAAAGCCCCGCCAGGTTTGTTGCCAAGCGGGGGTGAACCAGGCGAATCCACACCGAAACTGTAATGGTATGGATCTAGGCAGCGGGATAGTAGAGAGCAGCTGTGAACAAACCGTAAGACTTGGTATCTGGTATGTGGTGGTCACAGATCGGATTGCCATGCTGAATCTGGTAGATTATCTGCAAAGCGACAAGTTTGGTGATTATTGGAAAAGTGGTACAAAAAATAATCAGAGAATTGTGACCTCGGTTTTTGTGCATACACCAAGAGTGAGCAGGAAAACTTGACGTGATGGCAGGGCCATGTTAAACTGAGTGTAGTTTATTCGAATGGCAAACAGCATGTTCATAATATGGTTAAACAGAGAAGGCAACTGATGTCTTTGGCGCATACCGAAGCAATGACCAAACGCAAGTTTGTTAGGGACGAGGACGACATGGTTGGCTTTGGCGGTTTAATTAATACGAATGGATAGAATGAATATCGAATTATGTTGGTTGTCAAAGATGTGCCTGACGTTGAGGAAACACAGAGTTTGCTAGGTTTGCGGCGTAAGAAGGCTTTGGGTTGGGCGTATTTAGATATTGGGGGGAGTAAATCAGGAATATGTAAATGACGAAAGAATAACCATTCTTTTCATATAGAGGAAGGAAAAAGAGATGACACCGAGAA